>OHAD01000991.1_pt1 | contig 29632 bp, 26 predicted proteins | sample 1577011 | NCBI WGS metagenome assembly OHAD01 (sample SAMEA3541510, study PRJEB24748) | human gut metagenome | biome: human gut; feature: human-associated habitat; material: faeces | place: China | collected 2012 | reverse complement strand
CGCAATGAATCATTTTTTTATTCAGTTGTACAAATTGATTATACAATCAACCTAATTTTAAATATTTTTGTAAAAAGTGAATATATATGAAAATATTGGATATATATCAAATAAGTTAAATTTAAGACATAAATTTTAGTATCATTTATTTTAAATCCCCTGGGTCTGCTCAATCATAGGGGATTTTTTAGTTTTTGATGATTTGAAAGGACACTTGATAGCAGGGGATTTTGACCCTAAAAAAATGAAAGAGGATGATTCGGGGATAGATTAGCCACCTCTGGGACATCTTTATTTGTATCGGAATTATTCTCTACAGTATAGATAAAGTTAAGCGAAATAAGTTAAGTTAATGGTAGAATGCTCTACTGCAAAATTGAGGGAAAATATTGGTTACAAGGGTTAAATCATAGATATTTAAAATAGTATTGAAAGTAAGGTGTTTAGATTGAAGAAAATTTTAAACGAAGAATTTAAGGAGAGGTATATACCAGATCCATCAAAGGTACATGAAATATTTTACAAGGACTGCCAAGAAGTTTTAAAAAATCGTTTAATAGCAATAATTGTGGTAGCTTTGATGATTTTCCCGTCACTATATGCCTGGTTTAATATTGAAGCCTTTTGGGATCCCTATGGCAATACCAAAAACCTAAGTGTGGCAATTGTAAATCAGGATGAGGACTATGAATTTAAAAATCAAAAATTGAATTTTGGTAAGGATATAGTCAATAATCTTAAAGATAACAAGAGTCTTGATTGGAATTTTGTGGATTCAAAAACGGCCATGAAGGGTCTCAACACAGGTAGGTATTATGCTATTTTGACTATACCTAAAGATTTTACGGAATCTCTCTTATCTGTGACTCAGGTGGACGTTAGAAAGGCAAAAATAGTATATACTACTAATGAAAAGACCAATGCAATTGCAGAGAAAATAACTGACCAGGGGGCTAATAAGCTCCAGGAAAAAATCAGTAAACAGTTGATTCAGGTTATTAGCAAGACGTCATTAGGGGCTATGGGCGGTATTTCTAATATGACAGGGGATATTAATCCAAAGTTGACAGAAATGAAAAAGTCACTACAAAGATTGGATAAGCAATTGGTCAATAGCAAGAAATTGGCTGAAAATAATAAAGGCATGGTTGGCGATTTAGATAAGTCACTTGCAAATTCAAGATCTAGTCTTGATGCTATTAGAAGGACTATGAACAATACCAAAAAAATTAATGATGATATAGCTAGTATGGCTACTGATACCACTTCAAGTGTTCAAAATGCATCGACTAGTCTAAAAACTGGATTAAGGGATGTATCTAGGTTATTAAATACATCGTCTAGTATGGTCCAGTCATTATATTCTATAGGTGACAAAGGAGCCCAACAAGCTATTACAAGTATAGGAAATATTAAAGATAAGATAGACCAAGCCGCTACAAAAGTCAGTAATATCAGTCAGCTGATAAGTGACATAAATATAATAAATTCCAACATTTTAAATAATGCTGCTAGTAGGTTGGATGGACAGTACAGGAGATTGAATGATGCAAGCTCTAGACTATCAGATATTATAAACCAGATAAACATTACAAACAGTCTGACAGATTCTATGGTTCAGGATATTGTAAATATAGTTGATGATTCAAACAGGGGTATAAATGATATCATTTTAGATTTTGACGATTTAGTAACCAAGCCACTTGCTAAGATAGACAATCATACATCGACAATAACTGGTGATATAAGAAATGTGGTTGACTCTACTAGCCAATTATATCCAAATATAAACAATTTTATAGATAATGCGACTTCTGTGAACGGAAGGATAAATTCAAGCATAACTATTCTTGCAAGTTCTATAGATATATTGAGAGGCCAGGTATCGGATTCTATAAAGATGATTGATGAAATACAAAATAATAAGGACCTAAATGCCTTTAATAAGGTTATTAAGTCAAATATACTTGATAGGGCTGATTTTATCAAAAATCCAGTCGAAATCAAGGAGGATAAGATGTACAAGATGGCAAATTATGGATCTTCTATGGCTCCATTTTATAGTGTTCTTGCCGCTTGGGTAGGTGTTATAATACTTGCTACAATTATGTCTACGGAGCCAAGCAAACAGTATAGGAGTATTGACAGGTATTTTGGGCGTCTATCATTTTTTATGGTCTTGGCCATTATCCAGTCTTTGATCATATCTACTGGAGACCTGGCACTCTTAGGTGTTACAGCTAAGAATCCGCTCCTATTTATACTAGTTCTAATGTTATGTAGTATAGCATTTTGTATTTTGATATACACACTCGTGACCTGCTTTAGGACCTTGGGTAAGGGTATAGCCATGTTTTTATTAGTTATTCAGATAGGTGGATCTGGTGGTACCTTCCCTATCCAGATGACTCCTACCTTCTTTAGAACCATAAATTCAGTAATACCATTCACTTATGGTATCAACGCTTGCAGGGAGGCCATAGGTGGTGTCTACATGCAGAACTTGCTTCAAGATATAGGGGCCTTATTGGTATTTGCTATAATACCTTTGATATTTGGCATAATGTTTAAGTCAGGTATAAATGACCTTTTAGATCCATTATCAGAGAAGTTTGAGAAGAGTTTCTTGATGCACTAGAAAATTCAGCAAAATTGTTATATACTGTAATGAGGTAATTTTATAAATTTTATTATGCTAGTTTATGGAGGCAGTAATATGTTACTTGTATTTGCAAGGGTGAAATGAAATTTAATTTAAAATTTCTTAAATTTACTATTGACTTTTACAATTTCTAATCGTATAATTGAATACAACAAATAGATATTAGCCGTTGAAGAAGAGAGTAGCTTGGATGAATTTACAGCGAGTCGGGGTTTGGTGTGAGCCTGATATTGGATTTTATAGTGAAGAGAGCTTCGGAGGTTATTAGAGGAATTTAGTATTCTAATAGGTTTCCCGCCTTAAGGGTTTGAGAGGACAAGATTAATTGTCAATAAGAGTGGTAACGCGGTATATTCGTCTCTTAGCTAGTATTAGCTAAGAGACTTTTTTTATTACTTTATACACTGGGGTTTACAACTGGCCAGTCTTGGTATATAAGGTAAGTAGTAGCTAATACTAGCCAAACCATAGTCGATGATTCAACTTGTCAACAAGAGTGGTAACGCGGTATATTCGTCTCTTAGCTAGTATTGGCTAAGGGACTTTTTTTATTTTGACTTATATTTTATTTTAAAAGGAGAAGAGACATGAAAGCAGGATTAAAGAAATTAATGGCATTAGGTTTAGTAGCAGTATTATCAATAGGTTTAGTTGGCTGTGGTAGCAAGACAGCAGACACTTCTGGAGGTGGACAGCCTGCCCTAGAGCAGATAAAGAAAAATGGCAAGCTTGTTGTAGCTACATCACCAGACTATCCACCATTTGAATTTATGGTATCAGAAGGTGGTAAGAGCAATATAGTTGGTGCAGACATAGACCTAGCAAAGAAGCTAGCAGAAAAGATTGGTGTAGAGCTAGAGATAAAGGGTATGGACTTTGATGCCTTGCTACCAGCCCTACAGGCAGGTAAGGCTGACATGGTAATCACTGGTATGACACCGAATGAAGAACGTAAAAAGGCTGTAGACTTCTCAGAAATCTACTTCCAGGGAGAAAATGCAGTGGTTGTAAATGTCAAGGATGCAGGTAAGTTTACTTCAGAAGACCAGTTAAAGAAGGCCAAGATAGGTGTCCAGAAGGGTTCTACTCAGGAGACATATGTAAAGGACAACCTAAAGGCAGAGAACTTCAAGTCATTGACTTCAGTTCCAGACTTGATTACAGATATGAAGAATGGCAACCTAGATGCTGTAGTATTGAATAGTAAGGTTGCAGGAATAAATGTAGGTAAGTATGATGGTATAAAGGTAGTTGAAAACTTGAAGCTGACTAATGGTGGAGAAGAAGAAGCCATGGCAGTTGCACTAAAGAAGGGCGATAACAAGGATTTAGTTAAGTTGATAAATGAAGAGATTAAGGCTCTACAGGACAGCGGTGAATATGACAAGATACTTGCCAATGCAGTAGACCTAGTTTCAAAGGAAACGAAATAATTATAAGAGTGATTGTAGATAGAGGAGTATAGAATGGATTTTAGTTTTGTTGGAGATTACTACCTGTCATTCCTACAAGGGGCAGGAGTTACAGTTTTATTATCTTTTTTGGCCTTGCTATTTGGTTTTATGATAGGCCTGGTAGCCTGTGTATGTAAGATATCAAAAAAGCTTGTATTAAAATGGATAGCAAGTGTTTATATTGAAGTTATAAGGGACACACCCTTGGTAGTCCAGGTTATGATCATAGTGTTTGGCCTACCTGCCTTGGGAGTTCACTATCCAGCCTTGTTTGGATATGATGAAGCCTTTACTGGAGCACTTATAGCCCTAATCCTTAATTCAGGTGCCTATATAGCGGAAATCTTGAGGTCAGGTATATCATCTGTTGACAAGGGACAGATGGAGGCTAGTAGGTCACTGGGCTTGACTTATATACAGTCGATGAGGTATGTAATAGTACCACAGGCTATAAAAAACATATTACCAGCCTTGGCAAATGAATTTATATCATTGGTAAAAGAGTCAGCCATAGTATCATTCGTAGGTGTAATGGATATTATGTTTATAGCCAACTCAGTAAAGAATTCAACATATAATGCATTTGGTCCACTTTTGATTGCAGCCTTGATATATTTTGTAATTACATTTACATTATCTAAGCTTGTAGGCCTGCTAGAAAAGAAAATGACTGTAGAAAGATAGGAGAGTAAGATGAGCGACAAGGAAGTTTTATTAGAGCTAAAAGACCTGCACAAGTCTTTTGGAAAACTAGAGGTAATAAAGGGGATAGACCTTGAAATAGACAAGGGCGATATCCTAGTTATAATAGGCCCATCAGGCTCAGGTAAGAGTACGGTCTTGAGGTGTATGAATCTTTTAGAGGAACCAACATCAGGCCAGATTATATTTGAGGGCCAGGATATACTTAAAAATATAAAAGCTATAGACAAGACTAGAGAAAAGATAGGCATGGTATTCCAGAATTTCAATCTTTTCCCAAACAAAACCATTCTAGACAACATAACCCTAGCCCCTATGAAGGTCAAGGGTAAGAGCAAGGAAGAGGCTGAAAAAAAGGCCAAAGAACTATTGGAGAGAGTAGGTCTACTGGACAAGATAAACGCCTACCCAGTCCAACTATCAGGTGGTCAGCAGCAGCGTATAGCCATAGCAAGAGCCCTAGCAATGGAACCGGATATGATGCTATTTGACGAACCTACATCAGCCCTAGACCCAGAGATGGTAAAGGAAGTTCTAGACGTAATCAAGGAATTGGCAGATGAGGGCATGACAATGGCCATAGTTACGCATGAAATGGGCTTTGCCAAGGAAGTTGCAGATAGGGTCATATTTGTAGACGGAGGAAAGATTGTAGAAGATGGCAGTCCAGAGGAGGTCTTTAATAATCCTAGGAGTGATAGGGCCAAAGACTTCTTTGATAAGGTCTTGATTTAATACGAAAAAAAAGAATTCATATAAGTCTTTACAGAGTGTGAAGTCTGTAGTATAATAGATGAGTCGTGTAGTGTTTACACAATAAAGGCATAGCCTTTAAATGGACAATGTAGCGAAATTTCCTTCTAAGGTGTGTTTGGTTTAGGAGTTTCACACATCCATTTTTCGAAGTGGACAATGCACAAGGTGTGCATCCATAGTTTATATTTAAAAAGGAGAAATAATATGTCATCAATTACAAGAGGACCTAAGTTTAAGTTATCTAGAAGACTAGGACTTAACGTTTGTGGTCATCCAAAGGCAATGAACAGAGCTGGTAAGGGTACTGCTAGAAGTGATAAGAAGCTTACACCATATGGTCAGCAGCTACTTGAAAAGCAGAGACTAAGAGCTTACTACGGAATATCTGAAAAGCAGATGAGAATCTACATGAAGAAGGCTCAGAAGGCTAAAATAACTACAGGTACTGCAGTTATAAGAACTCTAGAATGTAGACTAGATAACCTAGTATATAGGATGGGTCTAGCTAACTCAATCAGACAGGCTAGACAGATGGTATCTCACGGTAACATCCACGTAAACGGAAGAAAGGTAGATATACCATCATTCATAGTTAGTGTTGGAGATGAAATCTCTCTAAGAGAAAAGTACAGAACTAACGAATTATTTAAGGCTAACTTTGAAGCAGCAGCTTTAAGTGAATATCCTTACTTAACTAAGAACCAGGCTAACTTCTCAGCTGTATTGACAAGATTGCCTGAAAGAGAAGAAGTGCCAATAGAAATCAACGATGCACTAGTAGTCGAATTCTACTCTAAGTCTTCATTATAAGATTGATTTTAAAGAGGGTTTTTATAACCCTCTTTTTTTGTACCAAGAAAAGTAAGGGCACCACACCGACTATTATGTCAAATGCAATGCCCTTTTCAAGGTGGCTACCTTTTCAGGTCAGTCTCTTACTTGTCTTACTATTTATATATTATATCTTAAATTAGTTTTCTTTATTTTCGAAGGTATTATTTTTCTTCTTTCTTCTTATAGTTCTTATACTTCTTATAAGAAACATCCACTAGAGATTTTTCCTTGCTATGTGTCAACATTTCCAGTGCCTCGGATACCTTATAGAAGCCTCCACCTAAAAACTCACCAGATAGCTTGACTTCTTGGTCAGCAGATTCCATAACGTACCACATAATTGCGTTACAAACCCTTTGATTTCTACTTCTTGAGAAAAATTCATATATAGTATCACCAGCTATATCTAGTATCTTAGCATCAACGCCGGTTTCAAATTTAACCCTCTGCATTGCGCTTTCGTGAGGTAGACCCTCGCCAATGATCTTACCCTTAGGTAGAGTCCATTCACCCTTGTCATTCTCAACTAATAGAACCTTATTTGCATAAAACACAACACCACCAGAACAACGTCTCACTATCATCTTGAATCCCTCCAGTTTAAATAAGTAATATTACCATACCACGCACCTACGTGGCTACTTTTTGATCTTGTACTTGGAATATAGCTTGTCCAAAGAAAGGATACAGGCCCTAATCACATATTCCTTTTCAAAATCAGCCTTGTTTCTAATAACATTTTCCAAGACTCTAATGCTATCCCTATTACCAATATCACCCAAGAACTTGGCACAATACTGTCTGATTTGAGGATTTTCATCCATTAGTCCGATTTCAACTACAGGAGCACTGTTTTCGCTGCCAATCTTGCCAATGGCAGAGTAGGCTATCCTCCTAAGATTGGAGTGACCCTTTTCAGTTAGGGGGTAAAGTATATTCAGAAACCTGTCATCCCTAAATTCCCCTGCAGTCCAAACTAGGACCATCAAATCGTCAATATTATTAAGTTTTAAGATACCTTTATAGACCTGTCTTTTAAAAGCATTTTTATCCTTATCAGATAAATTATCTAAAAACTCCAATCGCTCTTCCTTGGTCAATGCAAGGTAATCCATGATAATATCGTTTTCATTAGCCTTCTTACTCTCTTTATTAGACTGGCGAATTTCCATCTTTGCCGTAATTAATTGAGCATTGACCTCATCCTGCGATATATTCCTTATCCTTGCTATTTGTGGTACAGTTAGCGAGTCTCTATAAAGGAGATAAGTTATAAAGTAATCCTCAAGGTCGTCGACATTATCCCATCCTATTACCAATTTTGTCCCCTCCTTCTATGATTTTTGGGTCTGGTGAGAACTAGTACAACCAGAAGCTAAAAATTATATTAATATCTTATTCTATAAAACTGGATAAAATCCTTCTTATTGATAAAAATTATTTATAAAATTTTTAAAATATTCCGAAATATTTATTAATTTAAATTTTCAAATAGCCTCTACAAGACCTTTCACTTAGCTATAGCTTGAGATTATAAGGGACTTTGGCGAAATTTTCTTCATATATGTGGTATAATAAAGTTATTGAAGGGAAGGGGTGTTTTAGTGGAGACATACAGGACAATACACGACTATGGCAGTGACGAAGTTACGATTGAAAAATCGCTTTTTATCGGTTATGCCAAGCCAGTTGAAACTGAAGAGGAAGCTAGAAGTTTTATAGATGAAATAAGGGCCAAACACAAGGATGCCACCCATAATGTATGGGCCTATGTGATCGGGCAAAATATGAACATACAGAGGTATAGTGACGATAGAGAACCCCAAGGTACTGCCGGAATACCTACACTAGAAGTGATAAAAAAGGAAGGTCTGTGTAATGTAGTTGTCGTGGCTACTCGTTATTTTGGTGGAATCAAGCTGGGTGCAGGTGGTCTAGTGCGTGCCTATACCAAGACTGCAAAGATTGGATTAGAGGCAGGGCAGATAGTGGAAAAGATGCCATTTGTTGAGGTGTCTGTAGGTTTGGACTACACTCTTTTGGGCAAGGCTCAAAATGAACTAGCCAATAGGGACTATCATGTAAAAGATATAGAGTATAGGGACAGTGTAAATATTATCATTAATTGTGACCAGGAGAGGGTAGAAGACTTGAAGGCCCTATTTACAGAGCTTACCAGTGGACAGGCAGAGATAGAGGAAAAGGGTGAATTTTATCTATCGGTTAAGGATGGAAAAATATTGTAGAAGAGCAGGTGAATTCGATTCAAAAGTAATGAAAATGCATAAACAATCAACAATATATAAATAATCAATGAGAAAACAAAGTATATAAATTAGGAGGATTTTATGTTGACTAGAAGACAGCAGATTGACAAGACAGTAGAGTGGATTAGGGCTAAGGTTGAAGAGGCCCATTGCAAGGGTGTAGTAGTAGGTGTATCAGGTGGTATAGATTCAGCTGTAGTTGCCTACTTGATCAAGGAGGCCTTTCCAGAAAATTCTATGGGTGTAATAATGAACATAAAGAGCAACCCACAGGACAAGATTGATGGTATGAAGGTTATAGATGGCTGTGGTATTGAATACCTAGAGTTTGACCTAGATGAGCCACAGATAGATATCCTAAATATGGTTACAGATAAGTTGAAGGACAAGGGTCTATACAGGCAAGAATCATTAAAGATGACAGATGCAAACCTAAGGGCTAGGGTCAGGATGGCGACAGTCTATACAGTGGCCAATAACCTGGGCTACCTAGTAGCAGGTACAGATAATGCTGCAGAGCTTCATACTGGTTACTTTACAAAGCATGGTGATGGTGGTGTTGACTTCTTGCCAATTGCTAACCTTACTAAGGGTGAGGTTTTCGAGTGGGCCAAGGAATTAGGTATCCATGAGGACTTGATCAACAAGGCTCCATCAGCAGGTCTATGGGAAGGTCAGACTGACGAGAATGAAATGGGAACTACATACAAGTATATTGATATGGTACTTGAGGGCAAGGGAGATCAGGTTCCTGAAAAGGATAAGGCTATAATTGACAGACTGCATAGGGTTAGTGAGCATAAGAGGGTGCCAGCAGCCAGACCACCAATTTTTGAATAGAAATATACAAGATGTGTAAATTTATAAAGATATTTGCTATAATCAATCAATAAAAATATTGGGCCCCAAACTTTAAAGAAGAGTTAGGGGCCTATTGTAGGTCAATTTATATTAACTAATAGTAAAATTTGTGATATAATATTTGGGTGACAATTCGTATAAAGTATTTAAAATATATAAATAAGTATTAAGGAGTGAAATTATGGGTCGTATTCATAATATTGAAGGAAGAAAAAATAAACAGGACGCAGCAAGGTCAAATGTATTTACAAAGCACGCAAGAGCTATTGCAGTTGCAGCTAGAGAGGGTGGAGGAGATCCAGAATACAATGCATCTCTAAAGGCTGCTATCGTTAAGGCAAAGTCAGACAATATGCCTAACGATAATATAGACAGGGCCATCAAGAAAGGTGTAGGTGGCGGCGAAGGTGAAAACTATGAGTCAATAACTTATGAAGGTTATGGACCAGGTGGAGTAGCCATAATAGTTGAAACACTAACAGACAACAAGAATAGAACAGCTGGTAATGTTAGATACTACTTTGACAAGAACAATGGTAACTTGGGAACACCAGGTTGTGTATCATTTATGTTTGATAGGAAGGGCCAGATTTTCATAGCTGCAGAGGATGCAGATGAAGATGAATTGATGGAAGCATCACTAGACCTAGGTGCAGAGGACTTCATAGCTGAAGAAGAGGGTTATGAAATATTGACTGCTCCAGAAGACTTCAATGATGTTAGAGATGGTCTAGAAGAAAAGGGCTACAAGTTCTTGGCAGCTGATGTAAAACTAATACCTCAGACAACTAGTGTCCTAGAAGAAGATGGACAGATCAAGTCAATGGAAAAGCTATTAGACATACTAGAAGAAGATGATGATGTACAGAATGTACACCACAATTGGGAAATGCCTGAAGCATAGGAAGGATAAAAATGGGAAATACAAACATAGGTCAAGAATTTGACGTTAGAAAATACCATATGTCTATGTACCAGATAGGCACATTTGTATTCAATTATAGGGAAGAAGTCGAAGATGGAGAGAGGTTTGTGGAAATAGATGTATACAAGCTGAGCCATCCAGTAGTTCTTTATATAAAGACTTATAGGGCCCCTTATTTCGAGGAAACAGAGCCAGTTGGTGTTTGTGAAGCCTTATACGAGGAGTTCTATCTAGCGACAGACCAGGAGGGTGAAGAGGCCTCTCCTGAAAACTAGATTGCTAGTTAATAAAAAATAATTATATAAGCTAGCAGGTTAGTTTATATAATAGGCACCTATTTTAGTGTGATAATATAAGTATAGTAAAGGGCTAGCCACAAATAAGGCCAGCTCTTTTTTATATTTAAGTTTTCACTATTTTTTGTATTTTTAGAATCTTTTATAAAGAGTGTTTAAAATCCTACTAATATGTTGTATAATGAAACAAGTGACATATTAATTATAGGGGGTTTATTATGACTAATAATACAGCTTTATCAAATCTGAAAATCTTAGATTTCACAACACTTCTTCCAGGACCATATGCAACTTTGATGTTGGCGGATATGGGTGCAGAGGTTTTAAAGGTGAGCTCAAAATCAAAGCTAGACCTAGTTTATGAGATGGGGGCTTTTGATGAAGAGATAGGATTGAGTGCCAACCAATTATGGCTTAACAGGAACAAGAAAACAATTTCCTTAAATTTAAAATCACCTAAGGCCATAGAAATAATCAAGGAACTGATCAAGGAATACGATATAGTTATTGAACAGTTTAGACCGGGTGTAATGAAGAAATTGGGTCTATCATATGAAGACCTTTCAAAGATTAATCCTAGGTTGATATACTGCTCTATATCTTCTTATGGTAATTCAGGACCAGCTATGAATAAGGCAGGTCACGACTGTAACTTTATGGCCCTAAGTGGTCTACTATCTGTAGCGGGTAGAAAGTCTACAGGACCATCTCTTATGAGTACACAGCTAGGAGATATAGCAGGTGGAGCCCTACATTCAGTAATAGGCCTTCTAGCAGCTGCTAACTATAGGGAATTAACTGGTAAGGGCCAGTATGTAGATATATCAATGATGGATACAATTATACCTATGAATACATTTGAAGGTGCATCTTTCCTAATGGATGGCAAGAAGAGGGAGAGAGAAGGCTTTGACCTAAATGGTAAGGGTATATACGATATATACGAGACTTCTGACAAGGAATACATAACTGTAGGTTCACTAGAGCCTAAATTCCTCAAGAAGCTTGCTGATGCAGTTGGTCTACCAGAATTGCTAGAAATGGGTGCTACTCCAGATGATGGTGGTGTCCTAAAGGCTAGACTAGTTGAGATTATCAAGTCTAAGCCATTGGCCCACTGGAATGAGGTATTTAGTCCACTAGATGCTTGTATAGAACCAGTCTTAGACTTTGATCAGGCCTTCAATCATGAACCACAGATCAAGGCTAGAGAAATGATTGTAGAGGTAGATGCAGGCAAGAAGAAAGTTCGTCAGTTTGCTATGCCTATCAAGTTTTCACAAGCAGATGTAATCTACAAGTTTGCTGGTAAGGAAATAGGCCATGATACTAGCGACATACTTAAGAAGCTAGGTTATAGCGACCAGGATATAGACAAGATGGATTCTGAAGATGTATTTAAGTAAATAAACAAGTATATAAGTAAAAGTACTTTTTATTAAGGAAAATATGATTTGTAATACCGACTGCTGGGGTTAGATAGGACCCTTCAGTCGGTATTAGTATATACGGTTAAGAGAGAATTAGGGTTTACTTGATATATTTAAATAAAAAACGGAGTATGTTTAAAATAATAATCCTAGAAAGGAGAACATATGATAAAGTACAAGAATATAACAAAAAAATATCCTAATGGTAAAAAGGCTGTTAAAGATGTTAATTTAGAATTCAATAGGGGTGAGTTTGTCTGCTTTATAGGTACTTCAGGTAGTGGAAAGACAACTCTAATGAGAATGATAAATAGAATGCTTGAACCAACTAGTGGTGAACTTACGATAGATGGTAAAAATATAAAAGATTTTAATGAGGTTGAGCTACGTAGGAAAATCGGTTATGTAATCCAGCAAATAGGCTTGATGCCACATATGACTATATATGAAAATATAACGATGGTTCCAAGATTATTGAAGTGGCCAGAGGAAAAAATGAAAGACAAGGCCATAAAGTTAATTAAGATGGTAGATTTGCCAGAGTCTTTTTTAAATAGGTATCCGTCTGAATTGTCTGGTGGACAGCAACAGAGGATAGGTGTTATAAGAGCCTTGGCGGCCGACCAGGATATAGTCTTAATGGATGAACCATTTGGTGCCTTAGATCCAGTGACGAGAGAGTCGCTCCAGGATATAGTCAAGGAATTGCAGGTAAAAACTGGAAAAACTTTCGTAATAGTTACCCACGATATGGATGAGGCAATAAAACTTGCTGACAAGATTGCCATATTGGATAGGGGTGAATTAATCCAATTCGATACTGTTGAAAATATTTTGTTAAATCCTAAAAATGAATTTGTCAAAAATATGATTGGTGAAGATAGACTGACGGAAGCTAAATTTGATTTAAGCACGGTTGAAGAAATAATGATGAAGAATCCTTATAAAATAAATGTAAAAGATAGCCTCAGAACTGCAATGAACATGATGCATGAAAAGAGAGTTGATACACTTTTTGTAGTAGATGACAATAATGTTTTAATTGGTATGCTAGATGCATTTTTAGTAAAGGTAAAAGATAATAAGTTTTCTAGGCCGATAGAAGACTTTGTAAATAGGGCTTATGCAATACGTGTAGATACAAAGGTCAAGTCAGCCTTGTACTATATAAAAGAACTTAAGTATAAGAATATACCTGTAATAGATAGTAATGGTTGCCTTGTAGGTCTTGTTACCAGGGCTGCTATGGTTGATTACTTATACAATAATTTTTGGAGTGACTATGAGCCTGAAGATTCAGAAGTATTGCTAACTGAAGAGTATGAAGTCGAATAAAATAATTGAAGTAGGTGGTTAAATGATAAATTTAATTATAGAAAAATTGCCAGAATTATTTTTAAAAATAGGAGAACACCTATATATATCACTTATAGCCTTGTCTTTAGGTGTTTTGGTGGCAGTGCCAGTAGGTGTGTTAATTACAAAAAATAAGACACTAACAAAGATTGTGATGACGATAGCCTCTGTATTTCAGACTATACCATCCTTGTCCTTGTTAGCTATAATGATACCTATCTTTGGAGTAGGTAAGCTACCTGCTATAATAGCTATTTTTATTTATTCCCTACTTCCAGTTCTTAGAAATACAGTTCTTGGTATGAATGGAGTAGATGAAAATATATTAGATGCTGCAAAGGGCATGGGGATGACATTTTCACAAATAATTTGTCGTATACAGATTAGGTTGGCTGCACCCGTAATAATGGCCGGTATTAGGTTGTCGGCTGTATATGTCATAGCCTGGACTACGCTGGCATCCTATGTAGGTGCAGGAGGTCTTGGAGATTTCATATTTTCTGGTCTGACCTTATTTAATGTACCTATGATTGTAATGGGAGCCTTACCAGTTACAATTATAGCCCTAGTAGTTGATTTTATATTAGTCAGGTTAGAAAAATTTGTCCAACCCAAGACAAAATCACAATATAAGAATACGTCGGTTTCAGAAAATATTGGGTTAGATATACAAGACAAGAAGAAAAATACGGTTAAAAGAGTACTACTCCTATTTTTATCCTTATTTTTATCAATAAGTTTGACCGCATGTTCTCTACCAGGTTTAGAGGGAGATTCATCTAAGGGAGATATAGTTATAGCTGGCGGTAGTACATCAGAAAGACAGATAGTCTCACAAATACAGAAGCAAATGATAGAACATTACTATCCAAAAAGGAAGGTTTCTATAATAAATAACCTGTCTTCATCCATGTTACTATTCCAGGCTATGGATGGTGGACATGCCAATCTGGCCTCTGTAATGTATACAGGAACATCCTTGACGGGTGAATTAAAGATGGAGCCTACGACAGATACCGATCTGGCCTTAAAAAAAGTAGTCAATGGTTTCTATAAAAAATTTGGCTTGGTTTGGTTGCCAACATACGGATTTGAAAATACCTATGTATTTATGGTAAGAGAAGATTTTGCCAAGAAACATAAACTTGAAAAGGTCAGTGACCTAAAGAAGATATCCAAAGATATAATGGCGGGCGTTGACACGAGTTGGATAAATAGAAAGGGCGATGGTTATGAAGCCTTTAAGGAAAAATATGGTTTTGACTTTAAGACCATACTACCTATGGATGTTAGTCTGGTATACAGTGCAGTTAATTCAGGAAAAATGGACGTGGTTCTAGGATTTTCTACTGATGGTAGGATAAAGGCTTATGGTCTAAAATTATTAGAGGATGACTTAAGACTCTTTCCACCATATGATGCTTCTCCTGTTGTAGACAAGAAGGTATTAAAAGAACATCCGGAAATTGTAGACCTACTATTGAAGCTGGATGGAGCAATTCCTAGTGAAAAAATGCAGGAGTTAAATAACCTATGTGATGGTCACAAGATTGAAGCAAATGTAGTTGCAGAAAGGTTTTTAAAAGCCAACAACTATTTTGAGTCAAAGAAAATAAGTCCTCTACAGTCTAGGGCCATGTATAAAAAATTGCTTGGTATGTAGGGTGACCTATGGAGAAGGGAGTGATATTCTTTGAAAGAATTGTTTGAGTATTATCAGATAAATGGACATGTTGTATTTGAACAGTTTATAAGGCACTTTTTAATTTCCGTATACGGAGTCCTATTTGCATGCCTGCTAGCTATTCCAGTCGGTATGTATATCAGTAGGTATAGAAAACTTTCTGGATTTGTTATAGGTATAGCCAATGTCATTCAGACGATACCATCTTTGGCCTTGCTATCAATATTAATGGTAGTGATGGGGCTTGGGACTAATACGGTTGTAGCGACAGTATTTTTATACTCAATATTGCCGATTTTGAAAAACACCTGTACAGGTCTAAATAATGTGAGTTATGACCTGATTGATGTAGCGAAGGGTATGGGGATGACAAGGAGACAGATTCTCTTTAAGGTCAAATTACCACTTTCTTTATCGGTGATTATTGGAGGTATTAGAAATGCCTTGGTTATAGCAGTGGGTGTTACTACAATAGGTACCTTTATAGGTGCTGGTGGACTAGGTGATATAATTTCAAGGGGAATAGTTGTTTCAAATGGTTCTGCTATTATTTGGGCTGGTACTATACCAACAGCAGTTATGGCTGTAGTTTTTGACTTGGCTCTAGGAGGTTTGGAATCAAAATTAACAAAAAGAGTATCATAGGAATATTTAAGAGGGTAAACCTATGAATTTCCATATACAAGTGCAGATAGACTGTCTTATGATACTTTGAGCAAGGATAGAAAATATGCCGACTTGCAAGAGTTAGATTTAAAGTCTAAGTCTTGCAAGGTCGGTATTTTTAATATATTTTAACTTTAGGCCTAATATCATGGATATTTAACGTATAATGGTTTATAATTTATATATCAAACAAGTAGCTTAGAGGATAGATATATAGAAACAAGAGTGAAAAGATAAGGAGAATATTATGAATATAGGAGATAAGGCACCGGATTTTACATTGATGGACAAGGACAATAAGGAGGTTAGCTTGAGCCAGTTTAGGGGCAAGAAGGTAATCTTGTATTTTTACCCAAAGGACAACACACCAGGCTGTACTAAACAGGCCTGTAACTTCAGAGACAATTACCCCCAGATAGTAGCCAAGGGGGCTGAGGTTATAGGTATCAGCAAGGACAGTGCCAAGACTCATACAAATTTTGCAAGTAAGCATGAGCTACCATTTATATTACTGTCTGACCCAGAGACTGAGGTTATCCAGGCCTATGGAGCTTGGAAGGAGAAAAAGATGTATGGCAAGACATTTTTAGGTATAGACAGGACTACCTTCCTGATAGATGAAGAAGGTATAATAGTGGATATAGTAAATGGCAAGAGGATGAAGGCTGCTACTAATGCAGATGATATAATGAGTGGTGACTTCCTAGACTAGGCACCGGATAGTATACTTGAGTCTAGAAAATATATTTTAAAAGAAAGTCCTAAATAAATTTAAGCAGAAAGTTAAATATAGGTAAGATTGATTTTAAAAGTACTAAAATGTTAGTAGGTAAGGAAAACTATGAAAGTAATAGATGAAAATTTATATATAGAAAAAATAAAGGATAGGCTAGGTCAAAATTCTATTTCAAATCAAGAGGCGGGCCAAATGGTGGATGACCTAAAGGACATTTTGAACTACCACAGTGATAGGTACTACAATTCAGATAGCCCTGAGATAAGCGATATGGACTATGATAGGTTGATGAAGAGTCTGATATTGTTGGAAGAGGCCTTTCCAGAATACAAGAAGGAGGATTCTCCATCAGTAAGGGTAGGTGGTAGGGCCCTAGAAAAGTTTGACCAGTACCAGCACGAGAGACCTATGTTGAGTTTATCTAATGTTTTTTCAGCAGAAGAGATTAGGGACTTTGACAGGAGGGTTCGTGGAGCCCTGCAACCAGGTCATGGTCAGGTTAACTATGTGGTGGAAACTAAGATAGATGGCCTGTCTGTAGGCTTGACCTATGAGGATGGCTACCTAAGAATAGGGGCTACCAGGGGGGATGGCTATACAGGCGAAAATGTAACAGAAAATATAAAGACCATAGCTACTATACCCATTAATATAGACGAAAAGAGAAAGCTAGTAGCTAGGGGAGAAGTGTATATTTCCAAAAGTGATTTTGAGGCAGTAAATGCCTATCAGGAAGACCACGACCTGCAGATATATGCCAACCCAAGAAATTTAGCAGCAGGTTCACTTAGGCAGTTGGACCTTAAATTAGCTGCAAAGAGACCCTTGGATATATTTATATTTAACCTAGAAAATATAGAAGAGCTAGGGCTAGAGAGGCACAGTCAATCTTTTGATTATATGAAATCTCTAGGCTTGAAGGTGAATGAAGAGTACAAGTTGTGTGAAAATATAGAAGAGGTAATAGAATATATTAGTTATTGGACTGAAAATAGGTCTAGCCTGCCATATGAAATAGATGGTATGGTAATCAAGGTAGATTCCATAGCCCAAAGAGAGGTCCTAGGATTTACAGCCAAGAGTCCAAGATGGGCCACTGCCTTCAAGTTCCCAGCAGAGAGAAAAAAGACCAAGCTGATAGATATAGAGGTAGAAGTAGGCAGGACAGGAACTATCACTCCTACTGCTATCTTAGAACCTGTCAGGCTGGCGGGAACTACAGTTAGTAGGGCAAGTCTCCACAATGAAGACTATATCAAGGAGAGGGATATCAGGATAGGGGATAGAGTCCTGGTGCAGAAGGCTGGGGATATTATCCCTCAGGTTGTAGAAGTATCCCTAGATGATAGGACTGGGAAGGAAGAGGTCTTTGAGATGCCTCACCAGTGTCCAGTATGCGGTCAAGAAACTGTAAGGCTAGATGGAGAAGCCGCTGTCAAGTGTATCAATATTTCTTGTCCAGCCCAAATCAGGAGGGGTATAATCCACTTCGTATCCAGGGATGCCATGGACATTGAGGGCATGGGCGAGTCGATTATTACCAGCCTTTTGGACAAGGGTGTGATCAAGGATATAGCTGACCTTTACTATATGGATCCGGATATCTTGGTGAGTCTAGACCGTATGGGACACAAGTCTGTAGCCAACCTGATGGCATCTATAGAAAAGTCCAAGTCAAATGACCTATGGAGACTAATCAATGGACTAGGGATTAGGTTTGTAGGTGTAAAGGGAGCCAAATTGTTGGCAAGTGCCTGTGGTTCTATGGACCATATAATGTCTGCCAGTGAAGATGACCTGATACAGATAGAGGAATTTGGCCAGATAATGTCTGACAGTGTGGTTAAGTTCTTCCAAGAAGATAAGAACAAGGAAACAATAGAAAAGCTGAGACAGGCCGGCCTCAATATGCAAGTCATAGAAAAGGATGATAAGGGGATAGTCAAGGTATTTGAAGGTATGAAGATAGTCCTAACAGGTACCCTAGCTACCATGAAGAGAAATGATGCCAAGGCCCTAATAGAAGAAAGGGCAGGCAAGGCTACATCCAGTGTTAGCAAGTCTACTAGCTTTGTCCTAGCAGGCGAAGAGGCAGGCTCAAAATTGAACAAGGCTCTATCTCTAGGCGTCAAGGTTATCGATGAGTCCAAATTTATGGAGCTTTTGGCTTGCAAGACTAGGGATGAGGTAGATTCAAGGCTAGAGGATATCTAGGTGATATCTAGGTATTTTGTATATTTTATGAGCAATCGAAAAATCAACTTAGTAAGATAATATATAAAGACTCTATCTTAAAAAGATAAGAAAATTAGTGGGGCTATATAGGCCATGGATGAAAAGAGGGGATTTAGTGACAAATTCAAGTGTTAGAGAGAATCTAGACACAAGTGCTAGTGAGAGAGTAGAAAATTTGGGAGAAGCATCTAGTGGTATAGATGGTGAGAAAATAGGACCAAGACCTGATGGTAGGGATTTTGACCAGTTAAGACCTGTAAAAATGACCAGGAATTATACTATGCATTCAGCAGGCTCTGTCTTGATAGAGGTTGGAAATACCAAGGTTATATGTACAGCATCTATAGAAGAGGGTCTACCAGGCTTTATGAAGGGGACTGGCAAGGGCTGGATCAGTGCGGAATATTCCATGTTGCCATCTGCTACAGAAACTAGGAAGAGAAGGGACTCTAGCAGGGGCAAGGTTGACGGCAGGAGTCAGGAGATACAGAGGCTGATAGGTAGGTCTATTAGGTCAGTTGTAAACCTTGAAGACCTAGGTGAAAGAACTATATGGATAGATTGTGATGTAATACAGGCTGATGGTGGTACTAGGACAGCATCTATTACAGGAGCATTTGTTGCCCTTGCCGACGCCTTGTACAAGTTGTATGCATCTGGTGACATCAAGAAGATGCCTATTACTAGTATGCTGGCAGCAGTGAGCGTAGGTGTGGTAGATTCAAATGTATGCCTAGATATATGCTATGAGGAAGACTCAAAGGCAGAAGTGGATACAAATATTATAATGAACCATAAGGGGCAATTTGTAGAGCTTCAATGTACTGGTGAGGAAAGGCCATTTACTAGGGCTGAAATGAATCAGATACTCGAGTATGCTGAAAAGGGAAACAAGGAACTGATGAGGATACAGAGAAAGGCCCTAGGTCAGGTTGCAGATTCAATTATTGGTCGTGAATACGAAAGAGAGGCAATCATAGCTACTGGCAATATGTACAAGTTAGAGGAAATACAGAAGATGTTGGCAGATATGGACTTTGATATAAAGTCCCTAAAGGATGTTGACCTAGATGGTATAGAGATTATAGAAGATGGCAGGACCTTCGAGCACAATGCCCTTATAAAGGCTAGAACAATAAGCAAAATGACTGGCAAGATAGCTATAGGGGATGATTCAGGTATAGAGGTGGACGCCCTGGGCAAGAGACCGGGTATATATTCGGCCAGGTATGCCGGTGAAAATGCCACTGATGAGGAAAACAGGATCAAGATGTTTGAAGAGTTGAAGGATGTTCCCATGGAGAAAAGGACAGCCAGGTTCGTATGCGTCATTGCCACAGTATTTCCGGACGGCAAGGAGATGCTGGCCAGGGGCAAGGTAGAAGGTAAGATAGCCTTTGAAGAACGTGGTCATAATGGTTTTGGTTATGACTGTATGTTTATACCTGATGGCTATGAGGAAACATTCGGTCAGCTAGCACCTGAAGTGAAAAATTCATTCAGCCATAGGTCGAGGGCTCTTGCTGAAATGAAGGTAAGGCTAAAGGAAATAATAGATTCGAGGATTATATAGGTCCTACTATCCAGTGGATTGTGGTTGATAGCTGGCATAGAAAATATTTTATAAATAATAGATACCATCATCCAGAGGACTGTAGAGAAGGGAGTTTGAAATGAAGATATTAATCTTGTCTGACACTCATGGCGGTAAACGAAATATGGATAAGTTGGTGCCCTTTATAAGTGAGGAAATAGACCTGATGATACATGCTGGAGATAATTTCAGAGACTCCTTATACCTAAAGGACAAGACTTCCAAGCCTATAATGGCAGTCAGGGGCAATTGTGACTTTGAAATAGCAGATGGTGAGTTGGTCTTTGAAGTTGAAGGGGTGACCTTTATGGTGGTTCATGGTCATATGCACAGGGTCAAGTATGGTCTAGACCTCCTGGCCCAGGATGCCCATGAAAAGGGGGCTGATATAGTTATCTTCGGCCATACCCATATCAAGGAAAATAAAATAATAGGTGGGGTTGAAATGATAAATCCAGGAAGTTTGTCCCTGCCTAGAGATGGAATCAAGGGGTCTTATGTTGTTATGGACCTGGAAAATGGAAAATATACCTATTCATATCATGATAATTAAGGAAAGCATTGTATTTTAAGTTTTTTTATAGTATAATTATGTGGTTGAATTGTGTTTAAAATTATAACTTGAATAATTAAAAAACAATAATAATATATTTAGGTGACGTGTAGGAGGATTATTTATGAAACCAGAATTAATTAAAAAAGAAGGATATTCTGTAAATTTTGAGATTGCAATAGATGCTGCAGAATTCGAAGGAGCAATAGACAAGGCTTACAAGAAGACTAAGTCTAGATACAATATAGCTGGATTTAGAAAGGGTAAGGCTCCAAGAAAGATAATAGAATTGAACTATGGTAAGGGTGTATTCTTCAATGATGCCCTAGATATACTACTACCAGAAGTATATCCAACAGCAGTAGACGAACTAGACCTATATGTTGTTAGTCAGCCAAGCATAGACATCAAGGATGTGAAGGAAGATGGTTCATTAGTACTTGTAGTAGACGTAGACGTTAGACCAGAGCTAACAGTAGAAAACTACAAGGGTGTAGAAATAGAAAAGGTAGATGCTGAAGTAACTGAAGAGCAGATTGACGATGAACTAAAGGCCCTAGTTGAAAGACAGTCTAGAATGGTAGATACTGAAGGTCCTATAGAAAACGGAAATATAGCAGTTATAGACTTCAAGGGTCTATTAGAAGGTGAAACTTTTGACGGTGGTACATCTGAAGGATACTCACTAGAAGTAGGTTCAGGTACATTTATACCAGGATTTGAAGACCAGTTAGTAGGTAAGAAGGCTGGAGAAGAAATCAAGGTTGATGTTACTTTCCCAGAAGACTATCCAGCTGAAGAATTAGCAGGCAAGCCAGTAGTATTCGAAGTTAAGATCAAGGAAATAAAGGTAAAGGAATTACCAGCCCTAGATGACGACTTCGCTAAGGATACAACTGAATTTGAATCATTAGAAGAATTAAAGAATGATATCAAGGCTAACCTTCAGAAGAAGGCTGACGAAGAAGCTAAGAGTGAAATGAGAAACAAGGTAGTAGAAAAGATAGCTGAAACTGTAGAAGTTGACATACCAAACTCAATGGTAGAAAACCAGTTAGACAACCAGATGAACGAAATCAATATGCAGCTTAGCTACCAGGGATGGTCTCTAGAAAAGTTTGCTGAATTATCAGGTCAGACTCTTGATGAAATCAGAGAAGCTAGAAGGGATGAAGCTAAGACTCTAGTAAAGAACTCTCTAGTAGTTGAAAAGATAGCTGAACTAGAAAATGTAGAAGTAACTGAAGCTGACATAGATGCAGACCTAGAAAATATGGCTAGTATGTACGGACTAGAACTTGCAAAGATCAAGGAAGTGGTTGGAGAAGCTGAAAGAGAAGGCATCATAGCTAGATTAAAGAATACTAAGACAGTAGATATGCTACTAGAAAGTGCTGTACTTAAGTAATAAAAGACCTGATTATACAGGTAAAATTTAGGTATATAATATAGAATAAAGTGCATAGATAAAGACCACATAGCCATGTGGTCTTTATCTTAAAGAACAACTTTATCAAGTGAAATTTATAAACTATACTAAGACTAAGTAAAGTGGAATTAAGGAGGGAAAATAATGGCATTAGTACCTTATGTAGTAGAGCAAGACGGAAGAGGAGAGAGGTCATATGACATCTACTCAAGACTTCTAAAGGATAGAATAATATTCCTAGGTGATGAAGTAAATGATGCTACAGCCAGTCTAGTTGTCGCCCAGCTCCTATTTTTGGAAGCTGACGATCCAGACAAGGATATACATCTATATATCAATTCACCAGGGGGTAGCGTGACAGCAGGTATGGCTATTTACGATACTATGCAGTATATAAAGGCGGATGTAAGCACTATATGTATAGGAATGGCTGCATCTATGGGTGCCTTTTTATTGGCTGCAGGAGCCAAGGGTAAGAGGTATGCCCTACCAAATAGTACAATCATGATTCATCAGCCTTTAGGGGGCTCAAGAGGCCAGGCGACTGATGTAGAGATTCATACCAAGTTCCTATTAAATACCAAGGAAAAGTTAAATACTATCCTTTCACAGAGGACAGGCCAGCCATATGATGTGGTAAAGGAAAACACTGAGCGTGATAACTTTATGACTGCAGACCAGGCCAAGGACTTCGGTTTAATAGACCATGTAATTGAAAATAGAGAGTAAGTATATAGACGGAAAGAGGTGATATAGTGCCTAAGCAAGAAGAAAAGCAATTCAAGTGCTCCTTTTGTGGCAAGAGTCAGGACCAGGTCAAGAGGATAATAGCCGGACCAGGTGTCTACATTTGTGATGAATGTGTGAGCTTGTGTAGCGAAATAATTAAGGAAGAAGTAGATGATGTTGAAGAGTATATAGAAGGTAACCTTCCTAAGCCAAAGGAAATGATGGCTATATTGGATGACTATGTAATAGGCCAGAACAAGGCTAAGAAGGCCCTATCAGTTGCCGTATACAACCACTACAAGAGGATATACGCAGACAAGGCTGCTTCAGAGGATGTAGAGATTCAGAAGAGTAATATCCTACTATTGGGACCTACAGGTTCAGGAAAAACCCTACTAGCCCAGACCCTAGCCAAGATATTGAATGTACCATTTGCCATAGCAGATGCTACTTCATTGACAGAGGCAGGATATGTAGGTGAAGACGTTGAAAATATAGTCTTGAAATTAGTACAGGCTGCAGACTTTGATATTGAAAAGGCCCAGAGGGGGATAATATACATAGACGAAATTGATAAGATTTCTAGGAAGTCTGACAACCCTTCAATAACAAGGGATGTAAGTGGTGAAGGTGTTCAGCAGGCCCTACTAAAGATACTGGAAGGAACTGTTGCCAATGTTCCACCATCAGGTGGAAGAAAGCATCCACACCAGGAATTTTTGAAGGTCGATACAACTAATATCCTATTTATCCTAGGTGGTGCCTTTGATGGTATTGAAAAAATAGTGCAGAAGCGTGGTAAGGATAAGGTCCTAGGCTTCGGTGCCAAGATTGAGAGCAAGACTGATATGGATATCGGTAAGTTGTACACACAGGTAATACCAGATGACCTATTGAAGTTTGGTTTGATACCAGAATTTGTAGGTAGAATACCAGTCCTAGCGACACTAGACCTATTGGATGAGGATTCTCTAGTGAGGATACTGACAGAACCTAAGAATTCCCTAGTCAAGCAGTATACAAAGCTATTTGAATACGATGATGCCAAGTTAGAGTTTGAAGCAGATGCCCTAACTGCTATAGCCAAGAAGGCAATAGATAGGAATACTGGAGCAAGAGGTTTGAGGTCAATTATTGAGCACGCCTTGATGGAGACTATGTATGAGATCCCATCATTGGAGAATGTAGACAAGGTCCTAGTAACTAAGGAATGTATAGAAAACAAGGATGTAAAGCCAAGTATAATATACATGGACCATAGACAGGTTGCAGAAGACAGCCCTATCAACTAAAATTAAATTAGAATTATAAAGTCAGGTAACTATGATTGCAGAGCAAATGGGTCATGGTATGCTTGACTTTTTTATTTGTATAGAATAGGTCAGCAGCTAAAATATGAGGTCCATTAGAAAAAAAATAAAAAAAATAAATAATTCCTAGTAAATTAGTCAAGATTATTGATTTTTTTGGGTAAACATAGTAATATAGTCTTGTACAAAATTTCAACTGAAAAATTTTCAAGTGATAATCGAGGGATATTGCTTGTGTTTGAAATTATAGCATGATTTAAATAATGTGAAAGGGAAGTGAGAATTGTGAGCGATATATTATTAGAGATAAAAGACCTTAGCGCTAAGGTTGGAGAAAAGGATATACTAAAGAATGTTAATCTTGTAATCAAAAAGGGTGAGACACACGTAATTATGGGACCTAATGGTTCTGGTAAGTCTACCCTAGTTAATACTATAATGAGTAACCCTAAGTACGAAGTTACATCTGGAAAGATCTTCTTTGAAGGTGAGGATGTAACAGATAAGGCTGCAGATGAAAGGGCTAGAAGGGGTGTATTTATGTCATTCCAGTCACCTATAGAGGTTCCAGGTATCAGTGTTGAAAACTTTATCAGAACTTCTAAGTCAGCAGTTGATGGCAAGCCTGTATCAGTTTTGAGATTCAATATGGACCTATCAAAGAAGATGAGAGACCTACAGATGAAGTCTGAATATGCTAGTAGGTATATGAACTACGGCTTCTCAGGTGGAGAAAAGAAGAAGACTGAAATCCTACAGATGCAGATCTTAAATCCAAAGCTAGCCATGCTAGATGAAACAGACTCAGGTCTAGATGTAGATGCTGTTAGAATAGTTTCAGAAGGTATCAAGAACTTTAAAAATGACGACAATGCCTTGTTGATAATAACACATCACAAGGAAATTATACATAATGTAATACCTGACCATGTCCATGTAATAATGGATGGTAGAATAGTAAAAGAGGGTGACTTCTCCTTAATTCAGAGAATCGAAGAAGAGGGTTACGGTTGGATCAGAGATGAGGTGAATTCATCTAATGGAAACTAAGAGAGAAAACAAGAAGAGAACTCAAATAGAAGAGCAGGATCGTGGTATATACGACATAAAAAATGAGTTCAAGTTCAAGTCAAAAACGGAAAAGGGTTTGACAGAAGAAATAGTAACTCAGATAAGCAAGGAAAAAAATGAACCACAGTGGATGCTGGACATTAGACTGGCATCGCTAAAGAAGTTCTATGAATTGGAAAATCCGACATGGGGACCTAACCTAGATGAGGTGAATATAGACGATATAACTACATATATCAGACCAGATGCTGACCTAGTGGAGGACTGGGACCAGGTACCAGAAGATATCAAAAATACCTTTGACCTACTTGGTATACCTGAGGCTGAAAGGGAAAATAACCTATCAGGTGTTGGAGCCCAGTACGACTCAGAAGTTGTCTACCACAATATTCAGCAGCATCTACTAGACCAGGGTGTAATCTACACTGACTTTGAAAGTGCAGTTAGAGAATATCCTGACATAGTTCAGAAGTACTTTATGAAGTGTATCACTAACGCAGACCACAAGTATGCCGCCCTACATTATGCAGTATGGTCAGGTGGATCATTTGTATATGTGCCAAAGGGTGTAAATGTGGATGTACCACTACAGTCATACTTTAGACTAAATGCACCAGGTGCTGGTCAGTTTGAGCATACACTTATAATTATAGAAGAGGGTGCCTACTGTCACTTTATAGAAGGATGTTCAGCACCAAAGTACAATGTGGTAAATATCCACGCCGGAGCAGTTGAGTTGTTTGTCCAGGAGGGTGCTACCCTTAGGTATTCAACAATAGAGAACTGGTCAAGGAATATGTACAACCTAAATACAAAGAGGGCCATAGTTGAAAAGGATGGGGCAATTGAATGGGTATCAGGATCTTTTGGTTCAAAGGTATCTTGCCTGTATCCAATGAGTATCTTGAGAGGTGCGAATGCCAGGTCTGAATTCACTGGTATTACTTTTGCCGGCAAGGGTCAGTACCTAGATACGGGTACAAAGGTAGTCCATGCAGCTCCTAACACTTCTTCGACTGTAAATTCAAAGTCTATATCAAAGGATGGCGGTGTAGCTATATACAGGGGGCTTGTAAAGGTTACAAAGAATGCCAAGGGTTCTAAGTCGACAGTTAGCTGTGAATCCCTAATGCTTGACCAGGAATCAAGGTCAGATACAATACCAGTTATAGATATAGCGACTCAGGACGTTGACCTAGGTCATGAAGCCAAGATAGGTAGAATAGATGATGAGGTAATCTTCTACTTGATGTCAAGAGGTATCAGTGAAGCCGAAGCCAAGTCAATGGTAGTAAGAGGTTTTGCAGAGCCGATTGCCAAAGAATTGCCGCTTGAATATGCAGTAGAAATGAACAATCTAATCAATCTTGAATTAGAAGGAACTATAGGTTAGGAGGAAAATTATGATAGCAAATACATTACCACTTCTTACTTGGAGATGGCTAAAGGTAAATGAATCCCTAATCGAGTTACCTGAGGTCAAGGACCAAGTACATGAAATAATAGCAGAGGAAAGCCAGGAGGTATCAGCCCTATTCGATACAAACGAAATGGTAGCTTCCGGAGCCTCTAGACATACAATTATAAAGATAAGGGCAGAAAAGGACTCTATAGTAAATATATATTATGTAGCTAGGAGCCATGAGGAAGAAAAGACCCTAACTGATATTACAGCAGACCTAATGGAATCAGCCCAGGTAAACCTAATTCAGATAGAGGCTGGTGCCAAGGATGCAGTTACTAACTATGTTGCCAACCTAATAGGTGACAAGTCTAGAACAAATGTTGAGTCTGTCTACTTTGCAGATGGAGACAATAGGATAGATATCTTCTACAACATCAACCAGATGGGTAAGGAGACTGATTCAAATATCCTAGTTAATGGTGCCTTGAAAGATAGGGCCAAGAAGACATTCAAGGGAACTATAGACTTCAAGAGAGGTTCTCTAGGTTCAACTGGTAGCGAGGAAGAGTTTGCTACCCTACTAGATGATGAAGTAAGGTCTATAGCAGTACCAGTCCTACTATGTCAGGAAGATGATGTAGAGGGTGTTCACGCAGCCAGTGCAGGTAAGATAGACCAGGATACTCTATTCTATATAATGAGTAGGGGTATCAACGAAGAAGAGGCCAAGAAGGTCATAGTTGAAACTAAGCTTGCTCCAACTATTCACAAGCTTCCAGATGAAAAGTTGAGAGACGAGGTTTGGGGTCAGATAGAAGCGAGAATGTAGTTTTAAAATTACAGTATCCGGTTTTATAAAAGGAATGAGAGGTGTAAAAACCATGGATAAGCAGACAATAAATGAAATAAGAAAAGAATTTCCATATCTTGATGCAGACAAGATGGGTAGAAATATAATTTATTTGGACAACGGTGCAACATCACAGAAGCCACAGTGCGTAATTGATGCCCTAACCAATTATTACTCATACCAGAATGCCAACCCACATAGGGGTGCCCACTACTTGGGTATGCTGGCAACTGACCTATATGAAAGCTCAAGAGTAAAGGTCAAGGACTTTATAAATGCAAAATCAGAAAACGAAATAATATTTGTTAGAAATACTACAGAAGCTTTGAACCTAGTGGCCTATTCATATGGTTTGGACAAGCTAAAGGCTGGAGACGAGATAGTAATCTCAGTATACGAACACCATAGTAACCTAGTTACATGGCAGTTTGTAGCCCAAAAGACAGGGGCGGTATTGAAGTATGTATACCTAAATGACAAGAATGAATTGGATATGGACGCTTACAAGAAGGTCCTAAGTGACAAGACTAAGATAGTATCGCTAGCAGGTGCATCGAATACTGTTGGTGGTGTGATAGATGTCAAGGAAGTAACTAGACTAGCCCATGAGCTAGGAGCTGTGGTATCAATTGACTGTGCCCAGTTATCACCTCATATAAGGATGGATGTTCAGGATTGGGATGTTGATTTTATTTCATTCTCAGGTCACAAGATGTATGCCCCAATGGGTATAGGTGTCCTATATGGAAAGATGGACCTATTAGAATCAATGACTCCATTTATGTATGGTGGAGATATGATAGAATATGTCTATGAACAGGAAACTACATATGCACCAGTGCCAGCCAAGTTTGAGGCGGGTACACAGAATGTTGGAGGAGCAATTGCCCTAGCAGCAGCTATAGACTTTATGGAAAGAGTCGGTGTTGACAATATACATGAGCATGAGTTAGCCTTGACTGACTATGCTTACAAGAAGATGAGTGAGCTAGATTTTGTAGAAATCTATTCAACTCCTAGCTACTTGAGGTCACCACTAATCGACTTCAACATCAAGGATGTTCACGCCCACGACGTATCTACAGTCCTTGATTCCTATGATATAGCTATTAGGACAGGACACCACTGTGCTATGCCATTGCATACTTTTATAAAGCAGCATTCAACTTGCAGGGTCAGCTTTGCAGTTTACAATACATTTGAAGAAATTGACTTCTTTGTAGAAAAACTAAAAGAAGTAAGAAAGGTGATGGGATATGGATCTTAAGAGTTTATATACAGATATGCTCCTACAGGAGAGCAACAACAAGGCCAATATGAGGGACCTAGAATCACCTACATACAAGGAACTAGGCCATAACCCAAGTTGTGGTGATGAGATTACCCTACAGCTAGAAATGGATGGGGAGATCATCAAGGATGCAAGTTTTGCAGGTGTTGGATGTGCTATATCAAGGGCATCTACATCAATGATGATAGACCTGATCAAGGGTAAGAATATACATGAAGCCAAGGACTTGACAGAGAAGTTTATAGGTATGATCAAGAAGGAAGTACCTGTAGACGATGACCTAATAGATGCCTTGGGAGATGCGGTTGTATTGGAAAATGTATCAAATATGCCAGCCAGGGTCAAGTGTGCAGTACTTGCTTGGCATACGCTAGGAAATATAATCGATAAAAACTATAAATAAGAAGGGCTTTGTGCTATAATAGTCATAAGCTCATTTATGTAGAAGTTAAGCTAGATCTCTTAATATGGGTCTAGCTTATTTTTATGTATGACGGGCATGCCGTCAGTCTGTGGTGAAAGTCCACGTAGGGCGT
>OHAD01000983.1_pt1 | contig 29810 bp, 31 predicted proteins | sample 1577011 | NCBI WGS metagenome assembly OHAD01 (sample SAMEA3541510, study PRJEB24748) | human gut metagenome | biome: human gut; feature: human-associated habitat; material: faeces | place: China | collected 2012 | reverse complement strand
GTGATCCGGCGGGAGAACAAGACCAAGCGCAGAAAAAAGAAAAACCGCCCCTGATGACAGGGACGATGGAACAGAGAGGGCGTGTATGATGAAAAATTTATTTGAGCAGTCCCGTTCCCATTGGGTGCGGTACGACCATTACGAGATGAAAACAGCCGGGGACGGCAAGCGGTACATCACCCCCGGCAAAAACGCAAAGCCGGATGTCTACAATCCTTTGAAAGAAGCCCCCGACATTGTGCTGGATGCGCTGAATGTGGGGATGCTGCTGATGGGGCGCAAGCCGGAAGCAGAAGTGGAAAAGGCAGTACTGGAATTTGTCACCCGGTACGGCCTGCTGGGGCTGATGACCGCCTTGCCCACCACGCCGACCTTTATGGAGTACGAGGCGGTGTACCTGCCGAAAAACCACTTCATCAAGGAAGAATCCATGGCAACAGACCAATATCTGTCCCTCTTTTACCCCTTCGACCAGCTGGATGTGGTGAAGAAGGGCATTGAATCCACATGGAATGTGTCCGGCGACCGGAGTATGATTGCCCTGACCATGACCTTCATGGACGAGCCGATGGCCAAGAATATGAGCTTCCAGCGGGCATATGCAGAGCCTTACGACTGGGTCACCCAGCAGTTCAAGGATTGGGCGTTCACCCTGACCACATCCATCTTGTACTACAATGACTACGACTCCATTGATGAGGACACCCGGGGGCTGTACCGCAAAGCCATGGCTGTATTCGGCGGAATCGCCCCCAGCTACCACATTGAGCTTCTGGATAAGCCCACCATCTACTGGGATTTTCACTCTCTACTGCTGGGTATCCAGATGATGTTCAGTTTCATGCTGGTGGACGATGACCAGCCCCTGCGCCTGTGCAAGCACTGTCAGAAGGTGTTCCTGGGCAGCCGGTCCAACGCCGCTTTTTGTAGCCCACGGTGCAAGAACCAGTACAATGTCTATAAGAGTCGTGAGAAGTCCAAGGGAGAAGCAGACTAACGAGGGCACTGTTGCTTCTATTGGGCACCAATACGATTGCGATCTCCCGACGCCAACAATTCAAATGGAAATTGTTTATAATGTGGGCTCTCATGACGTGTATAGTTCTCATCTCCAAATCAAAACAGCGCAGACCACCATTTTGGGCGGCCTGCGCTGTTTTGGTATTCAGAATGACTCTTGATAATTATATCCCTATTACAAATTCATAATCAAGTTGTTGCTTGCGATATTGCCAATCGGGCATATGAACGGTGATAAAATCGAAAAATTCCTTGTTGTGATATGGATAAAGGAAGTGAGCCAATTCGTGTAAAACTACGTACTCTATGCAGGGAACACTTGCTTTGTATAAATAGAAGTTTAAATTGATTTTTTGATTAGTTCTACTGCAGCTACCCCATAATGTCCGCATTTTCTTCACGCATATATCCGGACGCTGAACTCCATGTTTCTCAACTATGGGATACAGTCTATTAAGAACATCTTGAAAATACTCCTTTGATGTTTTTTGCCACCAGTTGTTCACTTGCTTGTCGATAATTTGTTGATCTGTTTCTGGTGTGTAAACATTGAGGACGCTGTCTTCCCTTATAATTTGTTTGCGCCGCGCCTGATAAACTTGGATTGTAAGTTGTCTGCCTAAGATACGAGTAGAAGATCCAGACACAAAATGTTTCTCTTTCTCAATTGCTCGAGTTTGAATAAAAAACTCCAGTTTTTCTTCAATCCAACCGGCCTTATCATTCAGGTACTCAGCGATCCATTCCTCTGGTGTCCCTGTTGGTACAGATAGCTTAATTTCACCAGATGGGAATACCTTGAGGCGGACTTGCTTCATCTTCTTTAAGGAAACCGATACCGGCAATACTGATCCTTTTACAGTTACAAAATAGTCCATATATCAGTACCTGCTCATTGCTGTCTTGATTGCATTTTCAATTAGGATATCCATTTTGTCGATGGGTAAGTCCACGCCAAATTCATCACAGAAATCCCACAGTAAATCCTCCACAGCCTGGTTCATTTTCTTGTGGATAGGAGTACTTGTTCTCCAATCCACACGTGCAAGCGACTGTACTGCCTGTTTCATATCCAGTGCGAGCTTACCAATGGCATCATCAAATTCCAGGCTATCCTGGCCATGCTGCTTTAATATGTCGGAAACGACACCGTAAAACGCTTTGGCATCGCTATCATTCGAGATTGCAGTCGGATAGGAGTGGCCGGTGAAACCTTGTCTAAGATCTTCTGCCATTCTCTTCATGCTGGCAAGATAAATATTTTCATCTCTGGATCTCCGGTATTCTGCAATGGTCTCTCTGATTCTTTCAGAAAAGCGTTTGAACAGCATAGGATCTTCATATCTCCGAGATTCGAGTTCAGAGACAATACGAGTATGGATATATGCAGCTTTCGCTTTTTGACCCTCCACTTCTTCAAGTTGCTTATCCATCGCAGCTTTGTCATGAATAGCGACAGGCTCAACAACGATTTCTACGGGCTCAGATGTAACAAAAGTGTTCAGCAGACTTCTGATTCCATCCTCGTATTTGCTGAAATCAACTTTTTCCGCATAAACCATCATCAGGGCAGACCGCAGTTTCTGAAAGAACAAAAGATCTGCTTTATAGTTTTGCATTTGATCAAAACCAATACTCTGGTACAAGGAGTAGTTTCCGACAGCCATGGTCATCATCTTAGAAAAGGCCGCTAACTTCTCATAGAATTCTTTTCTCAGCTTTTCACTTTCAGCGGCATCTTCTTTTTCAAAGAAAGCAACCCATGCTCTGGGATTATTCTGGTCAAAAGTAACATCACCAAAGAAATTCCACAGTGCCTTATGCGCTTCTTTTAATTTTTCCTGGCCTTCAGCCGCTGTTACTATCGATTCAGCAATGTCGGCGGGATCATAGCCAGACAAGCCAGACTGATCATCACTGTACATTTCCATGGCGTTGTTCAGATTTCCAAACAAACCCCAATAATCGACAATCAGACCGAAGTCTTTCCCCGCAGCGATCCGGTTGACACGTGCAATTGCCTGCAAAAGAGAGTGCTCTTTCATAGGCTTGTCAACATACAGCACGCCTAAAGATGGCGCATCAAAGCCTGTTAACAGCATACTTTGAACGATGACGATATCTACATCCTCGCCACCAATAATATTGTTTTTTACGTATTCCTCGTAATCATCGTATTTTGTGCCAAAACGTGGCTCGACTTCATTCTTGAAGAAATCACGGATGATAGCTTTATCGTTTTTGGTGACAGTTCCTTCGTCACCCTCTGAAGATACAGAATCATCGCAGATCAACGCAGCTGCTTTAACTCCTCCAAGTCCATTAATTGCATGCTCCAGTTGGACAGCAAGCGCACGGGTAGATACTGCCACCATGGCCTTAAATCCGCGAGGTTTGCAATAATTTAGGAAATGTTCGTGGATATCAAAAGCAATCATAGAAAGCCGCTGTTCCGTCTGTGCCAAGTGCATGAAGGAACTCCACTTCCTGCGCATATCCTCCTTCTGCGGCTCGGTCAGCGGTGCCAGAATGCTCTTTAGATAGTCATCAATTTTGTCGCTGGTAACTTTCTGCGGAATCACACGCCCATCGTAAACCAGCGGTACAATAACGCCGTCGCGAATACCATCTTCAAACCGATAAGAATGTCCAATTTGTTTACCAAACTTCAGATAAGTATTGCTCTTATCCTTTCTAAGCAGAGGTGTTCCAGTAAAGCCGACCTTAAATGCGTTTGGGAGAACCTCATTCATCATGTTGTGGAATTCACCGGTATGTGAGCGGTGGCTTTCGTCGATCAAAAGGAAGATATTTTCGTTCAGAATCTTGGTGCGGGATTTAGCTGCTGCTTCAAACTTATTAATTGTTGTGGCGATAATGGTATTTCCGTCGTCTTTCAGCAGAGATACCAGGCCACGGCCAGTCGTTGCTTCCACCGGATCCATGCCCGTATGAACGAAGTTATCCCGCAGCTGCTTGATCAGATTCAAACGATCGCAGACCAATACAAATCTTGGATTTGCCACACGCTTGTCAGCGATAATACGCTTTACAAGCATAACCATTGTCAGGGATTTACCGCTTCCCTGTGTATGCCAAATGACACCGCCCCGGCTGAGGCAATCATCCTCACCGTGGATACGACGCATCGTATTTTCAACACCAAAGAACTGCTGATAGCGGGCAACTTTCTTAATGCCACTATCATACAGAATGTAAAAACGAATAATATCAAGCAAGCGCCGTTTGCTGAGCATGGACACAATAGCTCGGTCTTGCTCTGTGATATGGCTGTCATCTACATAGCGTTTGGCAGTATCGGTCTGCCACTGCACATCTTCTTCGTGCCACTTGCAGTAGAACTCCTGCTTTGTTCCGGCAGTTCCGTATTTCACGAATTCCGGATTCATAGCAATGGCCAACTGCGTAAACTTAAACAGTTGCGGAATATAATCGGGTTGCCAGTTGCGGACATTCTGCTTCACGCCCTCTTCCACATCTACACTGGACTTCTTACATTCGATCACAACCAAAGGAATGCCATTGACGAGCAGAACAATATCAGGCCGGGCATATTTGCCATTATTTCTCTCTACAGAGAACTCGTCTGTAACTTGCCAGATGTTCTTATCCGGCTCATCCCAGTTAATATAGGAAATATCGAAGGACTGAGTGTTGCCGTCATACAAATGCACATCGCAGCTCTTACCATAAATCAACCTGTCATAGATCGCTTTGCTGGAAAACATTAAACCACGTTCCAGAGGAGCATCCAGTTCCCGAATCGCCTCGCCAATGGCGTCATCCGGGAATGGGGTCTGCTTTCCCCGGTAAATAAAAGACTGAGAGGCCAAAAATTCCCGCATAACATCAGGAAAAAGAACATGCGAAAGATGGCCGCGCTTCTGCTCGGCCTCCGCTCTGGGAATATACTGGTAGCCCATGGCTTGTAGTTCTTTCAGCGCTCTGTCCTGGGACTCCGGGCGCTCATTAAAAATCTGATGATGCGGCATAGTGAATACCTCCGACCTGTATGATAAAGAGGCACAGCAGGGCGCTAAGGCCCTGCTGGCCTGTTTTGATTACTTCTTGTCCCTCGGCGGACAGGGGTCATTGCCGTGACTGTTGGGGTTCTGAATGGTGCCATCCTTGCGGTGGGGAATCAGTTCCGTTCCCTGGTTGATGCTCATCCTCCTGCCAGCCTCCATAGCCTCTTTCTTAGTCTCGTAATGACCACTGCTGCGCTTTGCGTTTTCACGCTTCACATCCCAACCTCCGTTGGAATTAGGGACAATATGATGTTCTTTTCTTGCCATGTGCTTACCCCCTATGAGCCTTGGGGCAGCACACTGCGCACCCGTCTGCATCAGAATAGTAGACCTTGGCATACCTTACGGCATCTGTCTCGCTGGCGTGCCAACCGAGGTCAATGGACTCTCTGATTTTCAGCGTATTGGCATGTTCGTGCGTATGAACCTCATGGTGTAACCCAGGGTTCAGTGTTTGGTTTTTATTTACACAATAGTAGGGCATTTGAATCCTTTCTCTTGACGATAGTCAAGCCGGCGTGCTATAGTTAGCACATAAGTTGATGTACGAGTCTGCTTATAATCGAGTGATTAAACTGTTGCCGCGGTTTAATCACTCATTTTTTGTGCCCTCATAGGCCTCACCACCTTTCAAGAAATTCACCTATATTTAAGGGATGCCGGTGTGGTTGACGCCACACCGGCGTTTCAAGCTAAGCATTAACACGCGCAAGTCCTGTCAACAGTAGTTGCATAATGGCTTTTTTCTTTTGTTGCCATGCTTTAATTTCGGTCTCGATTAGAGTGATTTCTCTATCAGAACTTTCCAGGACATTTGCAATAGTATCCTGTTCATCCCGGGCTGGCAATTCAATAACCATTGCCTTAATTTCTTTGGATGCAATTCCTTTTATGGAAGTGCCTTGTGACATAGACAGAATACGTTGGATTTCCCGTTGCAGCTGGAGCGTGACAAAATACAGATTGCCCTTAACATCAACAAGGTTTATAAAATCTTGGCTTGTACAAAGGGCTGTTGGCGCAATTGCAATTTTACCAACACCCACTCGAGAAACAATTAGTATAGAATTCTCGGGGCAAATTTTTGTTGCGGAATTATTTACCGCCTCTTCTGTAATATAGCGAGTAGCGTTAATGCAACGGATATTTCCTTCTTGCAGATCTGCCGATGAAATCCACGGAATTGTTCCGTGCCAGTATTCATCATTTGAGGTGTCTGGCGTCCCACCTCCTACAAATTCACATAAATCCGACAGCGGTGTCTCAATCCATTCGGAGCGCTCAAACCCCGGCAGTCTTACGCCACTACTGGGATCCAGGAGCTTCTGCATCAGCCACTGCTTCTGACGGCGCTTTTCTTCTAACAGCTTTTTCTTCAGTTCAAGCGCTCGGTCGAACTGGGCAATAATCTCATTAATACGTTCCTGCTCCTGTAATGAAGGCAAAGGAATTCGTCCGAGCAAAACATCTTCATTATTGACCTTCGTGTCGTTCTTGGCACCAAGTTTTACAAGCGGCTTCAAGTAGTTGTTCAAACAAGTATCAATGCTGAAGTAATTTTCGAGATACTGTCCAGTAATGGGAGAATTACAATGGTAAACAGCATACAGCGTTGATACAATTCCGGGAACGCCATGATTCTGTTTGATGATGCCGTAAGGATTTTCTTTCAGCGGACTTTTGGTATAAACCACATCACCAGTTTCAACGATATGATATGCTGCCACAGACTCTCCAGCATAAGAACGCCCAAGAAGATCAATCTGGTTTATAATGCCTTGCTCACCAGACACGGAAAGAACATCTTCTTTTCCAAAATGTAAATCTTCGTTGCGATCCTTATTCTCGGTTAGTACTGTATTCAACGGCACAGGATCGCCCCATTCGTTCGGGAACAGCATGGCACGCTCCGTACGATATCCCTCCGGCACTTCACCGCGGCGAACGGCATCTATTCTGTTTTTGATTGATTCTCTCATAACTCAATCCTCTATCTGTAAATTGTGCAGCGCAGTAGCGAGGCTTGCATCGCCGGTAGAAAATAATGTGAAAGCGTATGCGGCAAATGATGCCGCCTTGGTAATCGCGGGGATACCGTGGGCATTAACAAACTGTGCCATTGGCATCATCTCCTTTGCTCTCATATAGGTCAGGGCGAGTGGGATGCAAGCTGCTACCGTCTCCACAAACATGTGGTAAATTAATTGTTGTCGCCAGGCTTCAGCTTTCGCTTTTCCTGTTCACGCTCGATCTGAGCAATGCTCTTTTCTGGTGTGGGCAGATCTTCTGGCATGGTGCCGCCCAGTTCCTTAATAGTCTGGCGAACCTTCTTTCCGACCTCATAATGAGTGTCATACGCGGCCTGCTTTCCCTGGATATTCTCCCGACGAAGCTTTTCGTCCGTCTGGGTAGCACGGAAAAGGTTGGCTGCCAGCTCGGTGCTGCCCATATGATCCAGAATCTTCTGGCTCTTCTTCAGCCCCTTCCGGGCATGAATCTCCTTGGCACCAAGGCCACCATACAAGCCCTGATAGCCCTTATTCTGGAAAATGGCATAATCTCTGGGGTCCTCCACGCCGGCCATCTGAGCAGCTTCTGCCAGGGACTTGTTATGAGCAATCATTTCGTTGCGGATCGCCAGACGCTTCTGATCCTCAGAAAGCTGCTCGTAGTTATCGATCAACTCCTGCTGGCGGGTCTTGACGGCAAAGTAGGTCTGGCCAATAGCGATAACTTCTTTATTTGGATCGCCATTCATTACGACCAGATAGCACGCATAGCGCGAAAGCATTACATCATCGATTTCACGCTCGGCTCCAGAACCCAACGGCACCATTTTCGTGACCTCACGAAAATGGTCTTCTACGTCAAAGCCAGTATTCGTACAGGCCTTTTTTGCTCTTTCGATGGCTTTGTTGAAATTTTCCCATCTTGCGTATTCGAGAACACCCTGCAATTCACGGGCCAGCCAGTATTCTTCGCCATACTCGTTTACATGCTTGATGCTTTCAAATGTCTGCTCGCTGTATTTTACAAGTTCACTCATAAGCCAAGCTCCTTCAAATACTGTGCCATCTGGGCTTCAACCACTGCGATTTCAGCCTTAATGCGCTCGATATTACCCTGTACCTCCTCAATGTCGATCAATTCTTCCTCCTCGAAGGTGTCCACATAGCGGGGAATGTTCAAGTTAAACTCATTGGCCTGGATTTCCTCGAAAGATGCCACATGTGCAAAGCGCTCTACATCTACACGCTCGGTGTAGGCGCGGAAAATGTCATCAATATGGCTCTTCTCCAGTTTGTTCTGGTTTTTGTCCTTGCGATATCTCGGGTTTCCGTTTGCATCCTTTCCGGAAGCGTCAATGAAGAGGACATCGCTGGTGGCCCGGTTCTTCTTAAACACCAGAATACAGGCAGGGATAGAGGTTCCGTAAAACAGGTTCGCAGGAAGACCAATTACAGCGTCCAGCAGATTTTTCTCAATGACCGTCTGACGGATACGACCCTCCGCAGAGCCACGGAACAAAACACCGTGAGGGACAACTGCTGCCATACGACCGTTGCTGCGCAGAGAGTGAAGCATATGCAGTAGGAATGCCCAGTCGCCTTTGCTGGCAGGAGGCACACCCCAATCGAAGCGATGGAACCGGTCGAGATTGGCAGTCATCTTGAACTTCTTTTCCTTGTCGCTGGAACCATCCTCTTGGCCGCCAGGGTTGAAGCCTTCCGCCCATTTATCCAGCGAGAAGGGCATGTTGGCGACAATTACGTCGAACTGCTTCAGATTTCCGTCGGAATCCAGATGCTGGGGATTGGCCAAGGTATCGCCCCAGGCAATGTCGTTAGGATTAACATGGATACCGTGGATAAAAAGGTTCATTCTGGCCATGGACCAAGAAGATCCATTCATTTCCTGACCGTAGATTGCAACCTGATCCAGATTGCCCGCCTGACGGGCGGTACGAATCAGCAGAGAAGCCGATCCGCAAGTGGGATCGTAGATGGAATCTCCTGCGCGCGGACCGGTTAACATGCCCATCAGTTCGGACACCATGCTCGGGGTGAAGAAGCTGCCCGCTTTCTTTCCAGCCTCGGCGGCAAATTCGCCTACCATGTATTCATAGGCGTCACCGATTACATATGCAGGATCTTCGCCGGGGCCTACCTCGATCTGAGAAGGTTCCAGGCACAGGGGCTTAAAGTCCTCCAACAATGTGCGGAGTTTTGTGACTTTCTGCTGAGGGTTGCCCAGCATGGACTCGCTGTTGAAGTTAATACTGCGGAACACGCCGCGAAGTTCGGTGTTGCTGTCCTGGATGCCCTGCAGTGCGGTATTGATCATCTCGCCGATTTTGGGGTCGAAGCGATTATCATACAGGTAATCAAAGCGCTCTTTTTCACCAAGGACGAACGGAAGGTTCTTCTTAGCGCGGTCGATACGGATCTGATTTCCCTTGTATTTTTCCTCCAGTTCTCTCAAAAACTCCTTATAGGTATCATCCAGATACTTCAGAAACAGCATAGAGAGGACAAAGTCCTTATAGTTCGCAGCATCAATTGTGCCACGGAATGTGCCTGCTGCTTTCCACAGCGTCGCCTGAATATCCTGAGAAGTAGTCTTGCTCATTTTTCTTTTCCTCCACCGCTTATTATTTTCGAAGCCAACATCGACACCAAGCGGTCGTTTTCGGCCATATACTTATTTAAAAGTTGTTTCCGCTGGCGGCTTAGTTTCCAGATTGCGCCAACCTTTTGTTGCTCGACTATTGGAATAATAGGAATCGTAATCCCGGCCAGCTTTTTTACGGACACTGCCTTAATTGCTGCTGCACTACCTGTTACATGTTCTACTTGGCCAAGGATTTCTTTCTGCTCCAGAAGATATCCGAGGTAGTGCGGGTCTACATCGCCACCCGGTCTTACGACAAGCAGATTTTGAGATGCTACCATACCGACGGTTTCAAGATCTACTACATGTACAAATGAGGGATTCAATCGCTTAACAAGAATATCGCCAACCATCAGTTTCTGCTTTTCGGAAACCTCGTCATTCCGCTTTTGCCATTCAACGGCACCAATAGTGCCTGTATCGGAAAAACTGTTTGGCTGAACAACTCCATATCGATAGTTGCCGACATCCCCAAGCCCCGTCATGCCAGCCATAACTTCGGCTACTTCACCAAGGCGTCTTTCAATAGGGCGCATCGGACATCCCTCCTTCCATAAACAATATAGCATCTACCGCCAAAGAAGTCAAGAATATTTTTAGTTAAGCACTAACTTCATGTATTTTGCTGTTGGGAGAATTAATGCAGCCGCTATTGACGTTTAATTCGTTGTTATCGCAAAACAAAAAGCGCCCATCAGTCATCTGGCCGATGAGCGCTGCGGTATATGTTCAATTATTCTGCCATGGCTTCCACTATCAATCGAGATCTAACTGTGGAGTCTCCGTTACGGTTCGCAGATATTCTTCCGGATCGCCATTCAAAATCAATTCTGTATAAGACAGCGGATCGTTGTAGATGAGCCAGTCCAGTTCAGACCGCTGAAAACAACTATTGGCCACCTCATCCTCAACAGCGGCACAGTTAATGGCAATCATGCTGCCGTCAGAATATTTCAGTTCCACACAGGCGGTGTCGATATTAAACTCACAGGAAATCAGTTGTTTCATGGGATGTACCTCCAAAATTTAATGTTCTGGAAGTAATGTAAGCGTGGGTTTGTGGTGTGGTATCCTTAACTATGGGAAACTTCGGTTTCCCATTTGGAGATGGTCTGGCGGCTGACTCCCAGCTGCTCCGCCACATTTTCCTGGGAGAGGCCGCTTTTCTTCCGGGCCTGATACAGGCTTTTTCCCAAACTCATATACTTCCTCCTCATCGGCTGTTTTTCTCTATTATACCGGCTTACTTTTGCCAATACCACCAAGGCACTCTGTCATTTCTGCCCGTTTTCTTCACATTCTTCCTGGAATTCCCCTCCCATTCCCCTGGGCCCCAAGGAAAAATCCCGGACAAAAAGCTGATCCTGGTGACTTTGCAAAAGAGCCAACGCACTGGACACCAAAAGCGGCATGGTCTCTTCCGGATCGTCCAGTCTGAGCCCAAAATCCTCTTTCAGCTTCCGCAGCCGGTAAAGTACGGTATTCCGATGGGTAAACAGCCTTTCGCAAGTCTGCTGAATGGAATGATGGCAGATGCAATAGGTGTACAGCGTCAAACAAAACTGTGTGCCATGGCGCTCATCGTAAGCGGCCACCTCTTTGATCTGGGGATCGATGAAATCCGGCCGTTGGGCCAGCTGGCGCAGCCGCATCAAATTGCGGCATTGGCCGGTTTGCACCACAAAGGCCCCTTCCCGATGGGTAAACAGATACTGCATCACTTCCTGAGCGGCCTGGTAGACCTGGGGAAGCAGATACAGATCCTCAAAAGGATCGGTGACCACCACCCGCAGCCGATTTTGCCGGGCCAGAGCTTCCAGCGGCTCCAGGATCTCCGCCTCCTCCAAAAGCAGCAGCACTTCATCCCGATACAAAAAGGGAGGCGATTGAGGAAATTCCCGCTGTAATTCATGCTTGAGCATATCATCCCGGAAATTCAAGCTGCGATACAGTCCCAGATTGATCAGCACCAGCCGGGCCGGGTGGTAATTGATCAGCCGGGTGGTCATGGCCTGGGTGTAAAAAGCAGCCCGTCCGGAAAATTTGCCGTCCAGCAAATGGGTGAGCACTTCTTCCGCTGTGGTACCATAGGTCCGCCCCCGCCGCTCCAGGCAAAAGAGCTGCTTGGCCACGATGGCTTCCAGCCTGAGAAAATCGCCCTTGGGCCTTGCCGCCAGATCTCCGTTCACATCCACACAGATCAGGTAACCCACCCGCATTCCGCCGCTGTTGAGGGTGGAGAATCTTCTGACATACACACTGTCCTCCACTGGCAGAAATGCACCGTCTGTGGGATCGGGCCTTGCATCCCAGTTGAGCGCGGACACCACTTCATAAGTGATCTCCCCCCGGCCCAGGGCCGCTTCAAACACCCCATCCCGAAACCCTTCCGGCACATAACTGGCCATGATATGAAAGGCAATATCCACCACCAGAAGAGGACAGCCCAGCATGGTACCAATATCTTTCACCAACGGTTCCAGACGATCATCCCGCAAAAAATCCTGCAGCAGCCTGTCCCAATCCATACTTTTCCTCCTCTTGTGCTGACAGCACAAATGCTTGATTCAAAATTATATCATCAGCCCCGTGCAAAGTCCAGGTTTTGAGACTATGATAAGCCCCAGAAACAACAAGTAGGTTGGATCGGAGGAATTGATATGAGTGCAGAAAAAAAGAATGTGAACATCTGGAAATCCCTGCAAAAGGTTCCCGCCGGAACCATGTTTGTTCCCCTGATCATCGGCGCACTGATCACCACAGTGGCCCAAGGGATTTTCCAGTTTGATTTGTGGAACTATCTGGGAAACCCCATGAAGGATATGTTCTCCTCCAGCGGCCAGATGCTGCTGATCGGGCTGATGCTGTTTTGCACCGGTACTTCCCTCAAGCTGGGAGACTTGAAAGACGCACTGCGCCGAGGGGTTCTGCTGATCCTTGTGCGCTTGGTCATCGCTTATGCCCTGTGCGCCCTGTTCTATGCGGCCTTTGGTTATGACGGCATTCTGGGCATTTCCTTCCTGGCCTTTGTCTGTGCTGTCACCAGCGCCAATGCCGCCTTGTATATGGGCATCATCCAGCCCTTCGGTGACAAAGCGGATAAGGCCAGCTTCGGTGTGATGCTCATCTGCTCCATGCCTCTGCTTCCCCTGCTCTTCCTGGGATTTTTCGGCACATCCGGCTTTGGCATGGCCCAGGTGCTCCAGATCGTCTCTTTGCTCATCCCCTTTGTGCTTGGCATGATCCTGGGCAACCTGGATGAAGATATCCGCAAAGTGTTTGCCGGCGGCAACGCCATCATCCTGCCCTTCCTGGGCTTTGAGTTCGGCTCCACCATCAATCTGTTTGACGCCTTCAAAATGCTCCCTCAGGGGCTGCTGCTCAGCGTGCTGTACTTCATCATCGTCATCACACCCTCTTATATTTTTGAGCGCCGTGTGCTCCACCGCCCCGGCTATGCTTCGGTGGCCAGCGCATCGCTGGCCGGCGTAGCTCTGGCCATCCCTTCCATGGCCGCTCAGGCCAACACCGCTCTGGAACAGTACACCACCAGCGCCGTGGCTACATTGGCCTTTGTACTGGCTGTTACCAACATCCTTTGCCCCTTCATGGTCCGCTGGGTGCTCAAACGGCATCCCGCCGACTCTACCAAGGCGGCCCAATAACCCATCCCCTTTGTTAACCATTCCAGAAAGGAAGTTTTATTATGATCAAAATGATCCAAGCCTCTACCCTCAATGCCCTGATGCTGGGCAATTTTGACTGCACCACATCCGTAGATTCCTTCCTCAAAGAAGCCGATACCGGTATCGGCACCTACACCGGCCTGGACGGCGAAGCCATCTTTGAAAACGGCGTGGCCTACCGGGCCACAGCCGATGGCAATGTCACCGTGATGTCCCCGGAAGACGGTGTGGCCTTTGGCACAGTAGCCAAGTTTGACACCACCGTCCCTGTGGAAAAGCTGGAGAACATCTCCTCCATCGAAGTGCTGAAAGAGAAGCTGGCTCCCTATGTGGAGAAAAACCCCAACATCTTTTACATGCTCAAGGCCACAGGCACTTTCGGAAAAATGCATGTCCGCAGCTGCTATGCCTGCGAAAAGCCCTATCCCACCCTGTCCGAAGCGGCCAGCCATCAGAAAGAATTCCAGTACCAGAATGTATCGGGCAGCGTCATTGCGGTATATTGCCCGCCCTATGTGGAAGGAATCAACCTCCCCGGCTGGCACTTCCACTTCCTCAGCCAGGACAAGACCACCGGCGGCCATATCCTGGGACTGCAGGCCGATTCCCTCTCCTTGCAGCTGAACCCCATCCTGGATTGGGAGCTGCTGCTGCCTGAAAATCCCGAATTTGCCTCCCGGGATCTTTGCGAAGATCTCAGCGCCAAAACCGCCGCTGTGGAGGGCAACGCCAAGCACTAACCACCATAAACCTTCTCTCTTTCTGCATTTTCCTCCTGCTCTATGTGTATCCATATACCCCCTTTGCTGGGCCATTGACCCTGACCCAGCGAAGGGGGCTTTTTTCGTTTGCTCTTCCTTTTCTTTCCTTGACAACCTGGGCAGAAAAGCCTATAATCATTTTAGAACAATTCCAATTCCAATCCAGAGGTTTTTATGACAAAATACGCACAAGCAATTCAACAAATTGTAGAATCCTCCGGCTGTCATATGACGGCCGATCAGATTTTCATTCAGCTGCGGCAGATCTACCCCACCGTGGCCCTGGCCACGGTGTACAACAACCTGGGAAAGCTGTGTCAAAGCGGCCTTTTGCGGAAAATCTCCGCCGAAGGGATGCCCGATCGCTATGACCGTCCCCAGCGTCACGACCATTTGATCTGCCAGGTCTGTGGCAAGCTGGCAGATCTGCACCTGGCAGATCTCACCGATCAACTGCAGCAGCAGCTGGACATCCCCTTTTTGTCCTATGACCTGAAGCTGATCTACATCTGTGATGAGTGCCGTCAGAAGATGGAACAGGGAGCACACCGGGACTCCATCACACCCTAAAACGACGAGACACCTTGAAAGGAGGAACAATATGAGCAAATGGATCTGTCAAATCTGCGGCTATGTCTATGACGAGGAGAAGGAAGGCGTTCCCTTTTCCCTTTTCCCGGACTCCTGGGTCTGTCCTCTGTGCGGAGCCGACAAGGCTTCCTTTTCCCCGGAGGGCGGCGCGGAGGAAAAACCTCAGGCTCCCATGCCGGTAATCCATGAGGATCTGGAAGAGCTTTCTCCCGGCGTTCTGGCGGCCGTATGCTCCAACCTGGCCCGGGGCTGCGAAAAACAGTACCAGGCCGAAGAAGCCGCTCTTTACCAGCAGCTGGCCGACTTCTTCACCGCTGCCGCGCCTGCGGCCCCTCAAAACACCCTGAAGGATCTGTCTTCCCTGGTGTCCCAGGACCTGAGCCAGGGCTATCCCACTCTTCATTCCGCCGCCAAGGCCGAAGCCGATCGAGGCACCCAGCGGATCTGTGTCTGGGGTGAAAAAGTGACCCACATTGCAGACTCCCTTCTCAAGCGCTATCAGAAAGAAGGCGAAACTTTCCTGCAAGGCACCCGAATCTGGGTGTGCTCTGTGTGCGGCTTTATCTATGTGGGAGACAGCGCCCCGGAACTTTGCCCGGTGTGCAAAGTTCCTGCATGGAAATTTGATGTTGTGGAAGGGAGGAAGGGAAAATGAAACAATACGCTGTGCGAAACCTTCGTCTTTGTACCAAGGACTGTCTGTGCCTCTATGTGTGCCCCACCGGAGCCACCGATACAGAGAACAGCATCATCGATGTGAAAAAATGCCTGGGCTGCGGCCTTTGTGCCGACGCCTGCCCCAGCGGAGCCATTTCCATGGTGCCCGCCGAATATCCCCCGCAGCAGCCGAAAACCCAGACGGTGTGCGCTCCCTTTGCTCTGGCCCAGAACAAGGCCCTGGAGGAGAAAGCGGCCTTGCAGCTGGCGGAAGGCGCCGAAACAGACGGCCTGTACCGGCTGATGACCGCCCTGGCCAAATCGGCCCGGCTGGTGAACGAAGATCTGCTGCGGGAAAGCGGTTATATGCTCCCCCAAAGCAAAAATGCCCGGGATCTGTTGGAAAAATGGGTGCAGTCCCCTCCCTCTCCCCAATTTCCGGTGGAAGCCGCCCAGAAGCTTCTGGAACGCATCCCCTGCAATGAATGTGACAGCAAAGGAGAATCTCAAATTATGAGCCAATGGAAATGCAAAGTATGCGGACACATCCACGAAGGTGAAACACTTCCCCCTGATTTTGTCTGCCCCGTCTGCCGCCAGCCGGCCTCTTCCTTTGAGAAGATGGAGCAGCCTGCCAAAGTGAACCCCTATGCTGGTACCCAGACCGAAAAGAACCTGGCCGCCGCCTTTGCCGGCGAATCGGAAGCCCGGAACAAATACACCTATTTTTCTTCGGTTGCCAAAAAGGAAGGCTATGAGCAGATCGCCGCTCTCTTCCTGAAAACCGCCGAAAATGAGCGTGAACATGCCAAAATGTGGTTCAAAGAGCTGGGAGGACTGGGAGACACCGCCCAGAACCTGCTCCACGCCGCCCAGGGCGAAAACTACGAATGGACCGATATGTATGAAGGTTTCGCTAAAACCGCCGAGGAAGAAGGCTTCCCCCAGCTGGCCGCCAAATTCCGTCTGGTGGCCGCCATTGAAAAACACCATGAAGAGCGTTATCGCGCCCTGCTGCACAATGTGGAAACCGCTCAGGTCTTCCAGAAGAGCCAGATCAAGGTGTGGGAATGCCGCAACTGCGGCCATATCGTCACCGGCCCTTCGGCCCCGGCTGTCTGCCCCACCTGCGCCCATCCCCAGAGCTTCTTCGAGATCCACTGCGAAAATTATTGATCCTCCTATATCCCATACATACAGAACAAAAAGAGAGCCCCGAAAACGGGGCTCTCTTTTGCTGTATTCCATGAAAATTACACAATCCGCAGATCTTTGGACAGTGCATTGAGCACCTGGCAGCCATCTTCGGTCACCAGCACCAGATCTTCGATGCGAACGCCGAAGCGGCCGGGCAGATAGATCCCCGGCTCCACCGAAAAGACCATCCCCGGCTGAGCAATGGCCTGGCTTACGCTGCTGTTATCCGGTGGTTCATGGCACTCCAGGCCGCATCCATGGCCCAGGCGATGGGTGAAGAAGGGACCGTAACCCGCCTCTTCGATGATCTTGCGGGCCGCCTGATCCACCTGGCACAGGGGAACGCCGGGACGAAGCACCTGCTCTGCCGCCAGATTGGCCTGACGGACCACTTCATAGACCTGTTTCTGCTCCTCATCGGCCTGGCCGAAAAACACCGTCCGGGTCATGTCGCACCAGTAGCGGCGAATGGGCATGAACAGATCCAGTACCACCGAATCCCCCTGACGCAGCACCGTCTGATCCGGGCTGTGATGGGGATCGGCTCCGTTGGCGCCAAAGCTGACAATAACCCCTTCGCCCCGGTTGCCTCCTTCTTTCTGGTACAGATTTTCCACCAAAGAGGCGATCTCCTGCTCGGTGACTCCTTCCCGCAAAGCGGCAATGGCCTGCTCCATCACCCGGTCATTCACCTGGGAAGCATGGATCATGGCCTGCTGCTCTTCCTTGTCCTTGTACATCCGCACCAGATCCACCGGTGCAGAGCCGTGGACGGGCAACACATCTCTCCGCGCTTCCAACAGATCGATCAAAAAGCGGCTGGGCCAGAACTTATCCACCCCCAGCTTGCCGGGAAGCACCCGCTGGGCCAGGGCCGCGGTGGGCTGGTCGCTGTCACTGTGCAGCACCAACTCCGCTCCCTCCTGCTCTTCCACGCCAAAGAGTTCATTGGCATAGAGCACGCAGTCTTTCTCCGTAATATACAGCACCCACATCCGCTCCATGGGCGAAACCCACAGACCGGTGAGATAATACACCGAAGCGGGAGCCGTGACCAAGATCTGCTCCAGGCCCTGCTCCGCCATGGCCTGCCGTACTCTTGCCAGACGCTGCTGATTCATCCCTGTTCACCCTTTCCCGCCCCCTGAGGGGGCTTATTTGCTTCCAGTCTACCACAGCCAGGGAAAACTGTCCAGGCCTGGAAAAGGGCGAAGACGGGCCGTTATCAGGCCAGAGGCTCCATGTACTCCGGCCCCTTCTTACAGATGGGGCAAACAAAATCCGAAGGGAGGGTTTCGCCTTCAAACACATAACCGCAGATTTTGCACCGCCAGCCCTTTTGTGCCGGCTGCTCTTTTTCTTCTCCCTGATAGGAAGGCGCCTCCTTGGGGGTGCCGCCCTTCTTTACCTGATGGTAATAGGCATAGGTCATGCTCTCCCCTTCCAGGCACTCGGCCTGCTCCACCTGCCCCACAAAGATCCGGTGGGTTCCCACATCCATCTGCCCTGTGACCCGGCAGAAGAAGCGGGCCGTCATGCCCTCTTTCACATAGGGCACCCCTGCTTCGTCCCGCAGGCAAGAGATCCCTTCAAACTTCTGCACATCCCGGCCAGACTGAAAACCAAAGCGGCCGATCTGCTCCAGTTCCACCTTCTTGCTAAGCACAGCGGCTTCAAACACTCCCGACTGGGCGATCAATTCTCCGGTATAGCTGTTTTTGTTGATAGTCACCGCCAACTGAGGAGGCTCTGCCGTCACCTGCTGCACAGTGTTGACGATGCAGCCGCTTTCTTTTCCTTCGTGGGCGCTGCTGATGAGATAAAGCCCGCAGCTCAGCTGATTGAATGCTTTCAGATCCATAATACCATCCTCCTGTTTTTCTCTTGGAATCGGTCTATCCAAAAGTATACTTTACAAGTATACTTTTGTCAACATTCTTCTACCTCTTTTCCCCACCGCATAGACTGTCATAGACAGACCACGGGGAAGGAGGGGGTCATCCCCCATGAAAAAGGCTCGGAAATTTTTGCTCAACACCTTGATTCTCACCGCCACATCCCTGTTCCTGCGCACTCTGGGCATGGGATTTTCGGTATACATCTCCAACAAGATCGGTGCGGAAGGGATGGGCATCTATCAGCTCCTGCTGTCCATCTATTCCTTCGGCGTCACCCTGTCGCTGGCCGGGGTGAGTCTGGCCACCACTCGCCTGGTGACCGAACAGCTGACCCGTTCCTCCGCCCAGGGAGCCCGACGAGCCGTGTTCCGCTGTTTTCTTTACAGCCTCGCAGGGAGCCTACTGGCGGCCTGTCTGCTCTTTCTGGGCGCAGAGCCTATTACCAACGCCTGGTTCCACGGGAAGATTTCTCCCCTGCCTCTGCGTCTTTTGGCCTTGAGCCTTCCCTTTATGGCCGGGGCCGCCGCTTACAGTGGGTATTTCACCGCTGTGCGACGGGTGGCCAAGGGCGCCGCGGCCCAAGTGCTGGAGCAACTGAGCCACATGGGTATCACCGTGGCCCTTTTCACCTGGATAGCGCCCCAGGGGTTGGAGGCGGCCTGCCTGGCCCTGGTCATCGGCGGAGCTTTATCGGAAGTTTGCTCCTTTTTCTGCCTTCTTATACTCTATCGTCTGGACAGCCGCCGTCTCACCGGTTCTGCTCCAGCGAGCGGTCCTGCTCTGCATCAGATTCTTTCCATCTGTCTGCCGGTGGGACTCAGCTCCCTGGTGCGCTCGGCCATCAACACCGCCAAACAGGTGATGGTGCCTCTGGGGCTGGAGCGCTACGGCCTGTCCTGTCAAACAGCACTGGCCCAGTATGGACTGATCCGAGGCATGGCCATGCCCATTCTCCAGTTCCCCTCTGCCCTTTTGGCTTCCTTCAGCGCCCTGCTCATTCCGGAGCTGGCCGAAGACCATATCCAGGGCCGCCGGGGCCATATCCGCTATATCGTCACCCGGATCTTCCGCCTGTCCTTGCTTTTTTCCATCGGCGTCTGCGGCATCCTGCTGTTTTATGCCCAGGACATCAGTCTGGCCATTTACCAGGACCCTCAGGTGGCCCATTTTCTCCGCATCCTCAGCCCCATTGTAATGATCATGTATCTGGACGACATTGTGGATGCCATGCTCAAGGCCATGGACAAACAAAGCCACCTGGCCCGGATCAACATCGCCGAGGCTCTGCTTTCCCTGGGCTTGCTGGCCCTTTTGCTTCCTTCCACCGGAATCTATGGCTATCTGCTGTGCCTGTTTTTCAGCGAGATCTTCAACGGCACTTTGAGCATCCGCTGTCTGCAGGACACCGCCGGGTTTTCTCTCCAGTGGAAAAAATGGATTTTAGGCCCGGCCCTCTGCATGGCCTGCTCCTGCTTCACCATACGCCTGCTGATTCCCGCCTCTTTCATACCGGCCATTCTGTTCACCGGACTTTTTTATATTTTTCTTCTTTTCCTCACCGGGCACCTGACCCGGGAAGACCTGCGGGGATAGAAAAAAAATAAAAAAACACCGCATCCAAAGGATGCGGTGTTTTTTTCCATGGTGGAGACAGTTGGGCTCGAACCAACGACCTCTCGCGTGTGAGGCGAACGCTCTAACCAGCTGAGCTATGCCTCCATGGATGGTGACCCGTGCGAGAATCGAACTCGCGTTACCGCCGTGAAAGGGCGGTGTCTTAACCTCTTGACCAACGGGCCGAAAATGGTAGCGGCAGTGGGACTTGAACCTACGACCGTTCGGGTATGAACCGAATGCTCTAGCCAGCTGAGCTATGCCGCCATTTCTTCACTCGCTGCCGTTCGCTGTGAAGCTGTGAAGCGTGGCGAGCAAGACATATTATAGGGCCATCTCCCCGAAAAGTCAACCCCTTTTTCGAAATTTTTTCAAAAAAGTTTTTTCTGGTCATTTTTGGGAGATTGGCGCGGAGATTACATCATCCGCGCCGTGTAATAAACTGCCATCAGAAACAGCACAGCGGCCACGGCATACATGGCATAGTAGCCCACGCTGCCGCCCAGGAAAAAGGCCGCCAGAAGCAGCACAGCCCCCACCACGGCCACAGTGGCCACAAGGGCGTGCTTGGTGTCATGGTTAAAGACGGTGATAGACACCTTGCCCCATTTCAGCCGACCCCGATTGGAACGGGTCGCAAGGTAAAGCCCTTCCAGCGCGGCGCATACCACCAGTCCCAGCGCCAGGAAAACGCCGGTGGTGCTGGAAAAGCTGTTGCTGACAGCGCTCTTGGCCACCAGCCACAGGAAAGCGGCCTGAAGGGTCATGGCTGTGGCAAGGGTAAAGAACTCCCGGGGATATACACTATAGATCAAATAAAGGATTGCCCAAACAGGAATGATGACATAGAGAGCCCGCAAAGCCTGCTGCGGCCCGAAATCCACCATCAGATAACCGCACAGGGACAAAAGCAGGCCCAGCATCAAAAGGCCGTTGCCATTGAACAGGGTGGTGCTTTTATAGGTGCCTTTGGCCAGCTGCCGTCCTGTGAGGACCAGACCGGCCAGGGCCAGAACCAATCCCGCCCAGATGCTGCCCTGGGCCACCCCCAGCGCGGTGGTAAAGGAAGAGGCATAGCTCAAACCATTTTTCAGATAGGTAGCAAAGATCAAAAGCAGGATACCGCCGGCAAAAACCGTCAGCACCCGGTTGGTTACATAATCGCTCTCCTGGGCGGCCGTACGCCGCGCCTTATTCTCTGTCTTTTTCAAGATCTCACTCTCCGATATCGAAATTTCCCGTTTGGTACATGATGGCGCACAAAGCGGCCAAAGGCGCCGTCTCACACCGAAGGATCCGAGGCCCGACGGACACAGAAGAAAGCCCTTTTTCCATGGCCAAGGCCGCTTCCTCCTGGCTGAAGCCGCCCTCGGGACCGGTGAGCACGGCGAAGGCGGAAAGCTGCTTATTGTCCTCCAGCAGCCGGGACAGGGATCGCTTATTCTCCTTTTCGTACAAAAGCAATGGACAGGTGCTTTGGGCCATCTCCTCCACCGCCTGGGCAAAATCCATCACCGGCCCTACCTGCACCACACGGCCTCGCAAAGACTGTTTGCAGGCTTCCAGGGCAATTTTATTCATCCGGGCCAGTTTTTTCTCCCGCTCCTTTTCCGGCAGCTTGACCACGCAATAGCGGGACAGCACCGGCACGATGCGAAAGACCCCCAGCTCCACGGCCTTTTGGATCAGCAGATCAAACCGTTCTCCCTTGGACAAACCGGCATACAGCGTCACTTGAACACGAGGCTCTGTGCGGTTGGGAAAGCGGTCTGTGATGCGGGCCTTCACTCCCTGGGGAGACGCTTCCAGAATACAGGCCTCATAATCCATGCCCTCTCCATCGCAGAGGGACAGGCTGTCCCCTTCCCGACGGCGAAGCACACGACTGATATGGGCGCTGTCCTCGGAAGAAAGCTGCACCGTGTCACCGCTGATATCCTGACGGTTGATAAAAAAACGCACGGCGGCCCTCCTCTTCTCTTATCTTTGTTAGAAGCAGTATCTATTATTTTATCAAAAACTTTCCAACTTGTCCAGTGACAAAGCTTTTTCCTCACTGAAAGAAGGAAAAATTTTCACCTTGTTCACACCTTTTTCCCCAGGTGGAGCATCGTCCAGCCCTCCCGGCTTTTGCGGTTTTTCACCAGCATTCCCTCTTTTTCGTAAGCCTCCAGCACTTCGTCTCCCCGCTCGTCAATGATGCCGGAAAGCAGAAGGTCGCCCTCTTCCTCCAGCCAGCGGCACAGGTGGGGCGCCATGGCGATGAGCACATCGGATACGATGTTGGCCGTGATGATCCCATAGCGGTGCTCCGCCAGCTGCCGGTACATGGCTTCATCCTGGAGAAAATCCCCTTGCAGCAAAGCGCAGCGCTCTTTCTCCAAGCCGTTTTTCTCCATGTTCTCCAGGGTGGTGTGGATGGCGTTTTCTTCCACATCGCAGGCCAGCCCTTCCCGGGCCCCCAACAACAGCGCGGCAATGGCCAGAATACCGCTGCCGCAGCCGGCATCCAGCAGCATCCGCCCTTCCAGATCCATTCCCTCCAGCTCTTCCAGGCACAGACGGGTAGTGGCATGGCTTCCGGTGCCAAAGCTGCTGGCCGGGTCCATCACCAGCACCTTCTGCCCTTCTTCCGGCTGGGCTTCCTCCCAGGAGGGCCGCACCAGTAGCCGAGGCCCTACCACAAAGGGTTTATAATATTGTTTCCAGTTGTTTTCCCAATCTTCGCTGCGCACAGGACGCACGGTCATGGAAAGGCTGCCCAAGGCTTCTTCTCCCTGGCTTTTCAGCTGCTCCACCCGCTGACGGGCCTCGGCCAAAGAAAGCTGACCGTTTTCGCTGTCCTCCAGATAGAAGCGCAGGGTGACCCCTGTCTGATCGCTCTTCCGGGCCACCAGGCGCTCGTCAATATAATCCCAGCGAGGGGAAGGGGCATCCAGCAGATCCTGCACATCCTGGGGATCGTCGATGACAAATCCCTGCGCCACATCCTCCAGCACGGCCGTCAGCTCTTCGGCCCCGGGACGAGTGGTCTCGATGGAAACTTCTGTGTAATCCATATGCTTCTTCCTATCCTTCTTTTTTGACTCCAAATTTATTAGACGGAGAAAATGGGCATTTTGTTTCCTTTTTGGAATATTTTCTTGCTTTTTCCATTTTTCTCCCCTTTTTCACCCTTTGATTATACCACGCTCCGGGCAAAAAGAAAACTCCCTCTCCCCCTCCAAATCCCTTGCGGTTTTTCCTTTATTGTATTATACTGTGCCCATAGGGAAAGGCTCATTTTCATCAAAAAAGGAGGAAATGATATGAATCGTATGCTGAAAAAGTCTTTGGCTTTGGTCATGGCTCTGGTTATGGTCTTTTCCATCGCTGCTGTGGCCGCCCCCGCCGCTTCCGATGTACAGGTCACTGTGCTGGTAGACGGCAAAGCTCTCACCTTTACCGATGCCACTCCTCAACTGAAGGATGACCGGACCTATGTGCCTTATCGGGCCGTGTTCGAAGCCCTGGCGCTGAGGTGGCCTTTGACGGCGCCACCCGCACTGTCACCGCTCAGCGGGACGATACCCAGGTTTCTTTTGTTCTGGGCACAACCCAGGTGACCGTCACGGAAAACGGTGAGACCCAGACAGTGGCCACCGACGCCGCTCCGTACATCGACCCCAACACCGACCGCACCATGGTTCCCGTTCGCTTTGCCGCTCAGGCCCTGGGCTGCATGGTGGGCTGGGATCAGGAAACCAAGACGGTCAATGTCATCGATGTGGATGCCCTCAGGGCTGCCTATGAGAATAAGTTCCAGCTGATGGAGCGTGCTTCCAAAGAAATGCAGGAGGCCATGCCCAAAGAGCTGTCCTTCTCCGGCAAGCTGAATATGGAGCTGTCTGTCACAGACAGCGGCACCACCTATCCCATCTCCATCACCGGCACCATTTCCGGCGGCATGAATGAGGAAGCCCTCAACATGAACACCGCTCTGTCCATGGATCTGACCAAACTGCTGGACGAATCCTCCATGACAAAGGAAGAATACCAGCAGGCTGTCCAGCTTATGGCTGCGCTGAAGAATGTAGAAATCAACTACATCATCAACATGAAGACCGGCATGATCTATCTGAATATGCCTGTTCTGGCTCAGCTGGAGCCCTCTTTCCAGGCCGATGCCTGGTATTCCCTGTCTCTCAATGAGATCTATCAGCAGATCCTGGGCATGGATGTGGACTTTGCCACTCTGATGACTCAGAGCCAGGAGATGTCCATTGTGGACGCTCTGATGATGGCGGCCGACATGGTCAAGGACGCCCCCGATGCCTACACTCAGGTGGTCACTGTGCTCAATACCTGCGAAAGCATCCTGGGCGACAAGGCCTTCACCAAGAACGGCAATGTGTACACTTCCAACTTTGATTTCTCCCAGAATGGCCAGAGTGTGGGCCTCAAGATGACCCTCACTGAGACCAACGGCAAGATCTCTGCCATGACAATGGATCTGACCGCTGCCGCAGAAGGCATGGAAATTTCCATGAAGATGGCGGAAAGCGCCAAGAATTCCACACTGTCCTTCTCCCTGTCCGGCGATGCCTTCACCGGTGAGCCTATGGAAATGAAGATGGAACTGTCCATGGATTACAGCGAGCTTACCGATGCTGTGCTCACAGAACCCGCAGCCGGCTCTGCTGTGTATGATCTGATGGAGATGCTGGGCGGCCAGATCCCCGAACTTCCCACCGAAGAAGTTCCCGCCGCCTAAATACCCCTTCTGAAAAACGAAAAAAGGGCATTTTCCTATGCTGTTTCTCCAGTGGATGCAGCAAATAACAAAAGACGGACGAAGAATTTTCCTCGTCCGTCTTTTTTCTTCTTTATCAGCCCATTACAGGCAAATCTTCTCCATTGCGGCATAATAGGCATCGCCCACCCGGGCCATGGAGTGGATGTCAATGCGTTCGTCGATCTGATGAGCCATGGTATCTTCTCCCGGCCCAAAGATCACGAAGGGACAGCCCAGAGCAGGCACTACCTGGGAAGCGTCGGTGTAGAAATACAGGCCCTTGCACACCGGCTCGATTCCGGCTTCCTTGCAGCAGTCTTTCACCAGACTCACAAACTGATGCTCTTCGGCCACTTCCACAGCCGGGCGGTTGTTGAGCACTTCCATCTCCAGGTGCAGACCAGGGCAGGCCTCCATCATTTCCCGGCACAGCCCCTGGGCTTTTTCCAGAAGGGCATCGTGAGACAGGCTGGGCAGTGTACGGATATCCAGCTCCATCACTGCATTGGCCGGGATCACATTGGTCATGATGCCCCCTTCCAGCCGAGTGACCGCCATGGTGGTATGGTTCAGGCTGGGATGCGCTTCATCCACCGGCACCATGGCACGGAACCGGTGCTCCAGCTCCATCAGCTTTTCCACACCATTGATGCCGATCTCCGGACGGGAACCGTGGGCCAAAGCACCCACAGCGGAAAACCGCAGCCACAAAGCGCCCTTTTCACACAGACCGATATTTTCTGCCGAAGGCTCGGCCACTACCAACGCGCTGACATCCTTCAGCCAGCCGTTCTCGGAAAAAGCCAGGGCTCCTGTGCCATGAGCTTCCTCGTCTGCGGTAAAGCACAGCCACAGATCCCGCTTGAGAGGCTGCCCTTTCTTCAGCAGAGCCAATGCGGCCTCAATCATAGACACCAGGCCGCCTTTCATATCGGCGGTACCCCGGCCATAGATCACATCCCCTTCCCGCTGGGCGCTGAGAGGATCGCATTTCCACAGAGCAGGATCGCCGCAGGACACCGTATCCATATGCCCCATAAAGGCAAGGCCGCCTTCCGGACTTTCGCCGGGAATACGCAGCGCCAGGCTGGCCCGGCCATGGCCATGATCGATCCACCGCTTTTCTACCGTATCGGGAAACAGATCGGCGATCATCTGCCCCAACTTTTCCTCATTTCCCTCCGGCTGGCAGGTGTTGGTGGTCACCAATTTTTCCAGCAGAGCGGCGCAATCCTCCGCCCCTACAATGCCTTTGGCCATATTTCTCCACTCCTTTTTCTTTTTCACAAAGGGGCCTCGGCCCCGCTGCCTCCCATGATACTCCCCCAAGAGAAAAATGTAAAGCAAATCACCGTTTTTCCGGCGTCTCATACCGCAGATTTTCCCGGTACATCAGCGGTGTCATCAGCTGCCGGTAAAATCCATCCAAATGCCGGAGAAGCTCCTCTGGCCTCCAACGGCCCGGCTGCCACAGGATTTCATAGGAAATTCCATAAAGCAGACAGCGAAGGCCGGTATCCTCCATCCCCAGCCGCTGGTAAAATTCCACCCGACGGCGGCGCAGAAGCTCGTCTTCTTTGCGAGAGGCTTTTTCCGGGCTTTCCACTTCCGCCAGTATTCCGGCAGGATACCGGCGGGTGATCAGCGGAAAAAAGGCGCTGCCATAGCCTTTTCCCCGACAGGTGGGAGCCATGGCATAGTAATCCAGCAGCGCACCACCCCGGCCATCCAAAGCCAGGAAGGCATACCCCACCTGCTCTTCTCCCCGCCAAAGCCCCAAACATTCGTATTTTCCCTGAGAGACAAATTTCAGCACCCGACGAAGAGGCCGCCGCTCAGCCGGTGGAAAATCCCACCGCAGCCATCCCCGATACACCTTCCGGATCTGCCCTTTTTTCATGGTTTTGACCTTTAAAGAGGCATTCAAATCCATATTCTTCTCCCGATCTTTTCGTTCTTTTTCTATCCCTTTTTGATGAAAGCAGCACCTACGGCTCCCGGCCCTGCATGGGTGCCCACAGTGCTGCCGATCTCCGCCCAATCATACTGGGCCACCGGCAATTTTTCCAGCACCTTCTGGGCAAACTTTCCACACAGTTCCGGTGCGGCGGTGTGGCCAAACATCACCATGTGCTCCGGGTCCAGCCCTTCTGCTTCTATCCGGGAAACGATCCAGTCCAGCGCCGGTCCCAGCCCCCGTACTTTTGCCACAGACTCCACTTTTCCCTCCTGCACAGAGATCAGCGGCTTGATATTGAGCAGTCCGCCCAGAGCCGCGGCTGCGCCGGAAAGTCTGCCTCCCAAGCGGAGATACTTCAATGTATCCACAGCGGCATACAGACGCACCTTGTGGCGCAGTTCCTCCAGCGCTGCTCCGATCTCCTGGGCGCTTTTCCCCGCATCCCGCATGGCCGCAGCTTCCCGCACCAGCAGTCCCAGACCAAAGGTAACCGTGCGGCTGTCTACCAGAACGATCCCCTCTTCTCCCAGCATCTGCTGGGCCACCCGGGCCGACTGGAAGGTGCCGCTCAGATCGGAAGAAAGGAAAACCCCCACCAGGGTATCTCCCTGCTCCCGGGCCGCGCCGAAAACCTTTTCGAACACATCCGGGTTGATCTGAGCCGTTTGAGGCAGCTGCTGGCTTTCTTCCAGCTTTTTATAAAACTCCGCTGGGGTCATGGTGACGCCGTCCACAAACTCTTCCTCCCCAAAGCGGACGGTGAGCGGAATGACTTCCACGCCCAACTGTCGGGCCTGCTGCTGGGATAAATCGCTGGTGCTATCGGTGAAAATGCGCACAGACATAAAAATTCCCCTCTCTTTTCCACAATCAAAGCCTGTTTATTGATACGAACGCAGGTAGTCCTGTACCGCTCCCAAAGCCCGCATCAAAACGGCCATCTCCTCCGGAGACAGAACGCCGGCAATCTTTTCCACCAAATCCCGGTGGAAATTTTCATGGATCTGCTGAGCACGCAGGGCTTTATCCGTCAAAGAGAGCAAAACCACCCGCCGGTCGGTGGGGTCCTGCTGACGCTCCACATATCCCTTTTTCTCCAGGCTGTTGATGGCCACTGTCAATGTTCCAGTGGTCACACCCAACCTTTGGGCCACGGCCGTTGTCCGCCTCTCCCGCATACTTTTACCGGCGCAGATGGCCTCGATAATATGCATATCCCTCACAGAGATCTCCTGGGCCTCCCCAGAGCACAAGGCATTTCCTTCAATTTTCAAAATTTCATTGAAAAGCCCCACCAAAAACTCATTGAGATTTTCCAAATATCCCGCCATCTTTCCGCCCCTTTCGTTGTCCTTGTCGATTGTTTTGTTTGATATTCAAACAGACCGAAGTATACCATGCCGTAAAAAGCCCGTCAACTGAAAACAGATAAATTTATGAATAGGTTCCTGTTTTTTCGGAAAAACTATCACTGCGGTCCGAAACGCCGGCCAGCGGCAAGCCCGGCCGCAGAAAGGAAGACGATTGATATGACAAATCTGCAATGCGGCGTCAGTTCCTGCGCCAACAATGCCCAGGGCTGCTGCTGCCTCCAGGGCATCGAAGTAGGCGGCACCCAGGCCAGCCAGTGTGCCGACACCTGCTGCGCTTCTTTCCAGCCCCAAAGCAGCGCCATGCAAAACGGCCCTTCCCAGGGCACACCCCACCCCAACTGTCAGATTTCCTGTGCGGCTCAGAACTGCACCTATAATACAGGCGGCAGCTGCACCGCCGCTCAGGTCACCGTGCGCAGCGGCCCGGGCCAGCAGACCGAATGCGCCACCTTCCGCCAGAAATAAGTCTTTCTCCCTTGCTCCGAAACGATCCTTCTTCTGCTTTTCCCACATCTTTTCTCTTCTAAAAGACTAAATGAGTATTGTAAAAAAAGCGGCGCCGTTCTTCCGGCGCCGCTTTTTGCCTGTTTCTTATTCTTCCCGGCCAGGCTCTTCTTCCAAAGAAGATTCCCGGCCGCATTTTTCCCGCATGCTGTTTTCCCGCTTCTTCCGCAGATAACCATACATACAAGCCAGCACTTCATAAAACTGTTCCACTGCTTGTTCTCCCTTTTCCGCCGCCAGCATGGCGTCAAAGGCCGCGCCGTGTTCCACATCATAAGCTTTGTGGTAATCGCTGAGCTGCTGGCCGCTGGGAGTGGCATACAGCAATGTGCGGCTTCCATTGTCCGCCGCTTTGCGTTTTTCCACCAAGCCCTTTTCTTCCAAGCGCTTGACCACCTGGGAAATGGCGCTTTTTGTACGGTTTCCCCGCTGGGACAACTCGGTGACCGTGATCCCCGGATGGTCGGCAATGCGGGTGAGCATATGCACCTCCGTCATGGAGTAGCTCTCCCCCGTACCATAATCCCGGGAAATATTGGTCCTTTCATAATAGGTGGAGACAAAATCGAAAATCAGATCCGTCCTCCCATATTCAGACAGATCCAATGGCTTTTTTTCTTCTTCCTGCATGGTTCCGCCCCTCTCGCTACCATCCTACCCCAGGCATGGTGATTTGTCAATAAAATGTCAATGAAATCTGAAAACTGTTCTGCCCAGAAAAAAGCCGGGGTTTTCGCCCCGGCTTTTTTGTTGTTGATTGGAATTGCTTCTCAATTCAAAGGCTTATTCGCCCCAAGAAACATTCTGCCAGAAGATTGTGCCGCCGTCGGTGATTTCCACACCCTGCAGGCGAGCATCAAAAGCTCTCATGGAGATGGGCTGATAGATGGGGGCCTGAGAGCAGATCTCATTGAGCAGAGCGGACAGTTCTTCCATGATGGGCTTTCTCTCAGCCGCATCCACGGTAACCTTCGCCTTGTCGATGAGAGCATCCACTTCCGGATTGTTCAGACGGGTCTTGTTGGAAGCATTGATGGAGGAGCTATGATACACAC
>OHAD01000979.1_pt1 | contig 29877 bp, 27 predicted proteins | sample 1577011 | NCBI WGS metagenome assembly OHAD01 (sample SAMEA3541510, study PRJEB24748) | human gut metagenome | biome: human gut; feature: human-associated habitat; material: faeces | place: China | collected 2012 | reverse complement strand
CCCAGCATCCGCACATGGTCATCCGCTTTTGCCTTGCACTCTGCTTCTTTTTCACCTTTGCCCAAAACAAGCAGATACTCGTCGCCTTCGTGATATTGCACAAAATTATCGATTAGCCAGACAGTGTTTTTTCGAGAATTCAACACACCCGCATAGAGAAATACGCAGGCATCTTCTGGCACATCAACTTCGGCTCTGGCTATAACGGAATGAGCCTGCACCGGCTTGATACCGTTGCGAATAAACGATGCGTTCGGCAGGTGCCGTTTCATCACATCGTAGACAGACTTCGAGCAGCACACACACTCGTCCAGTTTTTTTAGCGCTGCCATGTGCAACGCAATGAAGATTCGGCTTTTGGTGTACCCATAAGTATCAAGGTAGTCTTCATACATATTGTTGTGGATCGTAGTGATTTTCCTTACAGGAGTGTTTAGCCTCGAGGAAACAATGTCCGGGATCAGTCCGTGCGTATGTAAAATGTCATAGTGTCCCTTTTTCACGGTGTCGTCAAACTCTTTGCATTGCCCCAGCAAACATTTCATTCGGCTGAGCGTAGCGCATTCATACACGGAAACACCATTACTTTTCAGGTACTCAATGACCTCTGGATTGTTTCCGGAAAACAGAGTGATTAACGACACATCATATTTTTCCCTGTCGAGATTATTGATGATGTTCAGCACCACACTACTGGGACCATTTTTTACAATATAATTTATGACGTATGCAATTCTGATCACCGCTCAATGCTCCTTTTCTTACTTCCTCAACACTTTCTCAAACATAAACTTCCGTAACCAGTTTGGAGCTAACGCCGAGCCACTACGAATCACACAGCTCTTTATGTACTGCCCTTTGCCAATAAAACCTTGGCTCTTCATAAATTTAAACAGCCTTGCCTGCGTCTTGGCATATTTCCAACCGGCTCTTCTCAAATACATATCCGAGCCAGCTCTCATGTGGAGCAGCGGCTCCTGAATGTTATAGCCCTGATATCCTGCCATCAGCATTCGAAGCCAGAGGTAATAATCCTCCAGAAGATAGAAATCCTGATAGGAGCCAACTGCCTCGACTGCGGATTTTTTATACATCACACATGGGTGATTGAACGGATTACGCTTCTTTGCAAACTCCACGATTTCCGCATTCGTCTCCGGTGGCACACGCCTCGTATCTACCACCTCTGGATCTGTTGTAAACTCCTCTACAATACCAGAGCAGATGCTCACTTCTGGGTGCGTGTTGAACACCTTGATTTGTTTCTCGCAGCGGTCTGGATAAGCAATATCATCACTGTCCATTCGGGCGACCAGCTCATTTTTACAATGCTTGATGCCTTCATTGAGTGCATTGCCAAGTCCGGCGTTCTTAGCAAGACGAACAACATTCAGTACCGTACCCATTTCCTGTTGCTTTTCTACAATCACGGCATCCAGCTCCGGATTTAGTGGGCCATCGCACACCAGTACGAAATCGTTTGTTGGAACCGTCTGCACCTGAATGCTCTCGATTGCCTGTCTCAAATATTCCGGTTTTTCTTTGTGATAAACAGACATTAAAACGCTGTAATTCTGCATCACTTCGTCTCCTGCCCCATCGCCGTAGTTGCGCCTTCCGCCACGCCTTCGGTGCTTTCAGGCATAAACAGGATCTTTACCGTCGCCAGCATGATCTTCAGATCCTCGATCAGGCTGGGATGGGCAATATACATCAGATCCATCTGCAGCTTATCATACGGTGTCGTGTTGTATTTTCCATACACCTGCGCATAACCAGTCAGACCAGCTTTTGCCTGCAGGCGCAGAGCAAACTCCGGCATCTCCTCGCAATACTGGGCGGCGATCTCCGGGCGCTCCGGACGAGGGCCCACAACAGACAAGTCACCCTTCAGGATGTTCAGCAGCTGGGGCAGTTCATCCAGACGGCAGGCGCGGATAATGTGACCGACCTTTGTAATACGGTCATCCTTGTCGCCGGTGGAGAGACGTGCCACGCCATCCTTTTCTGCATCCACGCGCATGGAGCGGAACTTCAAAATTTCGAACTGCTTGCCATCCTTGGTCAAGCGCACCTGTTTATAGAAGGCAGGACCACCATCGGACTTGACTGCAATGGCCGTGATCAGGAACAGCGGGCTCAGGATGATCAGTGCCACCAGCGAGATCACAATGTCCATCGCGCGCTTGATGAACAAGAACTCCGGGCTTGCCATGTAACGACCGACACGCAGCATCGGCAGATGGAACATATGCATCGGCCAAGCGCCACTCATAATAACGTCGCCAACGCGGGGAATGACGAACATATTGATGCCCTTCCCTACGCAGTGCTTCAGGATAATGTTTCGTTCGTGGCTGTGAACACCACTGACAAAAACAGTCTCCATGCCGTCCAGAATGCTCAGGTCTGCCAAGCACTCCGACACGCTCAGGGTGACCTGCACATCGTATTTCTGGCTCAGGCCATACTCGTTGATGAGCTTTTCCATACCATGACGCACATCGTAGACGACTGCGGTCTTCTGCGGCGGGAAGGTCTTGTAGTACCATTTATGTGCGCAGGATGCCCAAATCGCAGCCATCACCAACTGCCCCGCAATTGCCGCAATACCCGGCAACAGGTTGCAGAGCTTTGCGGACATCAGGCAGATCACGATGTACAAAATACCATCGGTTGCCATCGCGCCAAGGATCTGGCCATACACAAGCTCTGAGACTCGCTGCATCGACATCCAGAACGCATCGTAGATTTTACCGAGTACAATGTACAGGATAAAAAACAGGCCTAAAATCGCAAAATGACCCTCCCATGCCAGATTTGCATAGGTCTGGTGCGAGTAGTACAGGAACCAGCAGGCCGCAAACGGCAACTCGATCATCAGAACATTCAAGATCTTTACGATCCGCAACATTACATCATGCTGAAACTTTGACATAATCCTCTCCAATAACTCCTTTAGACTTTCTTTTTACGACCCAGATTACAGCAACTGTTTTGGGTCGAGCTATTAACTACACAAACCGATATCTCCCCCCGTTTTGTGGTTAGCCGAAACATTCAGTTTTTCGCTTTCCCTATGAGGTCCTTGTGCCAACTCCAACCGGCGCGGTCTCGAATCCGCTTTCTCCCACCGCATCCCGATGGCATCCAGCTTTGCAATACGCTCCTCTGTCAAAACAGCGCAGCTTTTTTCAGGATTCTGGCGGGTGTATCGCTGCCGCTTGACCCAAGTTCCGAGGTTGTAACCGCCCGGTGACACATATTCTGCCGGGACATTCAGGTCACCGTGGGCATCAAAGTAGCGCTTTGCTTCCTGATACCCTTCGTTCCACTGACGGTCATTACGGTTGCCCCAGTACATTCCGATACGGTTGAGACGCTCGACCTGTTCGTCCGTCAGTTTTCCTTTCGGGTACGCCCATTGCTGGCTTGCGACCCACTGTCCCAGTCGTTCACCAGCCGCTGTCACATAGGAGCGCGGAATATTCAGGTTGCCGTTTTCCTCATAGTAGGCGGCAGCCAGCGCATAAGCCTTTTCCCACTTGTCATCGAAAATGTTCCACACCATGCCGATCTCATCAAGCTGTGCGATGCGTTCTTCCTTCAAACGGCCATTGAGCTTCTGTTGCCGGGTCTTGATGATCCACTGTCCCAGTGGGTAACCGTCTGGGTCGGTGTATTTGCCGGGCACCATCAGGTTTCCGTAGGTATCGTGGTATTTTTTGGCAACCTCAAATCCGTGCTGCCATGCGATTTCTTTCCGGTTGCCCCAAACCATCCCAATGCTGTCCAGCCGCGCGATCTGCTGCTCGGTCAGATTGCCTTGGATTTGTCCCTCGCGCACACGGCGCTGGGTGACCAGCCACACCCCAAGGCTCAGACCGCCGGGCGTGGTGTACAGTTTCGGGACGTTCAAATTGCCGTGCTCCGCATAGTAGATGCTTGCTTCGGAGAAATAGTGCTCCCAGCCGGAAGAAAGGCTTGCCTGCAGCTGCTCGAACAGCACCCGGCAGTCGTGCACCTGCTCGACGACCTCGAACCGCTCGGTGACGATTTTGTCACCCTCACCGTTAGCATAGAGACGGTGAACTGCCTCCTGCATCTCGCTTTGCAAACCGGAAATGCTGGTCAAACCCTCAAAGTTGTTGACCACATCGAGAATCAACGGGGCTGCGGTGTCCCCGGCGGTCAGGGCACGTCCGATCTGCTGCTTGTAGATGATGGGCGAAATGGTAGGTCGGAACAGGATGACCCCGGAAATGCCTTCCACATGGACGCCCTCGTTGAGCATATCGATGCAGAACAGCAGCTTCAGCCGGTTGCTGGTGTCTGTCTTGAAGTCCGCAAAGGCCTTGTCCGTATTCGGATCATCCGAGTAGGCTTCGTACACCACAACGTCCGGGTTGACCCCGGCGAACCACTCCGGCACATGGGACACCATCTCGTCCATGTGCTCCTTGTTGGCGCAGAACACAATGTACTTGCCAGCCTTATCCGTGATATGATGTGCAAAGACCCTATCCAGACCATCCGCTTGTTCCAAAGCGCGGCGCAGGGCGTCCAGATATTTCTGGTTCACATCCTGAATGCCCGGTGTCCGCAGGTTGTCCACCCGCGCCTGATACTTTGCAAGCGTTTTCTGGTACTGATAAACCGTGGTCACATATTTCGGGGCAGGCAAAATGCCCCTGACGACTGCTTCACCAAGGGTCATGTTGCTCGCAACACGGCTATCGAAAAGTTCTTCGGCCATATCGCGGTTATTATCCAGATAGCGGATGTTTGTTGCCGTCAGCCCCAGAAGCTTTGCATCCGGGCACAACTTTAATAAAGCCAGCGTGCTTTCGCCCCAACATTCAGCACCGGCACGGTGGAATTCATCGAGTATAATATAGGCGGGCTTTTGCGCCGCAATTTCGTCCAGCTGTGCCTGCGTACAGCACATCAGTTTGGCGTAGGTATAAAAGTGAACGTTTGCCAGCGGAAAATCCGGGTCGTTCTTTTTCAGGCTCTCCAGCTGGGTCTTAAAGATATATTCACTGGGAGAAAGCCAGATCGCGACCTTCTCCGGGTTGTCCTCGATCAGCTTGAACGCAATATAGCTTTTTCCAGTACCGGTGGGATGAACAATGGCAGCTTTGCCATACTGGTCCATCATCCGGACTGCCGCATGATATGCTTTCTCGTTGTGCTCAAACAGACATAATGCCACCTTGTTCACCCCTTCCCGCATAAAGGGGTATCCTCCACAGTGATAATGGAGGATACCGATCTTTCGACATCATTGTTTGAATTCTTCTCTTATTTTATCATGGTTATATCTGGGAATCAATAGAAATCCTTACAAATGCATCCCACCTGACCTTAGAAAAAAACTCGCAGAAGCCGAAGCTTTTTTGCACATTGCCCAGTTTCGCATGAAAAATTCAGCAAAAAACGAAGGTGGACAGAATAAGTGGTCAGATGGGTGTCCAAGACGCAGGAGGAAACAGAAATGGCACGACGGGGAGAAAACATTCACAAACGCAAGGATGGCCGGTGGGAAGGCCGCTACATCAAAGCGCGTACACCGGAGGGAAAGATCCAGTGGGGCTACGTCTATGGCACGGTCTATGCTGAGGTCAAACGTGTGCTGATTCAAAAGAAAGCAGAGGCAGGCTTCTACAATCTAAAGAGAACCGACCTGACCTTTGAAGCACTGGCTGAGGTATGGCTGCACTCCCAGCGGAATGCAGTAAAAGAATCCACCTATGCGCATTACTCGTACACGCTGCACAAATATCTTCTTCCGGTTTTGAGTAAAGTGCCAGTCGCATCTCTTGAGGAAAGTTTTCTGGAACAGGCTATGCAGCAGATCATTGCGCCAATAGATGCCGCACACAAGCCGCTAGGGAACTCCTCTGCCCGGGAATGCCTCTCGATGCTGCGGCGTATCTGCAAATATGCCGCGCACTTGCGCCTGATCCGTCCGATGGAGCTAGAAGTAGCGCTGCCAAAAGCCATCGACAAAATTTCTGTACCCCTCTCCCTGGCGGAGCAGCAGCGGCTTTATCAGTATGTACAGGAGAACCCAACGCCCCGCAAAATTGGCTTATTATTAGGGGTGGAATTGGGGCTGCGTATTGGCGAGATCTGCGGCTTACAGTGGGGCGATTTCGACCTGAAACTCGGAACGCTGAAAATCAACCGGACGGTCTGCCGAATTTCCTGTGAAAATGGGCATACAAAGGTGGTCATCCAAACGCCTAAAACCCGCACCTCCCGCCGGGAAATTCCACTCCCAAAGCAGTTGCTTATTATGCTGAAAAAGCTGCGCGGATGTGTCAGCAATGCTGCATGGTTTCTGTCCGGCAACGAGTCCAAGCCCACCGAGCCCCGCTGCTACCGAAAAAGCATCAAATCATATCTGAAACAGGCAACTGTCCGGCAGGTACGTCCGCACGCGCTACGCCATACCTTTGCAACGACCTGTCTGCAGGCTGGGTGCGATGTAAAGACCCTCAGCGAATTGTTAGGACACGCTAACGCCAACATCACCTTGCAGCGCTATGTGCACTCTGACCTGACCCGAAAGCGCCGGGAGATGAACCGAATTTTCTCCCATCAGGTGTCCATGAGGGGCGGGAAAGCTCTAAATATGACTTAGTAATGTACAATTTCTCTGCCATTCCTCCATTATCACTATGGAGGATACTTTTTTATTAAATATATTCTTTGCCATTACGCGGCTGCACATTCTCTGTATCATAAAATACTTTTGCATCATACGCAGATGCGTATGCATAGCTGCACGGATTTCTGTAACATCATAGTGAGGTGAACTTCATCGCGACTGTAAACGATGCCGTTGCCAAACGCTTTGAACAGCTCTGCGACCAACGGGGGATATATCTCAACGAGTTGACGTCCCGCGCCGGTGCATATTCCAAAATCGATTTATTGTTTCAATCGAAAAATATTTTTATTCTACAAACTGCACCTCTTGCGAACATAAAAAGCGAGTGTTATACTGAAGCCATCAAAAAACATTGGAGGTGTCCCCTATGCCCCGTCCCAAAGGAAGCAAGAACAAGACCAAGACCGTAAAAGCAACCGTTGACTTTGCTGCGCAGATTGCCGAAAAACAGTCTGCAAAGGAAGCCGCTGCTGCTGAAATCGCATCCATCACCGCTAACATCGATGCGCTGAAAGCTGACCTGAAAGCCAAGAAGGCAGAGCTGAAATCTATCGACAAGGAAATCGCCAGAATCGAAGCTAAAAAGGTCAAGGCTGAAACCAAAGCAGCGGAATCCGCAAAGAAAGCCGAAGCAGAGGATGTTCTGAAAAAACTGCTGGCAAGCGGCGTGAGCGCAGACGATATCCTCGCAAAGCTGAAGTGATCTGAAAATTTCTGACGCAGTAGTCGATGAGATCATCTACGTCGCAAGCAGTGCAACTTGGTACCAACTTGCGATTTTTGAATCGGATTTTTCAAAATCCAAATTCAAAATGCTTGTTGGGCTGTGCCCAAACCCCTTGTGTTCTGCATCCGGTGGATGCAGGCTGCGCATTTTTGCAAAATGCTTTTTTGATCTGAGTGCCGATGCCTGTGGTATCGGCACTTTTTGCACAGATGGATTCCCGGAAGCAGAAAATCGTGCTATGCAGCACATCTGGGATTGTGCTATACTTGATTTACACAAACCTGTTTGTCCTAAAAAGTTGGAGGTGTTCATGGCTACACGAACCATTTGTTTTCCCATATCCGGCTACCCCTATTGCAAAGAACAGCCGGTGACATTCACATGGATAAAAGGTAGCAAGCGGCAGAATATCCGTGCCGTCCATGATGCCGTCCATACGACAGACCCGGATGTTTCAATTCTGGAAGTCAGCTCCGCATCCGTTCAGCCGGAGGGTGAGGTTGTTTCTTCTCTGCGGCTTCTGCTACATCTGGATTCTGTTGCGCAGGATGTGCCCATCAGCACGGTTTTTGAAGCCGCCAAGGTATTTGAACATGGTGGGCCATTCACTGACCTTCTGACCTGTGCGCCATCCAAAGTCCATAAGGACACTCGGCTGCGAACCAATGGAAAGCTGCTGCGCTACTCTCTGGAAGGAAGTGAGTATCCGGCAGAGCCATACCCAGATTCATTTTTTGAGTGGCTCTACTGCCGTGCGTTGAAGCAGTTCCCGGAAAAGGCTGCGCAGCTGAGCAGATATCATGCCTTTTCTGATATTGCTGCCGCGGCGGATTCTAAAAAGTATTATGGCGATTCCTCGCGGGCGGCTGCAATCTATGTAGGACTTGCAGCGGCTGGAAAACTTCCGTGCATCGATTCCTATGAATCATTCATTGCGGAAGTTTACACGGAGCCAAAGCCCTTGCCCAAGTCTGGAAAGTCTGAGACTGCTTCAAAAAAGACGCCCGAGGTTTCTGCACCGGCAAAGGAGATTCCGGCAGACGAATCGTCGCAGTCTGATAATGCAAATATTCCGGACGGTGCGCAGATGGAACAGATCCTTGAGCTGCCCAAAGCGACCTGTCTGCTCCTCTCTTTGGCAAAAAATGCTGGTCTTTCTGCAAATAATTCCAGTGAGCTGGCATATAAGGGAAAGGAATTTTTTCTTGACGCTTATCAGAAAGCACTAAAAAACAAAACGCTCCAAATCAATGTTCATAAGAACAAGATCACTTTTCCGATGGAGGATCATGACAGCGGATTTCATGCGGTCGGAGTGCTGACCCGTTCGCCTGCTTGGGAATACGGATGGAAGTTCAACTATCTGGCCGAGAACACACCCGGAGCAGAAAAGCCCGAAGTTAAAGCAAAGATCCAGAAGCCTTTGACCGCATTGGAGCATCTGGAACGCTGTGGGTATAAAATCGTTCAGCAGGTCGTTCCGGAAAAACTCCCACCGATTGCTGTTCAGCGGATGGCATGGAAAACAGGCGAGGCTCTTTGCGACCCGGTGGTGGTGGATTTCTTGCAGTTTATCCGAACACATATGCAGAGCGACGGCTCTTTTTCGTTCCGTATCCCAAAGGGTGCGTCCAAAAAATCGTTTACCACACTTTCAGAGATCGCTCAGACGTGGGACAAAATGGGACTTTTTGCAGCCATTGTGATTTACCCGCAGAATATCGTCTATGAACTTGCGCAAAATGAAACCGTCCGGCATTTTTTGAGCGGAAAGTGGCTGGAGCTTTTTGTAGAGCATCAGGTTCAGCAGATCCTGAACCACTATCGGGAGGAGCAGGGCGCAGAAGTTTCGGTTTGCTCCAATGTGATTCTTTCAGAAACGGCATCCGCAGGGAGCACGCATGAGCTGGATGTCGTGTTCTCCATCAATGGAAAATTTTTCTGGGTAGAAGCCAAATCCTCCAGCCGAAGCATTGATTATGGAAAATATGCTTCTCTGTGCGAAAAGCTGAACGTGACACCAGAAAGCTTGCTTTTGGTCAACAGCGATTTGTCCGTGGAAGAGTGCGAAGGTGTTTCTTATTTCTGGAATTACCGTGTTGCAAACTGTGCAACCATCACGCAGGAACTGGAAAGCATGATCGCTAAACAAATTGAAAGCACCGGGAATACTGCTCCGAGTACAGACTGAGCAATAATCAAAAAAGACCCTGAGAACCCTGCCGGATAAGCGGCAAAGTTCTCAGGGTCTTATTGTTTATCAGGCTGCACAAAGCTTGCAGCCCGATATTGTGGTGTATGACAGAGCAGCCCCCACAGCACAGCAAAACCGGCATTTTTCATAAATATTCGTAGTATCGCTATTTTTTATTTTTAGAGGCGTGAAAGTGTTTTTGAGTATAATAGAATCGTCCCCGGGGGGCATCGGCCGGGAATAGCAAAACAGAAAGGACGTTGCCTATGAGCAAAGAAAAATTTCTCGCAGCCTTGCGGCTGCTGCTGTGCATCGTGCTTTGCATGATCGTAGGGGCTCTCATGGTGTGGTTCCTCACATTGAGCGGGCTGGCAGAGCACGCTGGAACAGCAATTGCATTTATCCGCTCGTTCCCTGGGCACCTCGAAGATGTTGCCGAGGTAATGACCGGCGCGCTTTGCATGGCTCTTGTAGGCGGGATGGTATGGGAACTGGTGGTGCACTGGAGGGACCTGCTGGCACTGCTGGATGGTCTGTTTGCGATGGTGGGAGCGCTTGTCAGGATCTTCGATCTGGTCAGCGACGATCCCGGGGAGATTTTTGACAAAAAAAAGACCAAACCACAAGATACAAAAAAAGACAGCAAACCGCCTGAAATCGATCTTTGTGCGGACATTGATGAACTTGCAGACACAATTTTGACAGAGGAGGCATCATAAAAAAATGAAGCTTGAAAAAAAGGAACCCAAACCCGGTATGAGGACTGAGACCCGCCTGTGGGTGCTCTCGTTCGTGTTTGTGCTGGCATCGTTTCTCTCTTGGCTTTCCACCCAAAAAGGCATGGTCACGCTGTTTTTCGTGGGTCAGGCAGGGCTGGCACTTCTGGCATCTGCTGTCGTTCAGATCACGGAGATCGTTTTCAGCGGCCGCTGGAAAAGCTTCAGCTTTTGGCTGGCATTTCTGATTTCCGTCAGCCTCTCTTCTTTCCAATTTGTGGAAACTGCCTACCCCGCCGGGCAGTTCAGAGAAGTAGCTGAAACCGGCGTAAACCATATCTACACAGAGCTTCTGCCCAAAATCCAAAAGGACACTGCCGCCCAGCTGGATGACCTGCGCACGACAGTTTTTTCCGAGCTGGACGCATTGGAAGCCGCCGCCGCGGATGCCGAAGGGGCGGCAAGCAGCGGAAATATTTTTACTACAACAGATGCGGAGGCTCTCAACTCCCGGTATGCACAGCAGACAAGCCGTTACCCCAAAGGATATGAAAACGACATCATGTTCCAGAATCTCCTTACGGCGGCAGCGCTGGTGCACAGCGGAGACACCCAGAACGCCCGACTGCTTATCGAGCAAAGCGTTAGCGCACTGGATGGGCTGGTCGATATGGCAGCCACAGGCAAACAAAAAGCCTTCTACCGTGATATCAGAACCGATTTCAATATCCTTTTGGTCTCTCTGGGTGTACAGGAAAATACCGGTGCAGCAGCGGTGAGCGCCGGTGCCAAGGCGATGCGCAGTGCACTGATGGAGGGCACGCTGGACACCGCTGCCTTGCGTGAAGATGCGGACACCCTTGTGGCACAAGCCATGGCGGTGGAACTTCCCATTGATACCGCGAAATTGGCCATTCTGCGCAACAGCGTGCTGGATTTCGCAGCCTTGGTCGAGCTGAACACCCGCCTGAAGGAACATCAGGCGGAACAACCGGCGCTTGCGCAGCGCCTTGCCGCCGCCGGTGCAGCGGAGGATGACCAGCAGGCGCTGGAAGGGGTGCAGACTGTATGGCGCGAGGAACTGGAAGGGCTCCGCGCTGAGATCGCTGCCTCTCCTCTTGCGAACCGTGACAAGCATCTGACAACACTTGACAAGCTGACCGGGACCTATCTCCAAACAGCGTGCAATTCCATCCAAATAACGTGGGCTGTACTGCACATCAGGCAGGTCGGTATCAGGAACGCTCTGCCTGCCATCGGTTCCATCTTACTTGCTGCCCTACTCGACCTCTCTGCCAGTGCAGCTTTTGAAAGTGCAAAAGAGCTCCGCCGGCAGCGTGCCAAGGAGAGATTTTTTGAAGGCACACAACCAAAAACGCTATACTAGGATCATAGGATCATCGGAGATCCTCTAAATTCATCATATAGGAGAGAAAAGCATGTTTACGATCGTAATTTTTTTGCTGGTCCTGGCAGCAGCTTTGGCGGCGCTGATGCTCATTCTGGATAAGGCTTCGATCAATAATGATCTGATTGACCGGCTCACTCGTCCCGCCACGCGTAATTATCGTAGTAAAAAGTGAAAGGAGCAAACCCTATGGAACTGTTTTCGGTGTTGGTCGCCTTTTTGGTAAGTCTTGCGGCTATGCTTTTTCTGCTCGCTCGCTCTGGGCGCATTCGTATCAAGCTGCCCTCTTCCCATCATGACTGGGAAGGCGGGCAGGAAGAGGATTTGGCCACCGTTGGCGCCGAAAGTATCATTGCCCGTCAGATTTCTATCGCCAGTCAGCACGCAACCACCGTCGCAACGCATCTCGTCCCTCTCCCTGTGAAGGAGGGTTCCTACACCGCCATCATCCCGCCCCGAGGGAAGGCTGACCCTGAGGCAACCGCAGTGGTCACCCTGAGCAAAACGCCCACCATCGCCACGGTCAGCCATGACGAGCCTCTTATGATCTACAAGGGGCGTAATCAAACCTACTACATCAAAGTTAACCCCGAGAACCTGAACAAAAGCCGTTTTCGCGGAGAGATCGTCGATGAATTGCCCCTGGCTGATGTCCTTTCCGCTAAGGGCAGCTATCAGCCCTTCTTCCTTGGAAAAGAAGCCCTTCTTTTCCAACGCCGCGAGAAGAAGCCGGAGGAAACTACCGGGACTGTGATTCTCGACGACGATACATCTAATAACAAAAAGCAGGCTGCCTTTGAGCGTCCCGCGAAAAAACACAATTTCAAGAATTAAAGAGGAGGGATAAAAGGTGGAAAATATTTCCTACAAGGTCGCCCTTGGACAGCGCCGTATTTTCAGCAGGAACGGGGCAAAAAAGCTGGTGCCTTGTATCACTGCCGTGGTCATTGCGTGGGTTTGGGTGCTTTTGACGCTCAAGGCACAGGATGCTGCTGCCGCACAGGCTGCAACGCAGCTCTGGCTGCTGCCGTGCCTCAGCATCGCGGCCATGGTGATCTCCGTCTCCGTCGGGGGAGAAGCGATGATCATCCTCTTCGTAACATTTGTTGCGAATGTAGGCATCAGCGTCCAGCTGCTTTTGGATGCAAGTGCAGCCCAGAGCTTGGAGGCGGCGTACCTTACGGGCCTTGTACTCGCTGTTATTGGTGCATGTGCGGTGAGGTTCATTTCACGCTGCAAAGCGCCCACCGTTGAAGCAATTTCCATTGTGGGGTCGCTGGTCTTGTTTATGGGGGCAATGTTCAGCCCCGCTGTCAATGGCTCTCATATCGCAGTAAAGGTTATGGGGCGCTCGGCTCTGGTCGGTCAACCGATGCTGATGATTGCTCTCGTGGGTATTGCAGCGGCCGTCACAGACATGGAAAGCGGCTCCCCTCAGCGAGTGCTCCATGCAGGTGTTCTTTTGTTGACCAATGGGTTCTTCTTTGTGTTAATGAACGAGCTGGGCTCCTTGCTGATCCTTCTCATTACCGTCTCTCTTGTGCTCATCGCAAGCGATGGAGTAAAGCCGATCGATTTGATCCCGGTGGGGTGCCTCTTCGCCAGCCTCAGCTTTTTGGGCTGGAAAGCCCTAAGCATTCTGGGAACGAAGCTCCCTCATTCGCTCTTTGGGAAAATCTGGAATAAAATCAACGCGCGGTTTGCCTATGTTAACGTACTCTCGAAAATGGACAGCCTTTCGCAAGAAGAAACGTTAGGGGCAGCGTATCAGCCAATTCAGGGGCAAAAGGCGATCTTGACCTCGAAGTGGCTGGGACACAGTCCGTATGACATCAGTATCCCAGCGAAAAGCTCGGACTACGTTACATGTTGGATCGCGAACAGATTAGGGCTGGCGGCTGTTTTGGCCGTGGTCGTGCTCGTGTACATTATTTTCATTTATGGCTTGATTTTCAGCAGCAGAAGCCATGGAATGGTGAGTGTGATGGGCGTTGCCTGCGCAAGCGCACTCGCAGCAGGCGGAGCGTTGAACCTTTTGGGCGCGACGAACATCTTCCCGGCAGTCGGCGTATCCTTCCCGCTTCTGAGCGAAGGAACGATGAATATTATCGTGAATTCGATGATGACGGGAGTAATCGTGCTTTCGACCATAAAAGAAAGAGAGGAGAATTGAAGATGCTGAACCTGCCCCGGAAATATTTTTCTCGACGCGCGTTCCTCGGTGCTGCAGCTGCAGTAGGTCTGGCCGCAACGACCGGCAAGTTTTTCCAGCAGGCGGGAGCTGTCCCCTCTGCTGAAAAAGAAAACATCGAAAACTGGCGGACTAAATTTACCAAGGAAGCGCAGCGCAGCCAGACCATCGAGGGCGCCATCGTAGACCGGAACGGTGAGCCCCTGACCGAGCCCGGCGACCCCGGCACCCCGGCCAAGGTACTGGATATCAGCTACGGGTCGCTCATCGGCCTGCGCACCGCAGGCGGCGAGCTGACAGGCTTGCGGAAGACCTATCAGGAGGAGTTGGTGTACAGTACCCTTCCCGGTAAAGGTGCAGGACGCACGCTGCATTTGACCATTGACAGCGAATTGCAGAAGGTTGCTTACAGCCTGATTGCTGGCACTCGCGGTACCTGCGCGGTGATGAACGCGCGTACAGGCTCTATGCTGGCCTGTGCCACAAGTCGTGGTACGCTTGAGTTTGACGTAAACCATTACGCAGAGTTGTATGATGTCTACAAAAACGAGCCAAACTTTTTTACAGACCCGCTTATCACACCTATGGCACCCGGCAGTGTGATGAAATTGATCACGGCGTCTGCCATGTTGAAAAACGGCGTAGATATGACGTATTACGATGATGGGCCTTACCATGGAATCCGCAATTTCAATAAGAAAAGCTATGGAAAACTTGATTTAAACCGCGCGGTAGTTCATTCGTCCAACACATACTTCGCGCACGGCGCAGAAATGGTCGGTACATCAAACTTTTTGAAAGAAGCCGGACAGTGGGGCTTCGCGGACGCGGTTCCTGCTCCCACGGTGATCCCTTCTTACGAAGGGACGGCTCTGAAGTCCTCTCTCGGTCTCCAAGCAGATAGCAGCGAAGCAAACCTCCGCCAGATCGGCTTCGGCCAGGGCAGCGCCCTTGTGACGCCCATACAGGTCTTGCTTTGGTACGGTGCACTGGCTCTGAATAATGATGAAGCTGTTGGCGCTCCGCATATTGTCGATTACATCGAAGATCCCAATACTGTGGAGGATGCGAAATATATTGAGACAAGACCTGCCCTGCCTGCCATGTTTGCCGGATACGGCAAAACTCAAGAGACCCTGCGCGCGGCTTTTGCAGGCGCGGCCGAAGCTTATAAGTTGAAAAACGACAAATTAAAGGCAATTTATGGAAAAACCGGCACGGCGACCCAGCCGGACGGAAAAAACACGACACTGCTTGCGTTTTCCTTCATCACACAGCGTAAGGAAGCCTATGTAGCCATTATCACCCGGAGCGATACCGACAAAACATCGGCCATTTTGAAGGAGCCGGCACGGGAACTTTTGAAACACACCTTGGAGGTGATTGAATGAAACTGAAGGTCAGCTGGGCTTCCAGCAGAAACCGGCGCAAAGAGAATCAGGATAATCTCTCCATCGGTGAACAGGCAGCCTTTCCGGAGGGCATCGAGGAGCGCCACATCAGCGGGCAGGTCCTGATGGATATCCGTGAGGATAATGAGGTGCTTTTTGCCGCAGCAGACGGCCTTGGGGGGTGCACCAACGGAAAATATGCCGCAGCCCGCTGTCTGGAATCGCTGAGAGAGAGCTTTTACAGCTTTTATAATACCGCCACTGAAACCGAAGCAGAGGAACAGACGGCTCTCTGTGAACCGCTGCATACCTGTACAACGGGCGAGTCCCCGCTGCCAGTGCTGCGGCCGGTGAGCCAGCTGTTGCCGCTGCGCGCAGCTTCCCTTCTTGAGTATGAAGAAGAAGCAGAACCTGCGCCGTCCCGGCTGATGGCGGCAGCCATGGAGGCGCGGGATGCGCTGGCAGAAACCTACCGCTATGTTGACGGGGGGTGTACGCTGTGTGCAGTCTCGGTGTGCGCAAACGGAGAGGTGGAATGGGTTTCGGCTGGCGATAGCAGCATCTGGTTGGCACACAGAGGCAAATTTACTCTCATCAATCATCCGTTGGATAACCGCTATTATTTCCATAAAGCGCTTGGACTACCCGCGGATCCAAGAGAGAAAAACATTCTGTTGAATTATATGGGGGCGACTGACACAGAGCTTCACGCAGGACACTTCCGCCTCCAACACGGAGACACTCTCGTACTTTGCACAGATGGCGTGGATCTGAATCCGCTCAGCCGCTTTTTGTTAAAGCTAAAGGGCAGCGCTGACCAGCTGTGCGCCATCAGCAATGCCGATGACAACGCTACCGCAGTCGTCATCAGGTTCGTATAAAAAGGAGTTTTTCTATGGCTGAGAACAGAAACTACTATACCGCCCCCGACGTGGTAGAACGGGCGGTTCGGGCTAGTTGGCCGGAGCTCAACTTCAGGCTTCGAGAGCAGATCGGACACGGCGGGATGTCCGATGTATACAAACTGTCAGCCAGCGGCAGGATCGAAGCGCTCAAGGTTACCAGCAGCGCCCGTGCGGAAACGCCTGAACTGTGTGAAGACCTTTGCTGGCGGGGCGCCAATGAGCTGGAATACGCCCGCCGCATGTCTGAAGCGGGCTGCGGCGTGAAGGTTTATGACACGGCAGAATTTGCTCTTTCGGATTCGGATAACAATCGCAGGCTGTTCCTCATCCGAATGGAATACCTTCAGTCGTTGCCGAAATACCTCGAACAGCTTCAGGAGGCTGAACGCACTGCGACCGTGCTTGCCGCACTGGAGTCCGTCGCAAAAACCATCCAGAAAATGGAAAAAGAAAAGACGCTGCACCGGGATATCAAGCCGGAAAACATTCTTGTAAAAAACTGCGGTGCATCGCCGGAGTTTTTTCTGACAGATTTCGGGCTGGCCCGGCCGAATTATCTGGAAAGCAAAATGGATAATTTTTCCATCAGCGGGACAGGCTGCTACCGCGCCCCTGAGCTGCTGGAAGGCCGCGAAATTGTTGGCAACAAAAGCGACATATACAGCCTTGGGGTCAGCTTGTACAAGCTGCTGGTGCATAAAGGCAAGAAGCGGCTGCAATTCGACCCGCTTATCTTTGCTCATCAGGTCGATCAGTACAAGGACGTACCGGACGACATTCTGGAGGTCGTCCTTGCTTTGACAAAGAACGACCCGCAGGAACGGCTCTCTTCCCAAAAGGCTTCCACGGCGCTGCACAGAGCGCTGTTGGTACATGACAAGGAACGATATGCCGCAGCGCTTAAAACCGCACTGTATGCTCTCCGCGGGCGTTGTGCCAATGCAAACGAACTGGTCAACAGTCTGCCGCGCGGCGCAGCAGCCACCTTGCTGGCAGCAGCAGCAGCCCTGCAGCACAAGGACGCCAAAACCGCGCGGCAGCTTCTCGCAGGAAGCGATCACCCCGCCTGTTGGTTCTACCTAGCTGGAGTTATTCCCGAGCAGGCGCAGAGCCTTCTCGAACGCGCTGCGCGGGCAGGCTACGCGCCAGCGCGGGCAGCCCTGCTGGGGCTGCCAAGGAACCCCCAAAAGCAGCTGGCAGCCCTGCGCGCCGCCTTGCAGCAACTGTAAAAGGAGATAGGAAATGTCAGGTCCTGCTTTGCCCTGGTCGAAGGGCGGTTATTACTACGCGTACCTCTCTTCCCAGGAATGTCATGAATATGAGTTGATCTACGGGAAGTTGATCGAAGATGAATTCGACGTGGTTCTGCCCTGCAAACTTTCTTCCGAGGAGATCACGCGCATCATCAACGCCCTCAAATATGACAAGCCAGAGCTTTTCTGGGTGGACTTCCGCCACACCCATGTTGGATCCACCGCACTGCGGTTTGAAGCGTTTTACAGCGGAGCAACGCTTGAGCGCTGCAAAAAGACAACATTGAACCGTATGGAAAGCATTCTGACCCGAAGCAAGCAGGCTGCCGGCACGACGGACCGTGAACGGGTCTGCTGGCTGCACGATGTGATCGCCGCTGAGACTGCTTATGGCTCCAGCAGCGCCAGCCCCTCTCACGATATTCGCGGCGCTGCCGGCGGCACCAGCGTATGTGAGGGCATCGCCCTGTGGTTCTCCGCGCTGGCTACTCGATTAGGTATACCCAACCGGGTGGTGCTGGCTGACTGCCGCAATGCAGGACGGCTGAACCATGCGTTTAATCAGGTCTGGCTGCCGGACGAAGGTTGGAGAACACTGTATATCGACGTTACCGCCGACCTGCGGCATGACATCCTTACACCACCTTCGCGGCTGCATATCGCACCTCCCGATGCTGCTATTTGGCAAGAGCAGGGGTATGCTCTGCTGCCGTCAAGCCAGATCCCGCGTGTATTCTCATTTTAAAAGAGAACTTGTAAGGGACTGTTGCGCAAAAACGCCGCAACAGTCCCTTCGCGCTTTATGCGGCGTTTTTGGGTGCTGACAGCACAAATATGGTATCATAAAGCCGAAAGCTGCACATCCAGTCAAGGAGGAGGAAAATGAGCAAAAAGGAAAAGCGCGTAACGCTCATCCGTTTTGACCAGCGGCGGATACGCAGGCTGCGGCCACTGGCAAGGCTGGTCAGTGGGCTGCTGCCGTGGTGCGGTCCGCTCTCGCTGCTGGCAGGCTGCACCGCCATGGCGCTGGCAAGGCTGTCGCTGCGGCAGCTGCTCTTAGAGCTCTGTATGACAGAACTGCTGGTGGCGCTGGCACTGGCGCTGCCTGGGATCGCTTTGCATGAGATCGGCCACATGGTTGCAGCCATAGCCGATGGGTGTGCCGTGGACGAAGTTGGGATCTACGTCTGCGGCTGGCGGGTGACCAGTGCCTATGTAAGCATGGACAAGCATCGTAACGACCGCTCAGGGGTGCAACAGGCGTTGGCGGGAGTACGCGCAGAGAGTCTTTACGCGGGCGTACTGCTGCTTTTGGGCACAGTATGGAACCGCCCTGTTTTCGTTGCAACGAGCGTATGCCACATTTTCTCCATCACGGAACAACTGCTTCCGCTCGCGCAGCATGACGGCGAAGCGGCACTGTCGGCACGGCTCGGGGTGGAAAGTATTGCCGCTTTGGCAAAGATCACCTTTGCACAGCCTGTCCGCTGGCGGCAGCTGCTGCACCGGGGTGCAGACGGGCGGCGAGCGCTGGTGCTGCTGGCGCTGGTGCGCTGGGCTGGCTTCCTTGCGATACTGTTCGTCGTGTTGTTTGTCGTATTTCAGGTTCTGGTACTGTTTCTGCGTTGAGCGCGGCCTGATATCATTACTCCCGCTTTTCAGCGTCATCGCATTTTTGTACGGTTTCTTTTCGCTGTATCTGTTATATTTTTTCAAGCAGTTTTAATTACCAACCGCAAGTTTTGCAAAAATATTTTCGAAATCCTGTTAATTTTACGCAGATGGCGTTCCACAACACGAGCGACGACCTGCCGTAGCAAAAGAAAGCTGCCGCACTGCTTTTTGTGCGGCAGCTTCTGCTTTTTCTCTGCTGCGCCTCTGCGTGCGCCGACAGTTCCGTTCCGCCTTATTCTGCCCCCGCAAAAGGCCGTTTTTGCCCGCCGTATTTGTGGCCGCAGTGCTGCCCGGCTTTCCCGGGAATGGCTGCCTGTTTTGCCGAAAGGTCGTACTATGCCCGAGAAAAAAGCATCGGAACACCGCTCCGGGCATTTATTCTACTGTTTCCTCCCGTTTTTACAATGTTTTTTATAAAAAAGTCTTTACAAATGAATTTTAAAAACTTATTATATGATTATAAGTTCAACTTCTTTACGCAAACATTTTCGTTCCGGTTCGTATGGGGCAGCGAGGTCTGCGCTTTCCGCGCCGCTTCTGCCTTGCGATAGATCATTGGAGCCCGCCGGTGCAGCCCCGCTGCATCAGATCAAATACAGAAGGAAGGTTATGTATTATGCCTGAAAAGAAAGTTTCTGCTCCTGCAGCCGAAGCTCCGGCTGCCGAGGGCAAGACCCGCAAATCCACCAAGGCTCCCGCCCGCCGTGGCCGCCCGCCACTGGCACCCGAGTTGTATGTAGAGATGGGCGGTGAGCAGTACAACATCACCGACATCATCGACCGCGCCAAGGCAGACTACCGCACCACCCACAAGGTCGGCGTGCAGTCCTGCAAGGTGTACGTCAAGCCCGAGGAGGGCGCAGCTTACTACGTCATCAACAAATTCTCCGGTAAGCTGGAACTGTAATTTTTTCACAGAGACGCAGGCAGCACCGCACTGCTGCCGCGCCCGCCATTCCCACAATAAGGCTCCATCAAAAAAAGACACCGCACAGCTGTGCGGTGTCTTTTTTATAGGCAGCAGTCGCTCAGAACCCCAGCATCCGCCAAAGGGACTTACGCTCTTCGGTCGGATCCGGGTCCGGGATCTCGAACACATAGCGCTCGGTTGCGTTGATGACAGTGGTGTTGCCGCGGGTGCACACCCGGGGCAGCTTTGCATCATAATTCAGGTGTATGTGCCCGTGGATGAACCACTTCGGCTGGTACTCGTCCAGAATCTCGTTGAAGCACTCAAAGCCCGTGTGGGCACGGTCGTCCCCATCGTTCAGCCCTTTTGCCGGGGCGTGGGTCAGCAGCAGATCGATGCCGCCCTTTTTGTGCACCTGATGTTCCAGCTTGTGCGCACGGCGGCGCATGGCCTTCTCGGTGTACTGGTAGGTGTCCTCTTTATTATAGCGCTGACAGCCCCCCAGCCCCATGATGCGCAGACCCTTCCATGTGTACACCTGATCGTCCACGCAGATGCAGCCGCCGGGTTCACCCTGAGTCTGGTAGCTGCCGTCGTGGTTGCCGTGCACATACAGGATGGGCGCAGCGGTAAAGTTTGTGAGATATTCCAGATACTTTTTGGGCAGATCCCCGCAGGAGAGGATCAGGTCGATGCCTTCCAGCCGGGCACGGGTGTCATAGTCCCACAGCGCCTTGGACGGGACATCTGAGATGGCAAGAATTTTCACGTTCGTATGCTCCATTCTTTTCCGGTCAGGCCGGCTCATTTCTCCAGACCCTTTACGTTGTCCAATCCGTTGATGGCCAGCACGGTACGGGTCTTGACGTCCAGTTCATCGTAATGGGGCAGCTTGCCGTGCACACAGGCATCCAGCCAGTCCATCTCCATCAGCTCTTTGGGGCTGTAAACTTTATTCTCCGGGGAGTGCAGGTTATCCTCGTTATCATACAGCTTTTCCGGGAAGATGTGCACATTGTCCGAGCCCTGCAGCGTTTCCAGCAGATCCAGCAGCTGCCGCGTACCGCTGGGCAGCGCTTCCTGATACTCCAGATCCTCTGCGCCGCTGCGCAGACCCCACCAGTAGTTCACTGCGCGGGTGGTGGCTGCGTTGTCCCAGCTGCCGTCAAAGATGGAGCGCACGATCTGCACATAGAAGGTGTCCCACCGCCAGATCGGCAGCCCCAGCGGCTGCAAACTGCCGTCCGGCAGCTTGCGGCACAGGCCGTAGTCCCGGTGGGTGTTGGCAGGCTCCCGGCTGTCCCGGGCGTAGACCATGTCGATCTCCGGGCAGTCGGCAAAATCCAGCGGGTGGGCGGTATCGGGCTGGCAGGCCCAGCGCAGCCAGATACGGCCCGCCGGGCGCACGCTCTTCAATCCCTGTGCAAAGGCGTTGATCGCAGCGGGCACGCCGTACACGGGGTTTGCCGCCACATAGCCGATGTGCCCGGTCTTGGTCATGATACCGGCCAGCATACCCAGCAGATAGGTCACCTCATAGGTGCGGGGGTAGTAGGTGCGCACCAGCGGGTGCGGCGCGTTCAGCGAGCAGTTCAGGATGCGGGTCTTGGGGTGCTGCGCCGCCACCTTCAGGCAGGCGTTGTACATCCGCACGCTGGTGGCGAACACCACGTCCGCATTGTTGTGGGCTACTTCCTCCAGCACCTGCTCTGCGTCCACCTCCGGGTTCACATCCTCGTAGCAGCTGATATACACCTTGTCCGGGAAAACCTTGGCCAGCGCATCGCGCCCTTCGTCATGCGCGCGCACCCACGCGCTGATCTTGGCGTTGTACTCGTGGATAAATGCCACCCGCAGCTCGCTGGGCTGCTTGCTGGGGCTGAAGATATTCAGCTTGGACAAAAGCGGCTCTGCGGGGCTCTTGGGCGGTTCCAGCGAAAGCTCCACACCGTGGGGCTCGGTAAGCACCTTCACCTCGTTCCACAGCTTTTCCAGGTTCTGCCGCACCTGTGCAGGGGTGGCGTCGTAGGTATCGGAGTAGCGGTACACCGACAGGTACACCAGCAGCGCATCGCCGGTGGTCAGCCCCATGGAAGTGCCGCCCAAGGCTTCGAACTGCTGGTGGAACATGGTGTAGAAGGCGGCAAAGTTCAGCCGGTCATCCTCCGACCACGTCTCGCCGCTGGCCTTGCACACCAGCGTCTGCAGCTTGCTGTAGCCGCCCAGCTTGGAGAAATGCACATAGTTCACTTTGGACAGCTTATAGAAATCCAGAAACTCGTAGTAGATCTTATTTTCAAGGTCATCCGTGCGGGCAGGGATGAGCCGGGTGACCGTGCCCGGGATCTTGACGGCGCCGTAATACTTGAGCACCGAGACCCGCTTGTTGCCCTCCTGCACATAGAACTGGTTCATGTACTCAAAGGCGATGATGGGGGTATGGATGCCCTCTTCCAGATGCGCGTCGCACAGGTTCGACCACTTGGCAGCAAACTCGGTATCCGGCTCCAGCAGAGGCATAAAGTCATACGAAAAGGCAGTGTGCCGTCCGCTGGTCTTGGTGCCCACAAGGCTGTCTGACGGGATCTCCACCAGCCCCAGCGGCTCCTGCGCCACGATATCCACGCCCTTGAGCACATCGTCCAGAACAGCCAGATAGGGCGACTGGCCGCGGGCTATGCGGGCACGATAGGCGCGCTGCCCTGCGCGCAGTGCACTTTTATAATCTTCCAGCATAAGAACTCCTTCTTTATCATAACCGCAGTGCCGCAGTCCCCCTGCCGCACCGGAACACCCCCAGTATACCACAAAAACAGAAATAAGGCAGTATTTTGGGGCTAAAACTGTTGATTTTCCCGGTAGATTCAGGTACGATAAGAATGCTATTCAAAACCGACAGGAGTTTACGATCATGCAAACCGTTTCTCTGCCCGTGCTTACGGCGGGCGAATACGCCGGCGGCGTCTGGTATTACGAGCCCCACACCTACCAAAACTACCGTTATGTCCTTGGCCGCGTGGGTAAGCACCCGCTGGTGTGCATCGGCATCAACCCCAGCACCGCCCAGCCCGGTGCACTGGACCCCACCTTAAAAAGCGTGGAGCGTCTGGCTGCCGCCAACGGCTTTGACAGCTGGATCATGTTCAACGTCTACCCCCAGCGCGCCACCGACCCCAACGATATGGATAAAGTACCCGACCGCGCCCTGTGCGATGAAAACCTGCGCTGGCTGCGGGCGGTGCTGGCCCAGACCGAACCTACCATGTGGGCGGCATGGGGCACCCTGATTGAAAAGCGGGACTACCTGCCCGGCCTGATGCGGGAGATGGTGGCCCTGACGCGGGAGCGGGAGATCCCGTGGGTCACCTTTGGCAAGCGCAGCAAAAAGGGGCACCCGCACCACCCGCTGTACCTGCGCAAGGATTCCACCCCGGAGCCCTTTGATGTGGAAAACTATCTGGACACCTGTTTCTGATGTCCGCCCGACAGGAGGTGACCTGCTTTGACCGCAGAACAGTATAAGCCCATCTATCACTGGTTCAGCGCCCACCCGGCTGTAAAGCGGCTGGTCGTTTTTCTGGACCGGTGGCTGCCGCTGGTGCCCTTTGTGTGCTACCCGGTGCTGCTGTGCCTGCTGAACATCCGGCTCTCGCGGCTGTTCCTCACCCAGAAGCAGGCCGCGCTGGACTTTATGGTGCTCATCGCCCGCTCCGTCTTTGTGCCGGGGCTGGTGTTCTGGGGCGGCACGCTGCTGCGCAGCCGGCTGCACTTTCCCCGCCCCTACGAGCAGCCCGGCTTTACCCCGCTGGTGGCAAAGGAGAGCCGTGGGCACTCCATGCCCTCCCGCCACGCGCTGAGCGCCGCCGTGCTGGCGGCGGTGTGGCTGTATTTCTACCCCGCTGCGGGCTGCGTGATGGTGGGCATCGCCCTGCTCATCTGCTGTCTGCGGGTGCTCACCGGGGTGCATCATGTGCGGGACGTGGTGTGCGGCTTTGCACTGGGCTTTGCGCTGGGCTGTGCCGGAATGTGGCTGCTGTAAAGCGGTTTTGTGCACGCCGGAGCGTCTGTTTTTGCCCGCAGCGCAAAAAAGTTGAAACTTTTTTCAGATTTTCCTTGACAGAATGCGATGGGTATGGTATTATTTCTCTCGCAGCCTGTGCCGACACAGAGCTGCCGCCATAATGGAACCCATTGGGATAACAACGTGCGCCCGTAGCTCAGGTGGATAGAGCAACTGCCTTCTAAGCAGTGGGCCGGGGGTTCGAGTCCCTTCGGGCGCATCTATGTGGTGCCCATAGCGTAGTCGGTTAACGCGCCAGATTGTGGATCTGGAGACCGTGGGTTCGAGTCCCACTGGGCACCCCACCAAAAAGTCCGCTGTTTTGAACAGCGGACTTTTTCTTTTGGCAGGATACTATAAAAATACGGCCCCCCGGCAAAGCAGCTGCTTTGCCGGGGTGCCTTTTCTCTTATTTATTCATCTCCTGTAAAATCTTTGCGATCTGGGCGGAGGTGTAGCCTTCCTGCCGCAGGGCAGAGGTGATGGCTACATCGCTCTTGCCCTGACTGCGCAGCAGCGCTGCCGTATAGGGTACTCCGGTGCCGACGGCGCTGCGGCTGCCGCCGGAAGCAGAACCGCTGCTTCCGGTGGTCTTTCCGCTGCCGGAGCTGCCGGACTTTGTGCCCGCAGCCGCCGCCTTGCCGGCAGCCTGTGCGGCCTTCTGCTGGGCGTTAGCCTGCTTCAGCGCCCACTCGCCCTTGGCGATGTTCAGCTTCTGGGTGGTCACGTTGTTGTTGAAGGCCTGCTGCTTCAGCGCATCCTGATAGGCACGCTCGCTGGCGGTGTTATCGTACTGCTGCTGGGTCAGTGCGTCCTGCCGCTGCTTCTCCTGCATCTGCTGGCTCCACTGGGTGTCGGCGCGCTCGGCCTCGTAGGCGCGGTTGCCGGAGTAGATGTTGTACCCGGTGTTCAGCAGGCTGCCCGCCAGTGTGCCCAGACCGGTGGTGCCACTGATGGCCAGCTGCACCACGTCTCCGATGACCCCCAGCACAGTCATAACATTGTTGAACGCCTGCTGGCGCTGACTGATCTGTGCCTGTTCCTGCGCGGTGTAGTAGCCGTGCAGGGTGTCCAGCCGGTTCAGGTGCTCCTGATACTGGCCGTAGTCCTTGGCGTAGGCGTCGTTGTAGGCCTCGCCCTTCTGCTGCAACTGGGTGTAGTAGTCCTGCAGTTGACGGTCGTACAGGGTCTGGGCGTTCTGCTCCTGTCCATTCAGCTGATCCAGCCGGTTCACCAGCTCCTCGCCGCCGCTCTGGTAGGTATCCAGCGCCAGACTGTACAGGGTGGGGATGGCGCTTGCCAACCCGCCGATCTGCTGCTGGTAGGCCTGCTGCGCCGCACTGGTGGCATAGCTGGATCCGTAGCCGCCGGTCAGGGCTGCCGCCTGCGCCGCCGCGTCCGCGCTGGCGTTGTGGGCGTTCTGGGTGTACAGTTGCTCGTACTGGCGGTAGAGCGGATCGCGGGTGTAGCTGTACTGAAAATTCTCCCGTTCCAGCAGCTGCCCCAGCAGGCTGTTGATTTTATCCTGATAGTTGCTCTGGTAGTCTGCGGGGCGGTTCTGCTGCCACTGCTTCAGGGCATCTGCCGCATCCGTCACCTGCTGACCGGGGCGGTAGCTGGCGTTTGCCATGGCCTTTTCCACATCGGCGCGGCTGTTCAGCCCATCGGTGGTGTAAGTGAGCTGCGCGGCAGACTGTGCCTGCGTTTGCACCTCCGGCTGCAGCAGTTCCTCCTTCTTTTTGGATGCCATAAAATTCTCCTTTCACACTTATAGTCCCTGCAGCTTGCTGCGCAGGGTGTCGGACATATTTTCCGTATCCAGATTGGTCAGTACATACTGCAGCTGCTCCTGCATCTGGTACAGATAGCTGCGCAGCGCCCGGGCATCCTCCGGGTCCATGTGATCGCTGAGCTTGGGCAGCCCCAGCTTGCTCAGGCCGTTCATGCTTGCCATGAGGCATCCTCCTCCCATAATTTTCCCTTTGCTGGGGCGATAGTGCGCACAAGTCCCCGCAGGGTGATCTGTCCTTTGCCGCGCAGCCGCAGCCGCAGCGAGCCGCACCGCCGGGGCACAAAGGGTAGGTCACAGCTGCGGCGGCTGCCTTGGGCAGCAAAGGTAGCTACCGTCTCCCACGCGCCGCCGTCATAGCTCACCGCCACCTCCACCGTGCTGGTGCGTTCGGCGTCCAGCCGCAGGGTCAGCCGGGAGAGATACCGCTGCTCGGTGCCGTCCAGTCCCACATCGCCGGTGACCAGCTCAAAGGGGATGTCCGTTTCCACGCCGTCGGTGGTCTGCCAGTCCGGCTCGCGGGTGGGGTCTGCCGCCCACAGCGCCTGCCCGTCCCACAGATAAAGCTGCCCGCCGGTGCTGGTCATATCGCAGGAGCAGACGTCCTCCTCGCTCCACAGTCCCTTCTCGGTATCATAGACCAGCAGTCGGGCGCTCTCCCGGGAGATGTGCAGGTAGTACCGGCCATCCAGCGCACCGCCCACGGCGCTTTGCACGTTGGCAAGCTTTGCGGCATCCAATGCACCGGACACCTTGGTGGGCAGACTGCCGTCCCACGCCATGACACCGTCCGGCGAGAGATAATACAGCGTCTCGTTCAGCACGCACAAGCTGCGGGCGGCGTTTTTGGCTACGCCCCGGCAGCGCAGGCTGGAAAGCTGAAAATCCGAAGGCTTGGAGCCATACAGCTTGTGCAGGGTGTTTTCCTTAAAGAACAGCGCATAGCCCATGCAGGAAGCCGCCCCGGTAAAAGCGCCATCGCTGCCCACAGTGACGGCGTAGCTGTCTGCGGCGATGCCCCGGTAGCTGAACCAGTTGGTAGGGTCGCCCAGCTTGCAGCCGTAGATAATGTTCTCTTTGCTGTTGCAGCCCCACACCCGGTTGTCGCACTCGGTCACAAAATCCAGCTCCGGCACCCGGCGCTCCATGGATACCGTCTGTGCGGCTTCCACGCTGCGGCGCTGCTTGCCGTCCATGCTCTGCCACTGGGCGGCGGCGGCGTTCTGCACCAGTGTGCCGTAGAAATACTCGCCCTGCGGGGTGCAGCGCACCCGCAGCCAGTCCTCGCCCACGTCATACACGATCTGGTCTCCGTTCAGCTCCGGGCTCTGCCCCGCCGCTTCGGCGGCTGCGCCCTGCACAGTCACGGTGTCCCACGGCCGGAACAGCTTGCCCAGCCCTGCCGCCGTGATGCGGCAGTATTCCAGCGGGATGGCTGCCCAGCTGCCAGAGTTTTTGCTGTACATCTCCAGCGTGCTGTCGTACCGCCACGGATGGTCGGCATCTTCTACTTTTAAGAAAAGCTGTCCGTCTGCCGGTTCGGCGGGCTCCTCCCGGCCAAAGGCCTCCACCTGGTAGGTCTTGCCTGCGGCATCGCAGGGGGCAAAGGTCACGCTTTTGCCCGCCGCCGTCCACAGCGCTCCCAGTGCGGCAATGCTGCCGTCTGCCGTATCAAAGGCCAGCTTGTCCGGGAAGATCAGAATTTTTGTGCCGATGCCCACCAGCGCCTTGCGGCCATCGGTCACGGCATCCGGCTTTGTCACCGCCGGGGCGGCGGCATCGTCCGGGGTATAGGTGATATCCCTCCCGCAGACCGTCAGCAGGCCGTTCAGGTGGTACATCCCGTTCAGCCCGGTCAGCGCCCGCAGTTTGCGGCGGGGCGTGCGGGTGCTCAGGGCGGGAAAATCCCGGGTAGAAAAGTTCACTCCGGCGCTGTACTCCGCTTCCGAGCAGCCGTAGGTCTCGTTCAGGCCGCCAAAGGCCCGCAGCAGCTGCCGGGTGTTGGCAAGCCGTATTCTGTCTGCCAGTACCATCGCCTCACCCCCTTACCAGCGCCACTGCGCCCGGCTGCGGGGCGGGTAGTTCTGCCGCAGCCAGACCGCCAGCTCTGCATACAGGGCGTTGTACTGCGCCTGCTCCCCGGCGTAGCGGTCGGTCTCGCCCAAGGCGGCGTCCATCTGCGCACACAGCAGGTGCGGGTACAGTGCATCAAAGGGCGGCGGTGCCAGCAGCGTCTGGTCGTCCTGCACCGGCTGCTCCCATGGACGGTCTGCGCCCACCGCATCAAACGTCCCGGCGGCGGCGCGGTCAAACAGCTTTGTGCGCAGCAGGGCGTCTGCCTCCCGCAGCCATTGCAGCCGGGTCTCGGTTTCAATGCGGCAGTTCGGACGCAGCTGCTCGGCACGCTCCAAAGCCTCTCCTACAGTCATCTCATCACATCCTTTTTATAAAAAGCCCGGCCGGGGGCATTTCTCCCAGCCGGGCAGCGTTGTTTTTACTGTGCCGCGTTCTCCGCAGCGGCAATGCGGGCAGCGGTCAGCTCGTCCTGACGCTGGCTGTGCTCCAGCACCTCGGCCACAGCGGGCGGCACCTCCACCTCCACGCCCCGGCGGATCTTGTAGTTCACGCCGTTGACGCTGACGAACAGGTCACCCTTGTAGCGGCTGTTGTCCTTAAACAGCCGGATGCGCACGTTCTTTTCAGCCATGGGCACCTCCTTAGTTGGCAGCGGCGGTGGCAGAGTAGCTGGACACGCTCTCGATGCGCACCATGTACTGCTCCACCAGACGCTCGGCGGCGCGCATCCCCTTCCAGCCCACAGAGGCGCGCTGGTTCAGCGGGTCGTCGCCGTAGCCCAGCTGCTTGACGATATGCTCAAGGCCGCCGCCTTCCAGCTCGGTCACGCCGTAGGCGTGGGCACCCAGCACCAGCGTGCCGAACACTGCCAGACCCGCCGGGCAGGTATCATCCTTCCAGATCTTGGCTTCGCTGGTCTCGATAAAGCGGATGTTGCCCAGCTTGCCGATCTCGCCGCGGAACATAGTGTCGGGGTCGGCGTACTTGTGCACCTCCATAAACTCCTTGCAGGTCTTGAGGTCGTAGGCCGCATAGGGATGGATGATGGCAACGTAGCTGTCACCGATGGGGTCAGCGTTCATTGCGCCCAGCTGCGCCGCTGCCTGAAAGAAGAGCTTCGGGGTCAGGGTGCAGCTCTTGTCCAGTGCCTTGCGGCTGGTAACGGCGGTCTCGGCACCGTCTGCGCCCTGCTTCGGGGCGTAGATGACGTTGGTGCCGCCCGCCAGCACATCGCGGGTGATACTGTCCATGGTGCGGCCGGCCTGACTTGCCAGCACGCGGGTAGCCTGCACCACGTTGTTGTCGATGGCGGTCATCTGCAAAACATCGGTCAGCGGGGTCCAGCCGCCGTACTGGTGCAGGTCGCTGGTGATGCTGGTCACGTTCAGGGCCTGACCGTTGGGGGTAACGCCCTCGGTCAGCGGGGTGCTGGCCTTGGGCAGGCTGTCGTACTTGCGGAACTCGATGGTCTTGCCGCCGTTCTGGGGCACAGGGTAGTAATCCGCAAACTGGTCGTGCACAAGGCGCGGCTCTGCCTGATCGATCAGGCGCTTCTCGTAAAAGGTCTTCATCTCCACCGACATGGTGCCGGTGGTGTTGGTCTGCGCGTCCGCAAACAGCTGGATGTTGAAATTCATCATGCTTTTTTCCTTTCTTCTGTTGGCTTACAATTCGATCTGTGCACCGTGCAGCACACGGCGCTCCAGGGCTTCCCGCTGGGCGCGGGTCATGGCGGCTACGTCCGGCCGTACCGAAGCGGCAGCGCCGGGGCGCAGGCCGTTTTCCAGCGGACGCGCGGCGCGCTGCTGCACCCGCTCCACCACCCCCTGCTCCACGGTCTGTGCCGTGGTGCGCAGAGTGTCCTCGTAGTGGGCAAGGCGATAGGCGTCCTGCACCCGCATCCC
>OHAD01000967.1_pt1 | contig 30136 bp, 24 predicted proteins | sample 1577011 | NCBI WGS metagenome assembly OHAD01 (sample SAMEA3541510, study PRJEB24748) | human gut metagenome | biome: human gut; feature: human-associated habitat; material: faeces | place: China | collected 2012 | reverse complement strand
CTGTTGCTACAATGGAGCAGGAGCTTGACAGCAGCGAGCCTGTTGAGCATTTGATGCGCTTTTTGCGTAATGTAGAACGTGGTATTATTCGTACCCGCAGAGATTAAGGTGGTGACCTGGTGGAGACTATAGGCTTATTGTCGGGAATCGGCCATTTGCCGGTGGATGTAGCTTTATCAGCCAAGTCTATGGGTTATAGAGTTATAGCTGTTGGAGTTGTCCCTGATATAGATCCGGAGTTAGCAGAGGCTGTTGATGCTTATTATGACATTCATATAGGGAAAATTGGTAAGATTATCAGCACTCTGAAGAAAAATGATGTAAAAACAGTGACAATGATAGGAAAAGTTACAAAAGAGCTTTTATATAAAGCAGGAGCTGTTGTTCCTGACCTTAGGGCAATAAAAATACTGGCTTCCGTACCTGACCGTAAAGATGATACCATCATGAACGCTATTGTCAAGGAGCTGAAAGGTGAAGGCATCAAAGTGATGGATCAGACACTTTTGATTCAGCCGTTATTGCCACCGCCTGGCGTTTTGACCCAAAGAATGCCAACAGAAGCGGAAGTGGCTGATATGGATTTTGGCTTTGCAATGGCGAAAGAAATTGGTCGTTTGGATATTGGGCAGACGGTGGTGGTAAAAGATCGTGCTTTAATGGCCGTTGAAGCTATTGAAGGAACTGATGCCTGCATTTTACGAGGGGGAACACTTGGCAAAGGTGTTATTGTCGCAAAAACGGCAAAACCGGCGCAGGATAACAGGTTTGATATGCCAAGCATTGGCACAAAGACCATGGAATCAATGATAGCAGCCGGAGCGACCGGCTTGGTAATTGAGGCCGGCAGAACGCTGCTTGTAGAAAAAGAAAAAACTCTGGCTTTGGCAGATGCTCACAATATTACTATTGTAGCAAGATAAATGAAAAATAATTGCTAATTATGCAGGCTGAGCGATACGTTCAGTCTGTTTTTGTGTTATAATATAAAATGAATTGTTGTGTAATAAAATAAGAACTAGAAAACTTTTTAAAGTGTTTTGATAGCTGGAAGGGAGCGTTTATGGCTAGAATATTGATTTCTGCCGGAGAAGCTTCGGGAGATATTCATGCTGCTGCGGTGACAAGAGAATTAAAAAATATTGCTCCTGATACTGAAGTTTTCGGTATGGGCGGTGATTGCCTGCGTGAAGCTGGCGGCGAAGTGTTATTTGATATTAAAGAACATGGGGTAATGGGGTTTGCGGAGATTGTTTGCAAATTACCAGCGTTGTTTAAATTGAAAAAAGCTTTTGCCAAAGTAATTGAAGAAAGAAAACCGGACTGTCTGGTGGTTGTTGATTATCCGGGGTTTAATATGCGTTTGGCAAAACTTGCAAAAGCAAAAGGCATTCCTGTAGTTTCTTACATCAGCCCTTCTGCTTGGGCCTGGCATAAAAGCCGTGCGAAGAGCGTTGCTCAGATTGTCAATAAAGTTGCTGCCATTTTCCCGTTTGAATATGAAGTTTATAAAAATGCGGGGGCTGATACCGAATTTGTTGGACATCCTTTAGTGGATATAGTGAAACCGCATCTTAGCAAAGAAGCTGCCTGGAAAAAAGCAGGAAAGAATGCTGACAGGGATTTGATTTTATTACTTCCGGGAAGCCGGTTGATGGAAATACAAAAAATGCTGCCAACGATGTTACAGGCCGCAAAATTAATTTTAAAAAAACGTCCCGATACAGATTTTACTATGCCGCGGGCCAAAACAATTCCTCTGAAAATGCTGGAAGATATGGTAAAAGCTGCAGGAGTACCGGTCAAAATAATAGAAGGTGACAACTACGATGTGATGTTCAGTGCTGATCTGGCACTGGCTACAAGCGGAACAGTGACTTTAGAGGCGGCGCTGTGCGGATTGGGGTCCGTTATCGTTTATAAAACCTCGCCTATTACCGCTTTTATTGCACGCAGAGTTATCAATATACCTAACATCGGCTTGCCAAATATTGTTGCAGGCAAACGTATTTTACCTGAATTGCTGCAGGAAGAATTCACTCCGGAACGTTTGCAGCAGGAGGCTCTGGCACTTTTGGAGCCGGAGCGGAACACGCAGATGAAAAAAGATTTGGCTTATGTCAGTGAGCGTCTGGGAGAGCCCGGTGCTGTACATAGAGTTGCAGAATTGGTTCTGCGTATTGCTGAGGAGAAACAATGACATTATATTTACGAATTTTGAGTTATATAAAACCATATATGCACAGACTGATTTTTGCTATGTTTTGTACTATTATGGCAGCAGCGGGGAATTTATATATTCCCTGGATTATCAAAGATATGATTGATGAAGTTTTGGCTGATAAGAATGGCACAATGCTGAATTGGATTGCTGCCAGCATTATAGCTATTTTCGTCGTACGCGGTTTGTTCTGGTATGGTCAGAATTATTTGATGAGCTACGTTGGGCAGAGCGTAATTATTGATATTCGGGCAGCTGTTTTTAAAAAATTACAGCGTCTCAGCGTATCTTTTTATGACAAGAACAAAACGGGTACGATCATGAGTTATGTTACTAATGATGTCAATGCGTTGCAATCAGCTATGGTTGAGAATACCATTGAGATGATTACAGAAGGTTTTATTTTGATTGGTTCTGTAGTAGCGATGATCTATCTGGATTGGCGTCTTACGCTTTTTACAGTCTGCACTTTCCCGGTGGTCTTATGGTTTATGGAATTTTTTGGGAAAAAAATTCGCAAAACCGGCGGCAGAATCCAGGAATGTACTGCGGATATTACTTCGGTTCTGCAGGAGTCTGTGGCTTCTGCCAGAGTTATCAAATCATTTGTCAGGGAAGATTACGAGGTTGATCGTTTTGACGTAGAAAATAGAGCAAATTTCCGTGCTAATATGAAAAATGCGCAATTGATGGCAACCTTGACTCCTGTTGTAGAACTTGTTGCAGCAATTGGCGTGACGATGATTATCTGGTACGGCGGTAATAATGTTATTAATGGCACGATTACTGCTGGCTCTCTGGTCGCTTTTTTGACCTATGCCGTAAATATTTCTAATCCGATTAAACGTTTAACCAGAGTTATTGGTAATATCCAGAAGGCGCTGGCTGCAGCACAGCGTGTATTTATGATTATCGACATGCCGGAAGAAATAGCAGAAAGCAGGGATGCTAAGCAATTGCCGGAAGTCAGTGGTAAAGTGGAATTTCAAAATGTTTCTTTTGCCTATGATGATAAAGGCAATGTAATTACGGATCTTTCTTTCAGTGTAAAACCGGGTGAGGTAATAGCAATCGTTGGTCCGTCCGGTGCAGGAAAATCCACAATCCTTAATATTTTAGGGGGAATGGACGATGCAACAAGTGGAGAAATTTTTATAGACGGAAAAGATATTTGTAAATTTAATAAAAGACAGCTTAACGACTATAGAAGATATGATGTAGGTTTTGTTTTTCAATTCTATAATTTAATTTCTAATTTAACAGTTTTGGAAAATGTTGAACTTGCAGGGCAAATCGTAAAGGAAAGTTTAAATCCGGCAGGGGTTTTGGAATCTGTTGAATTATCTCACAGGCTGAAAAATTTTCCAAGTCAATTATCCGGAGGGGAACAACAGAGAGTTGCAATAGCCAGAGCACTATGTAAAAATCCTAAACTGCTTTTATGTGACGAGCCTACAGGAGCTTTAGATTACCATACCGGAAAGAGGATTTTAGAACTTTTGCACCAAAGATGTAAAAGTACAAATACAACTGTAATTTTAATAACTCACAATCAGGCAATAGCGCCAATGGCAGACAGAGTTATTGAAATTAACGATAGTACTGTAAAAAATGTGATATTAAATAAAAACCCGAAGAACATAAAGGAAATTGAGTGGTAGTATGAAAAAAACATTGTTTAAAAATTTTTACAGAACAATTTTTAGGACATTTCCGAAATTTGTATCTATTGTATTTATGATAGCACTTGGAGTAATGGTCTTTGTAGGACTTAAAATAACTCCATACATCATGAGAGGAAGTGTTGATGAACGTGTAAAAGAAGGAAATTTATACGATTATAAAATTTCTTCTAATTTTGGCTTGCAAAAAGAGGATGAGAATATAATTTCCAATTTAAAAAACTTAAAGGATGTTGAATACGGATACAGTATAAATCTTAAAGATGAGGATAGGAAAGTAGATTTTACCATTGAAAACAAGCCTGAAAAAATCAGTACCGTTCAAGTAGTAGAGGGGAAAGATATTGAATCCGATTCTGACATTTTGTTGGATGAAAGATTAAAAGATAAATATAAAATCGGAGATGAAATAGACTTTAAAAATGTTGAAAAATTTGGAATTTTTAAAGATGAAGTAAAAAAATTAAAACAAAGTAAATTTACAGTTAAAGGCTTTATCAAAAGTCCTGAGGTTTTAACTACATTGTTAATGGGAACTACTGAAAATGGATATTTGGCGATAGTTTCAAAAGACACTTTTGATTTCAGTTATTTTTCTTATGCAAAAATTACTTTTTCAGACCTAAATGGTTTGAATAGAAATAGTAAAGAGTATAAAAAACTATCAAACAAAAGAAAAACAGAGTTACAAGACTCATTCAAAGGTAGAGCCGGAGAAGTATATAATGTTATTTATGCTCAAAAAAGAGAAGCATTAGATGATAGCAAGGAAGAGGTTAATAAAAATAAATTTGATATTAAAGAAAGTGAAAAGAAATTACAACAAAATCTTGAAAAAGTACAAAGTGGAAGAAAAGATTTAAGAAGAGCATTTGCGGATTTGGATTATCAAAAAAATCAATTTATTAAGCAGATAAATCAAAATGAATCAAAATTGACAACAGCCCTAGATGAGTTGTATTCTAAAAAAGCAGAGTTGGATAAAAACAAAGAAATTTTAACTGAAAAAAATAATTCTTTAATAAAAGATAAAGCAGATTTGGAAAATTCAAAAACCGATATTGAGCTACAAATAAAAAATGAAAACAAAGAATTAAAATTGCTTGAAGAAAAGTACAAGGCAAACTTAATTGAAGAAAGCGAATATAAGGCAAAAAAAGAAGAAATTACTAAAAAATTGGCTGTTTTAAATGCAACTCTTGAAAAAATCAAAAAAAATTCAGCTTTGCTTGATGCCGGTCTGTCAGATATTTCTTCAAAGATTAATGAATTGTTTGAAGCGGAGCAAAAATTATCTTCCGGAATCGTAAATTTGGAAAATAAAAAATATGAATTGGAAGCAAAGTACGAAGAAGGATTGAATAAATTTGACGAATACTATTCAAAGTTAGTTCAAAAAAAGGCTGAAATTGAAGAAAACAACTTAAAATTAAATAAAGGTAAAGATGAATTGGAAGATGCTAAAGGAAAAATTTCCGATGCAGATAGCAAAATTTCTGACGGCGATGAAGTTTTATCTAAATTGATAGAGCCAAATTACAATATTGAAGAAGGATTTGTTTCATCTGCAATGTCAAAAGTTTATTTTGCAGCAAATGGAATCTATGGTGTTTCAAATGTATTCTCATTATTTTTCTATTTCATTGCACTTTTGGTATCACTTACAACAATGACTAGAATGGTAGATGAAAATAGAATACAAATAGGAACTTTAAAAGCTCTAGGATATAGTAATATCGACATTGCAAAACAATACTTTTACTATGGACTTTTAGCAAGTATCATTGGAGGAATAATAGGTACTATATTAGGTTTTAAAGTGATTTCTCCACTTGTTTACAGATCCTATCTAAAAGCATTTATATTTAAAAAAGTTTTTGACAGTTACTATCCACAAATAATTGTTGTCGGAATTTTAATTGCAATTTTCTGCACAGCTTTTGTGTCATATATAACATGTATAAGAACGCTAAAAGAAAAAATATCATCACTTATGAGAGCAAAGGCTCCAAAGTCTGGAAATTTTGTTTTTCTTGAAAAAATACCATATGTATGGAAAGAACTCTCATTTTTACAAAAAGCAACTCTAAGAAATGTCTTTAGATACAAACTCAGATTGTCAATGACAATTATAGGTGTAATGGGTTGTATGGGACTTTTAGTGCTGGGATTTGGAATAAAAGACAGCTTAGACGGAGTTTCCGATTTACAATACTCAAAATATACAAAATATCATTCATCAGTTATCTACAATCCAATGTCATTGGAGAAAGATTTGGAAAAATTTAATGAAGATATAAAAGCAAATAAGGACATTAAAGAAAGTATTGATTTATCTTTAGTATCTATAAATATAAAATCTAAAAAGAGCTTTGATGAAAAAATAGGTGTCTTTACAACTGATAATTTGAGTGAGTTTTCTAAGTTCTTTGGACTATATAATGGAGATAAAAAAATTGAAAAATTAGATGACGGAATCTATATAAATAGAAAATTAGCCGAAAAATTTTCACTTTCAGTTGGAGATGAAATAACCTTTATAAATAACAATAAAGAATATAAGGGAGTAGTTGCAGGAATCTTTGAAAATCATGTTGGTAATTTCTTTATAATGAATGAAAAAACTTATGAACAAACTTTTTTCAGAAAACCTATAAAAAATACTAAACTATTAATTTTAAACGACGGAAGTAAGAGCAATGTTGAAAAAGTAATAAATGAATTAGAAAAAGATCCCGTTTCCGTAAAAGGCACAAACATATATTCCTTGAAAAGAATAATTGATGATGCATCTTACAGCATAAACTCAATTATTTTAGTAATCGTAATATGCTCAGGCTTTTTGTCAATCGTAGTTTTATACAACTTAAGTAATATAAACATCTCAGAAAGAAAAAGAGAAATTGCAACACTTAAAGTATTGGGATTCTATCCTTTAGAAATTGACAACTACATCTACAAAGAAACTGTAATACTAACAATAATAGGAATAGGACTTGGAGTCTTTGTAGGCCATAGTCTGCACATAAATATAATGGAACAACTTGCTATGGACTCAATCAGATTTTTCAACAAAGTAAAACTTATAAGCTACATTTACTCAGCACTAGTAACACTACTATTCACATTTGTGGTTTACTTTATAGTAAAAATAATGCTTAGCAAAGTTCCAATGATAGAATCATTAAAAGATGTGGAATAGAAAATCAGGAGTGATAATCTTGGAAGTTATTTTGAATATAGAAACAAAAAGGTGTAGGATAAGACAATTTAAACAATCGGATATTGATGAATTATATCCAATATTAAGTAACCCTAAAGTGATGGAATACATTGAAGATCCTTTCACTTTGGAAAACACAAAAGACTTTTTAAATAAAAATGCTCTGTCTTATCCTCCACGAGTATTTGCTTTGGAATACAAAGAAAACAAAAAGTTAATAGGACATATTATTTTTCACAAATACGATAAAGAAAGCTATGAAATTGGCTTTATATTAAGTCAAGATTATTGGGGACGAGGCATAGCAAACGAAATAACAAAATCATTCATTGACTATGCAAAAAATAAAAAAATCCATTCACTCATTATCGAATGTGATAAAAGACAATTAGCAACACAAAAAATCGCAACAAATAACAATTTTAAGTTAATAAGTAGCGAGAATTTGCTTGTTTATGAATTAATTTTATAAAAATTGTAGTAAAATAAATAATTTAAAAAGAGAGAGGGAGAGAAAATGTCGGATTTTTCAAAAGAAAATAATGAAACTGCACAGAGAGCAGAGCTTCATAGAAAAATATGGGCTATTGCAGATGATGTTCGTGGAGCCGTAGACGGCTGGGATTTTAAACAATATATATTGGGAATTTTGTTTTACAGATTTATTTCTGAAAACTTAAGAGATTATTTTGATGAAAATGAACATTTAGCAGGGGACCCTGATTTTAAATATGCAGATATTTCTGATGATGAGGCAAAAAGAGACTTTAAGCCGGATACAGTAAGAGACAAAGGTTTCTTTATATTGCCTAGTCAGCTTTTTGAAAATATAGTAGCAAGTGCAAAAGATAATGAAAATTTAAACACAGAACTTGCAAATATTTTTTCTGACATTGAAAAAAGTGCTATTGGCTCTGAATCTGAGGACGACATCAAAGGTCTTTTCGATGATATTGACACAACAAGCAATAGACTTGGTGGAACTGTAGCAGAAAAAAACAAGAGATTAAGAGATATCTTAACAGGAATAGCTCAAATAAATTTTGAAAATTTTAAAGATAATCATATTGACGCTTTTGGGGATGCTTATGAATATTTAATTTCTAACTATGCAAGTAATGCTGGAAAATCAGGTGGTGAATTTTTTACTCCACAAACAGTATCAAAGCTTTTAGCTAGAATTGTAATGGACGGAAAAGAAAAGATAAACAAAGTGTATGACCCAACTTGTGGAAGCGGAAGTTTACTTTTGCAAATGAAAAAACAATTTGATGACCATATCATAGAAGAGGGCTTTTTTGGTCAAGAAATTAATATGACTAATTTTAACCTAGCTCGTATGAATATGTTTCTTCACAATGTAAATTACAGTGACTTTTCTATCAAAAGGGGAGATACATTGCTTAATCCGTTACATAATGACGAAAAGCCTTTTGATGCGATTGTTTCAAATCCACCATATTCAATTAAATGGATAGGTGATGCAGATCCGACTTTAATTAATGATGTACGTTTTGCACCTGCAGGAAAATTAGCACCAAAATCTTATGCAGACTATGCTTTTATTATGCACTCACTAAGCTATCTTTCAAGTAATGGTAGAGCTGCAATAGTATGCTTTCCGGGAATTTTCTACAGAAAAGGTGCAGAAAGAACTATAAGAAAATATTTAATAGACAACAACTTTATAGACTGTGTAATCCAATTGCCTGAAAATCTATTTTTCGGGACATCAATAGCAACTTGTGTCTTAGTTATGGCTAAAAACAAAACTGAAAATAAGGTGCTTTTTATTGATGCAAGTAAAGAATTTAAAAAAGAAACAAATAATAATATCTTGGAAGAAAAAAATATAAGTGCAATAGTAGAAGAATTTAGAAATAGAACAGACAAAGAATATTTTTCAAGATATGTAGATAGAACCGAAATCGAAGAAAATGACTATAACTTATCCGTTTCTACCTATGTAGAAAAAGAAGATACAAGAGAAGTAATCGACATAAAAGTTCTAAACAAAGAAATTGAAGAAACAGTAAAGAAAATAGACAAATTAAGAAGCTCAATAAACGAAATTGTAAAGGAGCTTGAAGACGAGCAATGAAATAAAACAAGATAATGGCGAGATAGTAATATATAATACAGGCGATGGAAACACTAGAATAGATGTTCGTTTTATTGATGATACGGTTTGGCTATCACAAGCTCAACTTTGTAATTTATATCAAACTAGTAAATCAAACATTAGTGAACATATAAAACATATTTTTGAGGAAGGAGAATTAACAGAGGAATCAGTTGTTCGGAAATTCCGAACAACTTATAGATATCAAAACTACAATATTTTTAAAATATGCAATTTATTTAGTTAAAAAGTGGTATGTGCAAATTTTGCACACACCACTGAATATAGAAAAACTAAAAGGAAAAAATTAATATATTATCAATTTCTTTGGAGGAGGATAATGAGTAAAATAGATGAATTATTAAAAAACGAAAAAGTTGAATGGAAAAAACTTGGAGAAGTTTGTCAAATATCAAAAGGGAAGCAATTTAACAAAAGAGATATGCTGGATGATGGTACATATCCTGTTATTAATGGGGGAATTTTACCATCAGGTTACATTGATTTATTTAATAGAAATGAGAATACTATTACAGTATCACAGGGTGGAGCTTCTGCTGGATATGTTAATTTTATTGAAGAAAAATTTTGGTTAGGAGCTCATGCTTTTTCAGTTGTTCCTGATAATGATATAATAAACGAATATGATTATGAATACAGTTGTTTTAATAGATTTCTATTTCATATATTAAAAATGAATCAGATAAATCTTCAAGATTCTAAAGAAGGAGCAGGAATACCAAGTGTTTCTAAAGATAGACTGTCAATAATAGAAGTACCATTGACAACTAAACAAGTTCAACAAAAAATTGTAAAAACACTTGACAAATTTACAAATTATGTTACTGAATTACAGGCTGAATTACAGGCTGAATTACAGGCTAGAACTAAACAGTATGAATATTATAGAGATATGCTTTTAAGTGAAGAATATTTGAATAAATTGTCAAATAACCCAGAAATTCTCGGGGGGGGGGTATAGTTTAAAGGTAACTACCCTTGAAGAAATAGTAAAAATTAAGAACGGAAAAGATTGGAAAACCTTAGGGAAAGGAAACATACCTGTATATGGTAGTGGAGGAAAAATGAATATTTTTGTAGATAAATATTCATATAACAAACCTTCTGTACTAATTCCAAGAAAGGGTTCGATAGAAAACGTGTTTTATGTAGAAGAACCTTTTTGGAATGTTGATACTATTTTTTATACAGAAATAGATGATGAAAAAATTATACCTAAGTATTTATATTATTTTATTGAAAATTATGATATGGCTAAGTTAAGTACAGATTCTACAAGACCAAGTCTTACACAGTCTATTTTGAATAAAGTAAAAATAGATTTACCACCAATTGAAATTCAAAACAAAGTAGTTGAAATTCTTGATAAATTTCAATCTTTGTTGGCTGATACAAAAGGTTTGTTACCACAAGAAATTGAACAAAGACAAAAACAATATGAATATTATCGCGAAAAACTCTTGACATTTGATGAAAATTCTGTTAAGAGAGAGAGAGAGAGAGAGAGAGAGAGAGAGAGCATATCTCTCTAATTCGTATCTAAACTCTCTTAAAGAAGCAGGAGAAATTGTTGAGGTTAGTGTTTTTGGTGTTAAATTAAAAAGGTTAGAAGATATTGCTGAATTGTATGATGGAACTCATCAAACTCCAAAATATGTTAATACAGGAGTCCCTTTTGTAAGTGTTCAAGATATAAAAAATATATATGGAACTAATAAATATATAACAGCAGAAGAATATAATAAATTTAAGGTTAAGCCTAGAAAAAATGATGTTTTTATGACTAGGATAGGAGATATTGGAACTTGTGCTATTGTTGAAAATGATGATGATTTAGCATATTATGTAACATTAACATTGATTAGACCAAGTAATGATATTGTGTTGAGTAAATTTTTAAAATATTTAATTGAAAGTAGTCAAGGAAAAAAAGAATTGAGTAAAAGAATTTTGCATAATGCAACTCCTATAAAAATAAATCTTGGAGAAATTGGAAAATTACAATTTCTTATTCCATCTATCCCAGTTCAAGAGCATATTGTTTCTATTCTTGATAAATTTGATTCTATTGTAAATGATATTTCTAAAGGCTTGCCTAAAGAAATTGAATTAAGACAAAAACAATATGAGCATTATAGAGAAAAGTTATTAAGTTTTAATAGATAATTTAAAGTGAGGAAGTATGAATAATATTAAAGATAGGTTAAAGGGTTCGCTCTACGGTTTTGCAATTGGAGATGCAATGGGAGCTACTACTGAATTTATGAGTGAGGCTGAAATAAAAAGGGATTATGGAAAGTTAACTGATATAGTAGGTGGAGGTTGGCTCGCCTTAAAAGCTGGAGAGGTTACAGATGATACACAGATGTCAATTTGTGTTATGGAAGTTCTTATGAAAAATGATTTTAAGAATTTTAAGAAAGATGTGGCTGATAGTTTTGTGGCTTGGTATGATACAGATCCTAAAGACATTGGAAATCAATGTAGGAGAGCAATAGCATTTTATAAGGAGTCTGGAAATTATATTGCAGAGGATAATACCGCTTTGGGAAATGGAAGTCTTATGAGAGCTCTGCCTTGTGCACTATTAAATTCCGAGAAATCCTTAGAACTTAATTTTATTCAGGGAGATATTACCCACAATAATGGTATTTGTAGAAATATTTTAAGTGAATATACTGAAATTATAAAAGCTCATATTTTAGGGAAGAGTATAAGGCTAAAAAAGAGAGTTCTTTTAGAGCCTAGCGGATATGTTGTAAATACTTTCAACAATGCTATTTATTGGAGTGAAAAGAAATCTTTTGAAGATTGTATCATTGGAGCTGTAAATCACGGCGGAGATGCAGATACAATTGCAGGGATAGCAGGAAGTATTGCTGGTGCAAAATTTGGATATGAAAGTATTCCTAAAAGATGGATTGAAAAATTGGATAAAGAAGTAGTGAAGAAATTGGAAGAATTTTTAGAATTTATTTCTAAAACTTATGGAGGGAGTATTTAGATGTCAGAGGAAACGAGTAAATACAGTGTGTCAACTATTGCTGAGATGACAGGAGGAATTATCTTAGCTCATTATGATAAAAATAATAGAGTTGATGCAAGTTCATATCAAAGTGAAGCTGAGCTTGAAAGAGAGTTGATAGCTAATTTAGTTTCTCAAGGTTTTAAAAGAGAAAATTTCAAGACTAGCAATGAATTGTATACAAATTTAAAAGTTCAAATCGAAAGATTAAATGATGTATCTTTTTCAAAATCCGAATGGGAAAGATTTTTAACAGAGTATTTGGATTCTCCTAATGAAGGAATGGTTGAAAAGACAAGAAAAATACAAGAGGACTATATTTATGATTTTACTTTTGATGATGGACATTTAAAAAATATAAAAATTATTGACAAAAATAATATTCACAATAATTTTTTACAGGTTGTAAATCAAGTCATCGGAGGGGATAGGAATCAGAATCGTTATGATGTAACTATTCTAGTAAATGGATTGCCTTTAATTCATATTGAGTTAAAAAAACGTGGAGTACCTTTACAAGAAGCATTTAATCAAATTCACAGATATAGTAAAGAGAGTTTTAATTTAGATCATTCTCTTTATAAATTTGTACAGATTTTTGCAATCTCCAATGGAACATATAGTAGATATTTTGCAAATACAACAGCAAGAAATAAAAATAATTATGAATTTACTTGTGAATGGGCAGATGCTAAAAATAAGGTTATTCGTGATTTAGTAGATTTTACTAAAACATTTTTTGAAAAAAGAGTTATTCTTGAAGTGCTTACAAAATATTGTGTTTTTGATTCAAGTAACACTTTACTCATTATGAGACCTTATCAGATAGCAGCTACCGAAAGAATTTTATGGAAAATAAAGTCAAGTTATGAGGCTAAAAAGGCAGGAACTGCTGAAGCTGGTGGTTTTATTTGGCATACTACAGGCTCTGGGAAAACTCTAACTTCTTTTAAGACTGCAAGACTTGCGACTAATCTTGATTTTATTGATAAAGTATTTTTTGTAGTTGATAGAAAAGATTTGGACTATCAAACTATGAAAGAATATAAAAGATTTCAAGAAGATAGTGTCAATGGAAGTAAGGATACTAAGGAACTTAAAAAATCCATTGAAAAGGATGACAATAGAATTGTTGTTACTACAATCCAAAAGTTAAATGAATTTGTAAAGAAAAATCCTAATCATCCAATTTATGATAAACAATGTGTTCTTATCTTTGATGAATGTCATCGTTCACAGTTTGGAGATGCACAAAAAAATATCAGAAAATCATTTAAAAAATATTATCAATTCGGATTTACTGGAACACCTATTTTTGCTGAAAATTCTCTTAAAGGAGATACAACTTCAGGAACATTCGGTGCTCAACTTCATTGTTATGTAATTACAGATGCGATTAGAGATGGAAAAGTTTTAAAATTTAAAGTAGATTATAATAATATTACTCCTAAATTCAAGGAAATTGAAATGGAAACGGATGAGGAAAAGCTAAAGAAATTAGAGAAAAAAATGCTATTACATCTTGAACGTATAACTGAAATTACAAAGTATGTTTTAAAAGTTTTTGATACTAAGACACATAGAAATGAGTTTTATGATTTAAAACATAGAAGATTAAATGGATTTAATGCGATGTTTGCTGTTCAGAGTGTAGAGGCTGCAAAATTGTATTATGAAGAATTTCAAAAACAACAAGAGGCTCTATCCGAAGAAAAGAGATTAAAAGTTGCTACAATCTACAGCTTTTCTGCAAATGAAGAACCATCTGCAATCGGAGAAATAGAGGACGAAAATTTTGAACCGTCAGCTATGGATTCTACTGCTAAAGAGTTCTTGAATAGGGCAATAAATGATTATAATAAACTTTTTAAAACCAACTTTTCAACTGAAGGAAAGGAATTCCAAAATTATTATTCTGATTTATCTAATAGAGTAAAGAATAAAGAAGTTGATTTGCTTATTGTAGTTGGAATGTTTTTAACAGGTTTTGACGCACCCACATTAAATACTCTATTTGTAGATAAAAATTTAAGATATCATGGGCTGATTCAAGCATTTTCAAGAACTAATCGTATCTTAAATAAAGTAAAAACATTTGGAAATATTGTATGTTTTAGAAATTTGGAAAGAGCAACAGAAGATGCGATTAAAACTTTTGGGGATGAAAATAGTGTCAATGTAATTTTAGAAAAGAGCTATGATGAATATATCCATGGTTTTACAGATGAAGAAACAGGAAAGAAATTTAAAGGTTATATCGATATATGTGAAGAAATAATTGCGAAATTTCCTGATCCAATTGAAATTGTTCTTGATGCTGATAAAAAAGAATTTGTACAGCTTTTTGGAGAGTTGTTAAAGGCTGAGAATATTCTTAGAAATTTTGATGAGTTTGAAAGTTTTGAAAAAATTATTTCTGATAGACAAATGCAAGACATGAAAAGTGTATATGTAGATATCAGAGAAAGCATTTTGAACGAAAGAAGAAGTAAAGAAGCTGAAGGAGAACAAATAGACTTTTCAGATGTTGAATTTCAAATTGATTTGCTAAAGACTGACGAAATTAATTTAGACTATATTTTAGCTTTAATTCTTGAAAAGACAAGAGAAAATGACGATATCGAAAGCTTGAAAGCTGAAGTTCGTAGGGTAATCAGGTCAAGTCTTGGAACAAGAGCAAAAGAAGATTTAATTATGGAATTTATAAGTAAGACAAGATTGTCAGAGTTGAAAAATACTGATGATATTATTGAAACTTTTTATGAATTTGCAAAAAAAGAAAAAGTAGTTAAAATTAATCAACTAATTGCTGAAGAAAATCTAAATGAAAAAGCCAACAGATTTATAGAAAAATCCATATCTAAAGGATATGTTGAATATGCTGGAGATGAATTAGATGGTATAATTCCACCACTATCCAGAAGAGGTGGAGTAAGAGAAAAGAAAAAAGAAATCGTATTGGAAAAAATAAGAAAAATAGTTGATGTTTTTGTTGGAATTTAGAATAGTTATTTGATTTGACGGTAGAGATACCGTCTTTTTGTTGTAAAAATTTATGTATCTACGATACATTTACTTTTGCTAAAGCAAAAGTATGAGATTTCTCCACTACGGTCGAAATGACGTATAGGGAGAAATTTTCGTTTAATGGCAAGACGTTAATAGTAAATAATCTTCAAAAACAAAAAATAAGGAAGCAAAATGTTTCACGTCATAGCAACTTGCAAAGTGATGCTCCCAACACGTCATCTCGAGCGAAGCAAAGCGTAGTCGAGAGATCTCCTAAAGCTTAAGTCTACATAAAAAGAGGCTGATAACAGCCCCTTTTAGTGTTTTAATTTAATTATCTACCACTATGGTCAAATCCCTTATCAGGTTTTGTATTTTTTGCATTATCACGAATAACAACCCTTGAACTGTTTAATATTTCAATTTGTTTTTTCATTTCGTTTATACAAAGAATTGCTAAAGGCATACCGAAGTCTTGACGAAGAACAAGTCTTTGTACATCTACATCTTTAATATTTTCAGGCATAGGATATGCAGGAATCATCCAACCATGCATACGGAGTCTATCTTCAAGGTCATATAATGTCCATTGTACATTTGCATTTTCTTTTAGTCTCCAGCATACGATTGGGATTTGATTTGCTTCTTCAAGCAGTTCAAATATTCCCATTTTTTTGATTTCATCTGCCATGTATCTAGCCACATCCATTGTCCTTTGATGAATTTCTTTGTAGCCCTTAAATCCATTTCTCATAAGCATATAGTATTGACCAACGATTTGAGATGCACTACGAGAGAAGTTGATTGCCATAGTAGCTTCTTCTCCTCCTAAGTAACTAACCCAGAAAATTAGTTCTTCCGGAAGAGCTTTTTTGCCACGCCAGATTACCCAACCTACTCCCGGATATACAAGACCATATTTATGACCTGAAGTACTAATTGACCATACATTTTTTAATCTGAAGTCCCATTTTAATTCAGGTTCTATAAAAGGAGCAACCATACCTCCAGAAGCAGCATCAACGTGGATTCTAATAGGTAAATCAGGTTTCTTTTTATTATATTGTTCAACTAGTTTGTCAAGAGCTTTTACATCATCATATTTTCCTGTATAAGTAATACCTAAAATGGCAACTATACCTATTGTGTAATCATCAACATAATCCATTACTGTATCCATATTAAGGGATAAATGTTCCATATCTAGTGGAACAGTTCTCATTTCAATATCCCAGTAGCGACAGAATTTTTCCCAACAGACTTGGTATCCTGAAGAAATTACAAGATTAGGTCTCTTTTTTGTGAATCTATTAACTCCTGCTTTATCTGCAAGATGTTTCCATCTGAAAAGCATAGCAAGTCCACCTAGCATACAAGCTTCAGATGAACCGACAGTAGATGTTCCTATAGGTTCTTCTTTAGGATTCATATGCCATAAGTTACCAATAATGTCAACACATCTGTTTTCAAGGTCTGCAGTCATTGGATATTCATCTTTATCAATTGCATTTTTTTCAAAATTCTCTGCCATCAATGCTGTTGCAGTTGGTTCCATATAAGTTTGACAGAAAGTTGCAAGGTTTTGTGTTGCATTTCCTTCTGTTTTTAGATATTCTCTAATAATTTCTGCTGCAACTTGAGGTGATACAGGATTTTCATTTATTTTTTTGTTTGGCATTTCAATATCGCTAGCTTCTGTACCGAAAATTGGTGTAAGATATCTAGTTTCTTGATTCATTGATTCAAGAATATCACTGATATGATTAGTGCTTTTTCTACTTGATTTTGATATTTTTTTACTCATATTAATCTTCCTTTCTTTAAATAAAATTTGAACTATATCAATGTATTTAATAATTTATAATAACTACTTACTTTTATCATCATATTTTGTTGCCCATCTATGTTTATTTGAATAAATAATTATAGGAACTATTAAGGAGATAATAAAGCATATAATTAGCACAATTTGATATACTTGATTGTCTGCAGTTGTTAATTTTGATGATGGGAAAAATGAAATAATTAAAGTTGCTATTGTAATAAGCAATCCTACTGTAGCAACAATTATTTTAAATACTTTTCCACCAGGAACTTGGAATGTACGTTTTAAATTAGATTTTTTCAATATTAAAACGAAATATCCTAAGAAGAATAATATATATCCAACCAAATAGATTACAACTGTAAGTCCTATTGCTGTTAAATAACCAACTGATGAATCAGAACCTCCTGCCAATGCTATAGAACCACATAGAACTGCATCCCAAATTGTTACTATAATTGCTTGAAGTATAACTGTTTTTACTGACACTCCATTTTTATTAGTTTTTGCAAAAGATGGAGGGAGAATCTTATCATTTGCAGCTTCTAAAAGCGCTCTAGATGGGCCAACAATCCAAGAAGATATTTCTGCTAATACACCAAGAGCTAATAGTATTGCAACTATTAAAACAAGCCAATTATATTGTGAACCAAAATGTTCTGTAAAGATTGCTTCAAATGCCTCAATAACTCCATAAGATAGATTACCATTTAATATTTTGTCTGGAAGAGTTGTAGCTATAGCAAGTCCGCCAAGAGCATCAAGTACAATTGTAAGTATAGTTAAAACAATCATAACTGAAGGATATGTTCTTGTCGGATTCTTAAGTTCGTTAACGTGAGATGCTGATGCCTCTACGCCCATATAACCGAGAATAAAAGAAGCAAAAATTACAAGAGTTCCTGTTTCCTTGAAATTTGGAATTAGAGTTTCTGTTGTCATCTTTATTTGAGAAACACCACCAGTACTAAAGTATGCAATTAAGCCAATGAAAAGTATAATAACAGGAAGAACTATTCCTCCAAGAAAACCAATCTTAGAAATTTTTTCTGTATATTTTGTTCCACCCAATTGTGTAAATGTTAGAACCCACACAATGATTGCAACACCAAAGAACATAACTAGAGGATTGTTATATAGAGCATCAATTTTAAATACATAGGCTAATGCTGCAAGTATAAAAAATGCCATGGTAACAAATCCTACTGTTATTTGAAACCATTGAAAGAATAAAGCTGAAAATCCCCATCGTTGACCTAGGGTATTTCCAACCCATGAATAAATACCTCCAGATTCCCAACCTTCTACTGTTGCCATTTCTGCAGAACATAATGCAACAGGCAAGAACCAAAAAATCCCTCCAACAATTAGAAAGAATACAAGTTGAAAACCAGAACTAGCAAAAGACGGATATTCATATACCGTCATTACCATAGATGCTGTTATAGCAAAAAAACCAAAAAATCCTAGTTTGTGTACTGGTTTGTTATTTGATTTTATTGATGATGTTGTCTTATTAGTCATAAAGAGCCTCCTTTCATTCATCTTAATCAAAATATCTTTTGGTGCTAACTTTTATCATTCCTCCTTTCTTAAAAACGTAAAAAGTATCAAAATTTAATTCAAAAAATTGAAGTAAATTTATAATATTTTTACGTAAATTATATATATGTAATTTATTGCACAAAAAAACTATTTACATTATAGTGATACCCCTATGCATATTATTATATCGATAATTTTAAAATTTATATTTAGTTTGATTTGTATAGTTATATATTTTTTAAACTTTTTCCAAGTAGTTTTATTTTTGTTAGCTAAATTTGGCAAAGGGTATATTTAAAACAATGGTACTAAAGTTGAAAAGAGGCGAACAGATATGAGTAGTGCTATGGAATATAAGAGTCATCAAAATTTCGATTTTTCTTTAGGTGATAATATTTTGGATGAGAGAGAATCTTTTTCTCCAAAAGTTAAGGTGATTTATTTTTCGCCTACCGGAACGACTAAAAAAATAATTAAGAATGTGATTAAAGGGATTGAGTCAAAGCAAGTAGAGTATGTTGATTTAACAAAGGATAATAGAATTTCAAAGAAAGAAAAAATTGACACTACTAAAGATGATTTAATTATTTTAGGGGCACCAGTTTATGGTGGATTTTTGTATAAAGAATTTAGAAATTATATAAAGAATATTGATTTTAATAATAAAGCTGTCGCTATAGCTTTACTATATGGAAATGCTGCAATTATGTTTTCAAAAAGAGAGATTGTTTCTATAGTAAAAAAGAATAATGGCAATGTTGTGGGTTATGGAGAGTTTGTTGGAGAACATTCTTTTTCAACAAAAGAACTACCTGTTGCTATAAATAGACCGAATGCAGAAGATATTAATATGGCAATTTCATTTGGAAAGGCTATAAGAGAGGAATTAAAAAATAATATAGAAAAGAATAAAAGCTTAAGCTTATTTGATAGATTTATAGGCAAAGTTGCTGATATAAAACCTGTACATACTGGGAGAAGAATATTTACTATTCCAAAAACTGATTACGAGCTTTGTGATAATTGTGGTGTTTGTATAAAAAAATGTCTTAAGGCTTGTATAGATAATAATATTGTAACTGACAAGAATGCTTGTATTGTCTGTATGGCTTGTGTAAAAGCTTGTCATAACAATGCTCGTATAAGTAAAGCAAAAAATCCATTGATAAAAATGGGATTGAAAAAAATTAATAGAAATAAAAATGAATCAAAGTTTGTTGTTTTTTAGAATTAGTAGATTTTGTGTTTTAATTAAAAGAAATTAGACGGTTGAGATGCTGTCTTTTTTGTTGTAAAAAATAAATTTGTATTCTATGTATCTTCGATACATTTACTTTTGCTAAAGCAAAAGTATGAGATTTCCACAGTCGATTGTTACCAAATCAAAGATTTGGACAATTTTACATTATACCAACTTTTTGCTGTTTAAAAATAAAATGAGATTTCTCCGCTACACTTCGTTTCGGTCGAAATGACGTATAAGGAGAAATCTTCGTTTAATGGCAAGACGTCAAAAGTAAATAATCTTCAAAAATTCTAAAAAATACCAAGTGTTTGAAAAAATTTTTTAATTATTAAAAAAATTATATGAAACTAAATATTTCACATCATAGCAACTTGCAAAGTGATGCCCCCAACATGTCATCTCGAGCGTAGTCGAGAGATCTCCTAAAGCTCCAATAAAGATTAATATACATTTTTGTATAAATTTTTCTAATTTGCAAGCAAAAAACTATTTGAGAGAGTGAGAAATCACTCTCTTTTAAATTTATATATAGATTAGAATTGTAACAAGTGGTATAATAGAATTAAATTAAAAAGATTATTGATAATACGGAAATTAAGGAGCAAAAAATGAATTTTGTTGATATTAATGAGGGTGGCGAAAAGGTAATATTACTTATTCATCCTATGTTATCTTCTGCTGAGGGAATGAAATTTTTAATTGCTGACAATATATTAGGGGATTATAGATATATAATTCCGGACTTATCAGCACATGGAAAGTCAAGAGAAATATATAAGTCAGTGGAAATGGAAGCTGATAAAATAAAGAATTATTTAATTGAAAACGGAATAGATAAGATAAATTTAGCTTTTGGAGCCTCTTTAGGTGGAGTAGTATTGTTAAATTTATTAAATAGCAAGGATATAATTATAGATAAATGTGTTTTTGAAGGAGCTAGTTTGTGGCAAAAAGCCTATTTTTTAGATTTTCTTTTTAAGAAAATTTTTTTGAGAAAACATAAGAAAGCTCTTAAAGATAAGAATTTTGCTGTAGAAAAAATGACCGCTCTATATGGAGCGGAATTTGGTAAAATAATGGCAGAGTCTTTTATAAGGATGGATGATGAAAGTATTGTGAATATAATTCACGATTGCTCTTTTGTAAAAATCCCAGATTTATCTAAGGATGAGCAAGAAAAGCTGATTTTTTGTTATGGTTCTAAAGAGTTTGATTATAAAGAAGCGAAGAAGGTGATACCCAAAAAACTACCTTATGTTAAATTAAAAGTATGGGAAGGTTATGGGCATTGTGATAAAATTACAGAAGATAATTTAGAATATTGTAAATTTTTAGAAAGTCAAATATAAAAAAAGTACTATTTTTTGGGGGAAAGTATGAGTATAGAATTATCACGATTTCGTGTCAGAAAAGGGAAGTCGGAAGTAGTAGATAAGTGGATGAATTTTTTAAATGAAAATATGGAGGAAGTATTACTTACTTTGGACGGAGAGAGAATGTATGTAGAAACTATTTTTAGAGAAAAATGTGATGATGAAGAGTATCTTTATTGGTATTCAATTCAGAGAGAAAATGGAATAAGAGTGGAAGAGTCTGATTCGTGGATAGATAAAAAGCATCTTGAGTATTGGGATGAATGTATAGATAAAAATTATCATGTTGAAATGTCAATGCAAGTTTCTATGATTCCTCATCATATAGCTAATTTGATGATGGATAATTCAATTGTTAGATAAATAATATAGGAATTTAAGGAGAAAAATATGGATAAAAAGACACTTTTAAATGAATGGTTACATGAGCAGGATATTGCCCATATTAAAGGCTGGGATTTTTCTCATATTAGAGAAAGATATAGAGAAGAAGATGATCTTCCATGGGATTTTGAGAGTATTATAAAATCTTATTTAAGAGAAAATGATTATTTGTTGGATATGGAAACTGGCGGTGGAGAATTTCTTTTATCTTTTATGATAAATCCCAAACATACCGCAGCAATTGAAGGCTATAAGCCAAATATTAAGATATGTGAGGAAAGACTTATTCCTTTGGGAATAGATTTTAAACCAGCCGATGGTGGGGATGAACTTCCTTTTAAAGATAATTATTTTGATATTATTACAAATAGACATGGTGAATATAATATTAATGAACTTAAAAGAGTTCTTAAAAGTGGAGGATTATTTCTTACACAACAGGTTGGTGCAGAAAATGACAGAGAATTAGTGGAACTTTTAATAGGAGATGTTGATATTCCATTTCCTAAAGCTTATCTGAATATTTCAAAACAAGAATTTATAGAAAATGGTTTTGAGATTATTGAAGAAGCAGAAGCTTATAGACCGATAGAGTTTTATGATGTTGGTGCTCTAGTTTGGTTTGCAAGGATTATAGATTGGGAATTTCCTTATTTCGAAGTTGAAAAGTATAAAGAAAATCTCTTTAAAGCACAGGAAATTCTTGAAAAAGAAGGAGTAATTAGAGGTAGAATTCACAGATATTATTTTGTTGCAAGAAAGAAATAGTTAAATTACAAGTTTAGGAGGAATAAAAGTATGTTAATTAGACCGATGACTATAGATGATTATGAGGAAGTGTATTCTCTTTGGATGTCCTGTAAGGGAATGGGATTAAATAATCTTGATGATTCAAAAGAAGGAATAGAAAAGTTTTTGATTCACAATCCTAATACATGTTTTGTCGCGGAGGAAAATTGTATTGTAGGTGCTATTATGGTCGGAAATGACGGAAGAAGAGGTTATATTTATCATACAGCTGTTAATCCTAAATATCAAAATCAAAAAATTGGAACTAAATTATTGAATACAGCTATGAATGAACTTATTAGATTGGGAATTAACAAAGTTGCTCTTGTAGTTTTTGATAGAAATGAAAAGGGAAATATTTTTTGGAAAAAACAAGGTTTTACTATTAGAGATGATTTAATTTATCGTAATAAGTCACTTAAAGATATAACGAGGATTGACACTTAAAATTATTATAAAAAATGTACTTTTAATATTTTGATAATATAATTAACTGCAAGTACTTTATAAACTCGCAGTTTTTATGTGTGCATTTGAGCTTGATTTTTTGTTAAAAACCTTTACAAATTAATATAATTGATATATAATTATTATAGATATATGTTATTTTTTAGGAGGGAAATAGGAATGGTTAGATTGCGTTTTGCACCAAGTCCAACAGGATATTTACATATAGGAGGACTTAGGACTGCACTTTATAATTATTTATATGCTAAGCAAAATGGTGGAAAGTTTTTGCTTAGAATAGAAGATACTGATAGAACTAGATATGTTGAAGGAGCTATTGAAAATTTGATTCACGAACTTAAATGGGCAGGAGTTGAGGCAGATGAAGGAGTTTGTCTTGATGAAAACGGAAAGATTACAGAAGTTGGTGAATGTGGTCCATATATCCAATCTGAAAGAGTTGAAAAGGGAATTTACAATAAATATGCAGAAGAACTTATCGAAAGGGGATATGCTTATTATTGTTTCTGTAGCAAAGAAAGACTTGATGATGTAAAAAATCAACAAAAGGCTGATGGAAAAATTCCAAGATATGACGGACTTTGTAGAGGTGTTAGCATTGAAGATGCTAAAAAGAGAATTACAAATGGAGAAAGTTATGTAATTAGATTAAAGTTACCTGAAAATAGAGATATTGTTTTTGAAGATGTAATCAAAGGTAGAATTACAATAAATACAAATGATATGGACGATCAAGTTTTGATTAAGGCTGACGGTTTTCCAACTTATCATTTTGCAGTAGTTGTTGATGATCATTTAATGGGAATTACTCATATTGTAAGAGGAGATGAATGGATTTCATCAACTCCTAAACATATTTATCTTTATGAGGCTCTTGGTTTTGAAAAGCCTACTTTTGTTCATTTACCAACAGTTTTAAATAAGAGTGGCAAGAAATTATCTAAGAGAAATGATGATGCATCTGTTGAAGATTTTAGATTAAAAGGATATCTACCGGAAGCACTTATTAATTATCTTGCGCTTGTGGGTTGGAGCCCTGAAAGCAATGAAGAAATTTTATCCTTAGATGAAATGGTTAAACAATTCTCTTTTGATAGAGTTTCAAAATCAGGTGGAGTTTTTGATGTAGATAAATTAGATTGGGTTAATGCTCAATATATTAGAAAGATGGAAGTTTCAGAACTTGCAAAACTTGTTAAACCTTATTTAGTTAAGGCAGGGTTTATAAAAGAAGATATTTGTGAAAAAAGACTTGAACTTATTACGAAGACTTTTCAGGAATCTATTTCAAGACTTCCAGAAATTGTTGAACAATCAAGATTTTTATTTGAAGATGTTGCAGTTGAACCGGATGCTTTGAAAATGAGGAATGTAGAGCATATAGAAATTTTAAAAGAAAAAATGAAGGAGGAATTATCTCAAATCGAGGAAATGGATGAGGAAACTGCCAAAGGCTTTATGAAAAAAGTTCAAAAGGCATCAGGTTTTAAAGGTAAAGACTTGTATATGCCGGTTAGAGCATTGCTTACAGGTCAAGTTCATGGACCTGAACTTTCAAACATTTTAGAGATTTTAGGTAAAGGTGAAATTCTAAGAAGATTGGAATAGGAGGCGGAGGCTTATGAAAAATCTTAGAAATTTGGCAAAAAGAATTTTTGTTTTTTCTGCTGTATTACTTGGTTTATTTGTAATACCTTTCAATAATTCTTTTGCAGATACTTTTTACAAAAATACGATAAATGTTAGAATTAACAAAGATGGAAGTGCTGACATTGAAAGTATTATGGATTTTGAACCATCAAAAGGAACTGAATACTTTGTTCCTGTTAATAATTTAGGGAAAAGTGAAATAGTTAATTTCAAAGTTTCGGAAATTAAAAATGGAAAAGAAGTTCCTTATGAAAGTTTAGAATCTTGGAATACAAAGAAAACAAGAGAAGAAAAGGCTAAAAAATCAGGAGTTGTAAAGACTGATAAAGGTTATGAACTTTGTTTCGGATTTGGAGAATATCAGAGAAAAACTTTTATTTTAAGATATAGAGTTACTAATTTCATAAAACTTTTAAAAGATTCTGATATGATTTATTGGCAATTTGTAAACAAAGGATTAAGCGCTGCTCCCGGCGAAGTTAAACTTACTATCACAAAAGGAGAAGGAAGTTTTGACAATACAAACTCTAAGATTTGGGCTTTCGGGAACAAAGGAACAATAGAATTTTCGGATGGCAAAATAGTTTTTAATAGTTTGACTGGACTTACAAGTTCTAATTATGTTACGGTTTTGGTTCAATTAAACAAAGGGGATATCACTTCCGGAGAAACTATAGATAAAGATTTTTCATATTATAAAGATTTAGCATTTAAAGGCTCCGATTATACTAAAAAAGCCGATAAAAAAAGTAGTAATAAGATTTTTTATGTTGCAGGAGGTATAATTGTTGCCATTGTTGTTCTTGCTAAAATATTTGGCAAGAAAAAGAGCAATGGATATCAAAAAGGAGACTTTAAAGGAGAATATTACAGAGATATTCCTGAAAAAGAATGGTGGAAATTGTCCGATATTTTAGAAGATATAGGTTTCGATGGTCAAGAATCGATAATTAGAGCATATTTTCTAAAATGGATACAAGAAAAAATATTAATACCTGTAACTGAAGAAAAGGGACTTATTTTTAAAAAAGACACATTGGCTTTGAAAATAAAGAGCGGTTTTAACAATGATTTCGAAGAAAAAGTAGAGAGAAAACTATTTGCTATGTTTGCAGGTGCTGCCGGAGCTGATGGAATCTTACAAGAAAATGAGTTTTCTGATTATTTGGAAGATACGGATAATCAAGAAGAATTTGAATCAATAGAAGAAGATTTAGAAGAGCTATCCAATGAATATGCAAGTAAAAATGATCTTTTTGAAAAAAGTAGTAAAGGCAAATATTCTCATACTTATAGTGAAAAAGGTAAAGAATTTACCGCAAAATTAGTAAAAAATTATAATTATTTGAAAGATTTTTCATTATTGAGTGAGAGAGAAATTTCAGAGATAAAAGTTTGGAAAAACTTGTTAATTTATGCAACGCTTTATGATGTTGCAGATGAAGTTGAAAAACAATTAAAGAAATTATCTCCGGAATTTTTGAGAAATATAGATATGGATGTAGAATCATTGCATACGGCAGTTATTTATTCTAATGCATTCTCTAATGATTTCGTGGATGCTTATTCAAGAAGTGTTGAAGAGGCTTCTGATGGAGGTGGAGGCTTTACAAGCATCGGCGGTGGAGATGATTCCTTCGGTGGCGGTGACGACGGTGGAACCAGATAATGTAGTATAACAAATACTATATAAATAAAATTAGAAGTATCAAAATTTGCAAAACTTGTTAAGTCTTGTTTGACAAATACAAGTTTTGCAAATAATATATCTTAAGAAGGTTGGTATAGAGAGCTTATGAAAAATCTTAGAAATTTTGTAAAAAAATTTTTTATATTTTCGCTTATACTATTAGGCTTTTTGACAATACGGTCCAATAATTCTTTTGCAGATACATTTTATAAAAATGATATTAAAGTTAGAATTAACAAGGATGGAAGTGCTGATATTGAAAGTATTATGGATTTTCAGCCATCAAAAGGTACTGAATACTATATTCCTATAGGAAATCTTGGAACAAGTAAAATAGTTAATTTTAAGGTTTCTGAAATACAAAACGGGAAAGAAATTCCCTATGAAAGTTTAGAAAATTGGAATACAAAAAAGAGCAGACAGGAAAAATCCGGCAAATCAGGAGTTTTAAAAACTTCAAATGGTTATGAACTCTGTTTTGGATTTGGAGAATATCAAAGGAAGACTTTTGTATTGAGGTACAAGGTAACAAATTTTATAAAACTTTTAAATGATTCAGATATGATTTTTTGGAAATTTGTAAATGACGGACTAAGTGCCGCTCCAAAAGAAGTTAAGATTACTATTTCTAAGGAGGAAGGAAAATTTGATAATACGAATTCTAAGATTTGGGCTTTTGGTAATAAAGGGAAAATAGAATTTTTAGATGGAAATATAGTTTTTAATAGTTTGACAGGACTTACAAGTTCTAATTATGTAACTGTCTTGGTTCAATTAAATAAAGGTGAAATTACTTCCGGAGAAAGAATAAATAAAGATTTTTCATATTATCAAGATATGGCATTTAAAGGCTCAAGTTATGATAAAAATTATAAAAAAAATACAAGCTCAAAAGATCGTCAAAGAATTTCTAGACTTGCAATACAATTTATTATAATTCTTTTTGCCGGAATGTTTGGAACTTCTGCAGTTGTTTCTGCAAATAAGAAGATTAAAGGTGGATACAAAAAGGGAGATTTTAAAGGAGAATATTATAGAAATATCCCTGAAAAAGAATGGTGGAGATTATCCTTCATTTTGAAATGCGCCGGCTTTGATGGAGCAGAATCGATAATTAGAGCATATTTTTTGAAATGGATACAAGCTAAGCTTTTGATACCTATGACCGAAGAAAGGGGATTTATTTTTAAGAAAGAAATTTTATCTTTAAAAATTAATAATAAATTAGAATACGATTTTGAAACTACAACAGAGAGAAAATTATTCACTATGGTTGTTAAAGCAGCCAGAGATGATGAAATTCTACAGGAAAATGAATTTTCAAACTATCTTAAAAAGACGAGCAATCAAACATCTTTTAAGTCTTTACAGGAAACATTAAAACAAGACTCTTTAAGTTATGCAAGAGAGCATAACCTGCTTAATACTAGTGATAGAGGAAAGTGGACATACAGATATAATGAAAATGGTAAAAAGTTTACTGAAAACTTGATAAAATATTATAATTATTTGAAAGATTTTTCACTGTTGAGTGAAAGAGAAATTTCTGAAATAAAAGTTTGGAAAGACTTATTGATTTATGCAACACTTTATGATGTTGCAGATGAAGTTGAAAAACAATTAAAGAAACTTTCTCCGGAATTTTTAGAAAATTATGATGTAGATATATATTCATTGCATACAGCAATGATTTATTCTCACGTATTTTCTAATAACTTTTTAGATGCTTATTCGAAAAGCGTTCAGAGTTCTTCCGGAGGAGGCGGAGGCTTTACAAGTATTGGCGGAGGAGGAGGATCCTTCGGTGGCGGTTCCGGTGGAGGAACTAGATAGTTGGCTATAAATTTAGTACAATATATATTTAGAAAGGAGAAAATTATGATAGCATTATATGTAATTTTGGGAGTGGTGGTTTTATTAGGATTATGGCTTATGTCAAGCTATAACAAATTAATAAGACTTAGAGAAATGGTTAAAAATGCTATGGGACAAATAGCAGCAAATGTTGAATCAAGATGGGATGCTTTAAAATCTTTAATTGATGCAACTAAAAAATATTCAGCACATGAAGCTGAAACATTAGAAAAAGTTATTCAAGCAAGAGGAAGTGTAAACAGTAGCAGTTCTGTAAAAGATATTGAAGCTGATGATAATATGTTTACTCAAGCTCTATCAAGACTTGCTGTTGTGGTTGAAGCATATCCTGATTTAAAAGCTAATACATTATATCTAAATACAATGGACAAGATTGATGAATATGAACAAGATGTAAAGAATTCAAGAATGATTTATAATGACACAGTTACCAGATTTAATAGGACTATGTTAGTATTCCCTGTAGTATTAATTTCAAGAATGATGGGATTCACTGAATACGAATATTTCAAAAACACAGAAGAAAAAGCAGCTCCTCCAAGCTGGGATTAATTAAAAGCACTCGAAAGGGTGCTTTTTTAGTAAAATTTTTTAGAGAAAATGTCGAGAAAATAGTATAAAAAATATTTGAAAAAAACTTTTTAATGTGGTAAAATAAGTTATAAAAATTTATACGGAGGTAAATTATGAAAAGATTAAAAAGTATTTTATTATCTTTAGCAATGATTTTTGTTGTGGTACTATCAACAGCATGCTCAAGCAAAGAAGCTACTACTGCTACAAAGACTTTTGTTAAAGAACAAAATGGAATGAAAGTAACTTTGGTTTATACTTACATTGAAAAAGAAGACAAGGTTATAAAGCAAACAAGCAAAACTGAAGCTCCATTTTCAGCATTTCAAGGTAAAGATGTAGAACAGGTTAAACAACAATTACAAGCTGTTTCTAAACGATATCAAGGAATTAAAGGTTTAAAAGAAACTCTTGATATTCAAGAAGATAAATTTCTTGAAGAAGTTGAAGTAGATTATGCAAACTTTGATTATGAAAAGGCAAAAGATCTTCCTGGAATGACTTTCTCAGGAGATCCTTCAAAAACTAAAGTTAGTATGCAAAAAAGCGAAGAATTAGTGTTAAAACAAGGATTTGTAGAACAAAAATAATATGATTTTATTATAAAAAGGTAGTATAATTTTATACTGCTTTTTTGTTTGTTATGATATTTTCCGGTTAGTGGTTTTAATTTTCCAATGCATTTGAAAAAAGTTTTATAATGTGGTAGAATAATTATAGAAATCTTTGTGTGAAGGAGATTTGTTAAAGATTGTTAAGAAGGTAAAGATTTGTGAAAAAAAGATAATATTAGTATATTATTTTGATTGTAAGGAGGTAGCTATGAAAAATTTTAAAAGAATACTTACAAGTTTTATGTTGATTTTTTCAATTATATTACTGATAGCTTGTGGCGGAGAGAAAAGTAAAACTTATTACATGTCAGAAAACGGAAGTGAAATGACAGTAAAGGTAAAATATAAAGATGATGTAGTAAATGAATTGGATATTGATGCTAAAATGTCATATAAATCACTGGATGTAGAAAATCAAGAACAGGCAAAACTTCTATTTTCTATGATAAAGAGTATGGGAGCAAGTCTTGAAGGGATAAAATTTGATGTTGAATATGGTAATAATGAAGCCACATTAAAAGTTAATATTGATTTGAACAAAGTGAATACTGAAAAGCTAAAAGCATTAGCCGGTTCATTTGGAGGAAAAGTTTCTGAAAAATCTTCAGGAGAGCTTGAAGAAGGGCTAAACAAAATAAAGAGTTTTAAAGAATTGGAAAAATCTCTTTTGGAAGCCGGATTTAAAGAAAAATAATATTATTCTATAAAAGGTAGTACAATTGTACTGCCTTTTTATTTTATAACTGTCATTTTATCATATTTTGATATTTTATTTAATGAAATTGTATATTAATATTAAAA
>OHAD01000961.1_pt1 | contig 30394 bp, 21 predicted proteins | sample 1577011 | NCBI WGS metagenome assembly OHAD01 (sample SAMEA3541510, study PRJEB24748) | human gut metagenome | biome: human gut; feature: human-associated habitat; material: faeces | place: China | collected 2012 | reverse complement strand
CCTTGTAGTTACGAGTTCTAAATGGTCTGTAGAAGAAGTGGAAGACATTGTCTTTGAATTTTGGATTGTCAATTAAGTTTCCACTGCCATCATCAATCTTTTCCGGCTCTACTTTAAAAGTTTGGAAGTAGGTGTTATCAGCCTTTACTCTTCCATTATATTCTTCGTATAGTTTCTTTAAGTCGCCTGTTAATTTTTCTTCAAGATCTTTGTGGGTTGCCAAAATATATTTTTCATTTTGCTTGTCTCCACTTGTGGCAACGAGGTTACCTGCACGTTTGCTAGACAAAGTCTCAGTTATCTTTTTTGTTTCTTTACTTAAATCTAGGTTTAGAATGTGATGTACTATATCTACATCTACTCTGTTGTTTGGAGTCCAAATTGCTTTTAGATAGATTGGAGATACAACATCATTGCCAAAGGTGTAGAGTTCTGGAACTTTATAAGTTTCTCTATAAGAGTTGTCAATTTCATCTGTATAGTCGCCTTTAGCATCCTTTGTATAACGGATTGCTTCCCAACCCATAAAGTCGTAGCCCTTCTTTGTAGGCTTTGGTGGCTCTACAAGCTTTTGTCTTTGAATAACTGTAAAGACTTGCTTATCGCCATCATTCTTTTCTTTTTGCGCAAAAGTTTTGGTCTCTTCTTGACCTTTGTCCCCTACTTGGATGGTCTTGCGTTTTTGAGTTACTTTTGCTTCGTCAATTGAGCTTAAATTTCCACCATTGGGATCAAAAGTTACCTTCCATTTATAATCAGGTTCTCCCCACTTAGCGTAAAGATTAAGAGGGTGGAAAGGCATTGTTTCTTTTGAATTTTCCCAAACAAGTTTTGTTCCGGCAGGGTCAAGTGCCCAACCCTTAAATACCATTTGGTCTGAAAGATTGTCCGGTCTTTTAACTTTTAATTTGCCATCTTTTAGATCTGTAAATACTAGGTCTTTAAGACCTAATTTTTGTAAATTTTCCGGATTGTCTATAAAGTTTTTAGGATCTTCTTTAAAATATTCTTTCTTTTCTCTATCTAAACTACCATCAACTAAATCAGGGCTCAAAACCTTTAATGGGAATTGGTAGAAAGTATCTAATGAGTTAGTTTTATTAAATTCACTGTCATCTTTAATCTTTGATGGGTCGTAATTAAATCTCAATGGATATTTGTTACGTTTGTAATGGAATTGAAGATATCCGTTTTCTTTAAACCCACTTTCTTTTCCACCCAATGGGTCGCCAAATTCATCGGAATTACTAAAGAAGGCTGGTATAAATTTCAGCTCGCCCACACGGGAATTGAACCCAAAGATATTGTAGTACGCCTGTCCATTGCCTGGGTATGGAGTGATCTCTTCACGCTCATCATTTAGCTCATCAATTCTACCTTCATTGACTCTGCCATCTTCCTGATTTTCCTCTTGAATATATGAGGCGTAAGGAGTGAAACCTGTAACTATCGGATACTTATGGGTATATTTTGGATCTGACGTATCCGCCTTGGTTCTTACAAGGTCATAGCGGATTATGGTTTCGCCGTCCTTAAAGCCGTCCATCCAGAAGTCCATGTGGTGAGGGATAGAAGGCTTTTCCTGTTTTATACCGAAGGAAAGGGTTGTGAAGTCAGTTTGATCTAAATCAATGCTTGTGCCATCGCCCTTATCTATATGCTTCGTATAGCCGCCCCAATTATCATAATTAGTCATGTCCAAGAATTCATCGGCATTTAATCTATATGGTGGCGTGTCTAAATGCACTGGCCATTTATGTGCTGCGTAGTTTGGTCCCCAACCAAAACTTTGATAACCTTCAGTGAAGCCTTTTGTTTGCATAGCATCGTTTGGCCATCCATACATCAATTCATTGAATCTCGCCTTGTAGTGGTAGAGATTACCAGGACCACCTAGTTTTACCAATTCATTCTTTTTTTGGTCACGGCCATATATTTCAGGGTAGAAGGTGTTTTTGTCAGGTTGAGCGTTAGACTTTGTAAAGTAAAGGTCGTATACTTGTCTGTCGTAGTAAATGTTGTATACAGTCTTGCCTGTTGAATCAACAGACTTAACTAAGTTTACATTTGCAGGGTCTTTGTTTTGGTCATGAGTTAGGTCTTGGTTGTAAACATAGAACTTGTTTAGATAAAGATTTTTGGTACGATTAAATCTTGCGCCGGCCCATATTTTATTTAGGCGTCTTTGGTCTAAGTCTGGAAATTTCAATCCATTTACAGTTTCATTGTCAAGGTCCGGTCTTGAACCTGTGGCTTGGTCTTTATAGACACGAGTACCTATATAGTCGTACTTATCTAGTAGTGATGCATCATCTGCATGGTCTGACTTTTCTGCCCAGAATTGGACAGCGTAGTCTGCCTTTTCCTTGTTCTTCCACACTGCTGTGAAGGTAACTTTACTTGCCGGCATAATCAAATTGGCATCAAGATTTTTGCTAGCTTCATTAGTTCCAACTTTAATTATTTCATTCGCTTTAAATGTTCTTTCAACACCATTTAAAGTGCCCTTTAAATCAACAGATGGTTTCCAACCTTGGAACTCGCCGCCTACTTTTGTAGGAATATCTGCATCTACAATTTTAGGCATTTCTTGTCCATAATAAAGTGTACGAGCTGGAAGAGCTGTGCCGCCTTGTGTGTCAAAAACTACATCGTAGTGGGCACGGTTGTAGCGGTATTCCAAGATAAAGTCCTCGGCGTTTTCCGGAACTTGCATATTTATATATTCAGCTTCCGGAATAAATCCTTTAATCTCGCTGTCATCCAATGGCTCCACTTGCATAGTTGATCCAGTGTTGCCTCTTTGAATATTATAGCGGGCATGTTTATCATCTGTACTTCCATCTGGATTTGTGTACTTAGTAAAATCTTCTAAGTTTTGGAAGACGTGTTTGACTTTAATTCTGTTACTTTTAGCAGCGTATTTAAAATCTTGATTGGCACTGTACCTATCACCATTAATAGAATCCTTAGATTCAGTGCCTTCCTTTGCCTTTTCTACAATTTTATCGTAATTAATTGTAAAATCTTTTTGTGGTTCTTTATAACCTGCAATGTCAGGTAGAACGATAGGCTTATTGACCTTATCTTTTTCTGCTTGAGTTGCTGCTGCACCTACACTAGCGATGTATGGTTGGTAGTCAACCTGATACTTCTCACCTCTTTGGACCTTGTAGTCGGTCCTTAGGGTATATATTTTTGGCTGGTCTGGATTTTTTATTAAATCCGCAGCCATCTTACCTGTTTCTGGTTTTGCAACCTTAACAGGTGTTATGTTGTTTATGATTTCGCTTTTACTTTCTGACAAATCATTGTGATTGACATTAGCTGCCAATGAGTGTACCGGCATCGATGTCAATATCATTATCATAGTCATTAAAAAGCAAAGAAATCCTCTAATTTCTTTTCTAGACGAATGTCTCATAATACCATTTCCTTCCTAATCATAGTCATTAAAAATCAAAGAAATCTTCTAATTTCTTTTCTAATCGAATGTCTCATAACACCACCTCCTAAAATTTATTTTTAAATAGTTTGCCTATAGTCAAGCCTACCCTAGTTATAGCACAAAATTATTATTTTTTCAAGGTGTTGTATTGGTATTCAGTATCTTATCTCAAAGATATAATGTCAAACTAAAAATTTTATCATAGAAGGGCCTACAATTTTACAGACTTTTTTACATAGACTCTCTATAGCAACCAAGTACCTTCATTATCCTGCCTGATAAGTCCAGCCTTCATGAGCCTTCCCAAACTTCTCTTGAAATTCTTTTTGCTTGTAGAAAATACCAGCCTTATTTCTTCGGGATCCGACTTGTCGTTAAACCTCATATATCCGTCGTTACCCTCCATATAGCTGACAACATTCTTTGCTAGCTTGTCCAACTCCTGACCTTTTTCAGCCCTAGTTGATAGACCTAGTTTTCCATCTTCATACTTCTTTATAACTCTTAGCCCATTTAAGTGATCTCCCTCTCTTAGACTAGTATAATATTCATCCTTAACTATTAGGCCATAGTAATTCGGTTCTATGCAGACAAGGGCTGTACCGTTACTTTGAAAGCCAAATACATAACCATCACAGGTATCACCCTTCTTTAAAGGTGACTCCATATTCAGATATGGACCTACATCTGTTGTAGCAGCCAGCCTACCTGACTTGTCAACATATATATAGAAGGGATATTTTTCTTCTTCAAATATCTTGTACTTTCTCTCCCTAAAAGGCACCAATACGTCTCTTTCCAGTCCTATATCTATAAAGCTGCCAATTTCCGAATTGTCGCGAACTTCTAAAATAGCAACCTGGCCTGCCAAGGACTTAGGACTTTTTTGTGTAGCCACTAGTCTATTCTGTGAATCCTTGTATATAAATACTTCTACTTCCTGATTTAAATTTATACTATTCTTATGTCTTATATTCTGGTTAGGCAGTAGTATATCATCATTTATACCCATAGTTTGTCCATCTAAAAAATATCCGTAGTCCTTTTTTCTCAGGACCTTTAATTTATTTATCTTACCTATTTCTATCAATTTTACACCTCATTAATTTTCTTATTAATACCTCCTAGGCTAGGAGGTCTGCATACTGACCACCTATCAAATCTATCAAATCCTGTGGACTCAATTCAACTTGGTAGCCTACTTTTCCTGCACTAACTGTAATAGCCTCCATATTTTTGGCCGACTGATCTATAAATGTTGGATAAGCCTTCTTCATACCAATCGGTGAACATCCGCCCCTGATATAACCAGTCACCTTATTTATATCCTTCACATGGATCATTTCAATATTTTTTTCACCACAGGCCCTAGCAGCCTTCTTTAAATTCAGATTCTCAGCTACAGGTATAACAAATACATAGTAGGCCTTTGAAGCTGCCTGCGTTACCAAGGTCTTGTATACAGACTTGGGGTCCTTACCCAAGCCGAGAGCAGCACTCACCCCATCCACGTGGTCCTTGCTGACAGGATAAGATAGCTCCTTGTGATTTATTTTTTCTATATCTAAAATTCTCATTACATTTGTCTTGACTGTCTTGACATTTTTCTTAGCCATTCTACCACCTCTTGCTAGTATTTCAATATTTCGTCTATATATACTTTCCAATCTATATATGAACTATCTTACTAAAACGCTCCCTACATTATAATACTTAGAAATATATTGGTTGACCCAGAATTTTGGGTCCTTGCTACAATCTAAACTTCTATAGGCTGCCATATAGGGATTGTTTGCCTTTATTTTTGGCACTTGAATATTTTCCAAATATCCATTCGTCCTATTATCTATTATAATAATCTCCCTTGCGCTATACTTGGATAAGTAGTTTTTATTAGCCAGAAGAGCATCAGGCAAACTCATGGAAAACAGAACCACATAAGCAAGCAAAACTAAACCTGTGAGTAGCATCGTGAATTTTAAATATCTTTTTCTTATAACGGAAAAGCTAATCAAAGAAGATATAATAAAAAATAAAATAGGAGCAAATGATGGGTTTTTTTCAGTAGATGAAAGCAGCGACATAGAAAAGAAGGACAAGATACCTGCAAGTAGGTAAATCTCCGCCTCCCAATTTTTTTCTACATAAACTAGTCTTGATATCACCAACAGCACAATAGCAACTAGCATAAAAACAAGGATATAATTTACAAATTCATTGTCAAATACAGACACCCTTGATAAACCATCATATAAATCCCTCTCTACAATTAAACTATCTTGAGTAACTATCTTCCTAGATGGAGATGACATCATTATTAAAAATCCTGTAAGCATACTGATCAAGGATAAAATCAGTATAACAAGATCCTCTTTTTTACTTAAAAAGGCCTTGACCAGATAAAAAATCATAATACTAATCACTGATATTGCCAAATTTTCCTGAGACCATCCTGCGAAAAATGATCCCAAAATCAATACCAACATCTTACTAATGCCCAAGGAGTCACCAACTTTGTCTTTTACTTCTTTATCTTTTAAGGCTATTTTTCTGGCCTCAATCAAAACTATCAAGCATATAATGCTTGTCCAAACATATTTGGCAAAACTAGATACAATCAAAAAAGTATTTCCAAATTTTGGCATAGAAACCCATATTACCAAAAATATTAAGCTTGTAATAGCACTATCTATTACTTTTTGACTGCCAAACTTGTCCTTATCAATCATACTATAGTTATACACCAAGTATATAAAGATACAAAAAACCATAGAATTTATTAAATTGGCTATGTTTTCATTCAGCAACAATAAAACTCCCGCTATAAAGTTCCCCACTTGATGAGGATTTACATATATATATTTATACTTTTCATTGGCTATGATATCCGAAATGCTTTCAATTTTAGTCATATTCTTTGAAAACATACTGACCATATCATCAACTGTTATAGGTGTATAGGCGTTAAGGGCTATCATAAGGAAAAATATTAAAAGAATGGCAGCCACCATAAAACAGTTGATATTCACATTTATTTTTTCTAATCGTACCACAAGATTCTCCTAAACTAATTAAAAACTGTCAACCTAACCTATATAAAAGAGACTTTTTTACTTGTATATTAACATAAGCACTTATAACTTACAAAAGAGGGTTGCACTTGCAACCCTCTTTACTAACTTAAGTTTATATTAAAATTATTCAGCTTCAGGTGTTTCATGCTTTTCTTTTAATACGTCTCCGATATTACCTATTGTATCGTCACCAACTGACATATACTGAGATAAATCTTCTTCTGGTTCTCTAGTTAATTCTCTTATTGAAAGCATCATTCTCTTGTTTTCGGCATTGAACTTGATTATGGCAGCCTTAACAGTATCTCCAACGTTTACTACGTCCTCTACTCTGTTAACTCTACCTTCACTCAATTCACCTATTGGTAGGTAAGCTTCAACACCTTCCTTAACCTGTAAGAAAGCACCCTTTTCAATGATTCTTAACACTTCAGCTTCTACAACTGTTCCAACTGATACTTCATCAGCTATAAGCTTCCATGGGTCTTTATCTGGATCCTTAAGAGCTAATGCTATTCTCTTTGTTTCTGGGTCAACGCTCTGAACAAATACGTCAACTTCATCACCAACATTTAATACAGACTCAACTGATTCAACTCTTGTCCAAGATAGATTGTTGATATGTGCTAGACCTTCTACCCCACCTAAATCTATGAAAGCACCATAAGGCATTATGTTTGTAACCTTACCCTTTCTCTTTTCGCCTTCAACTAATGAAGCGAACAGGGCCTCTCTTTCTGCCTTTATCTTCGCTCTTTCAGCTTCTCTCTCAGCCTTTATTCTAGCTCTTCTTTCTTTTCTCTCAGCATCTAAGATCTCCTGAGCAACTTCCCTATGAGAAACTATTATCCTGTTCTTTCTAGGGTTTACCTCTTTAACGTAAGCATCAAGGTCCTGACCAACATACTCACTAGTATCCTTTACAAATTTAGTGTCTATCTGAGATATCGGCATGAACATTGTATATGACTTGTACTGAACATATAGACCTCTGTCTAATGCCTTATAAGCATGTACGTTGATTACCTTGTGTTCATTTAAAGCATCTATTAGTTCCTTAAGATCACTTCTCTGTTCTAACTTAAGAACAGATATTTTAATTGTTGCATCCTTAGGACTGATATTTGTGATAATACCAGTAACTTCATCATCTATCTTATAAGTATCTTCTATGCCCTGACCTCTATCAAGATTTAGTTCACTGACAGGTACTAATCCGTCAAAACCAACTTCAAGACTCAAAATCAAGCTATCATGGTTGATCTTTACTACCTTTCCCGTAATTTCATCATCTACATTGATCTTGCTAAGCTCCTGCTCCTGCATATCTAGTAGTTCTTGCATTGTTAAATTGTTTTCCATTATTAATAACATCCTTTCGTCGCGTAGTATCCATATCTAATATTATAGCATAGAATTAACAAGATTTTACGATAAATTATATTTTTTTCTACTTTTTTTTAAAAATTTTTTTAAATGGTTGATTGTATAATCAATTTGTACAAAAGTGTACAAATTGATATTGCAATTTTGGAATTTTTTAAATTTATTCATGCAAAAAGGAACCTAGCAAATAGCGTGGTTCCTCGCATACATAAATCTATTAGTTAAAATATTGACTATTTTTTTAAAAATCATTTTTTGGATATTTTTTATCCTTCATATAAGTTAGTAGACTGATATTTATCATCGCATGTAACATCTATACCTAACTTTCCAAACACTTGCTCATCATCCTTATTCAAAATAACTGTAGAATGTGCCTGGGCTCCCTTCAAGTCAGATAGCTTGCTCATGGCAAACTGGGCAAGTGTATTGGTCACTGCACTAATACTCAAGGCCAACAAGACCTCTTCAGCATCTAGGGCAGTGTTCCTACTTTTAAGAACATTTTTCTTTAGGTTCAAAATAGGTTCTAGGACAAGTGGTGATATTAGGTGAATATGGTCCTGTATGTCAGCTAGAGCCTTGATAGCATTTAATATTGCAGCCGCTGATCCAGTCATAGTCTTTGAAAACTTACCCGTTATAATTCTTCCATCGACCAACTCTAGGGCCACTGACTGGCAATCTTCGCACTCACAATGGTCCTTGCTGTACTGTCTAGCAACATTTACAACCTTCCTGTCTTCACCCTTAAGGCCAAGCTCTTCCATGATCATCTTCATCCTGGATACTGCTTCCTTGTCTAGACTACCCTTTTTGTAATCGCATAGGGTCTTGAAATATCTTCTTATAATTTCTTGTATAGCAGCCTCTCTCACTACTTCATCATCTACTATACCAAAACCTACCCTATTTACACCCATGTCAGTAGGCGACTGGAACATACTCTCTCTTCCAGTTATCTTCTCTATTATTTTCTTCAAGACAGGGAATAATTCCAAGTCTCTGTTGTAGTTTATAGTTGTTTCTCCATATTTTTCTAGGTGGAAAGAATCTATCATATTTACATCTTTTAGATCAACTGTAGCCGCCTCATATGCTATATTCACAGGATGCTTTAGTGGCAGGTTCCATACTGGAAAAGTTTCATATTTAGAATAACCTGCTGTTATACCCATCTTATTTTCGTGGTATAACTGGCTTAAACATGTACCCAATTTACCACTATTAGGACCTGGTGCCGTCATTACAACTATAGGTTTTGTAGTTTCTATATAGGGGTTAATACCAAACCCTTGATCACTAACAATCATATCAACATCTGTTGGATATCCACTAGTAGGAGCATGCCTGTATACCTTTATACCCCTTCTTTCTAGCTTGTTGATAAATATTGTTGCTGCAGGTTGGTTCTCATACCTTGTGATTACTACTGAATTTACATCTAGATCATAACCTCTTAGGTCATCAATCAGCCTCATAACTTCCATATCATAAGTGATACCAAGATCTCCCCTCACCTTGTTTCTCTCTATATCTCCTGCATAGACACAGATTACTACCTCCACTTTTTCTTTTATATGACTTAAAACTTTTATCTTTGCGTTTTCGTCAAACCCAGGTAAAACCCTCTTTGCGTGTAGGTCACCTATCAACTTACCACCAAACTCTATATAGAGTTTGTCATAGTTGTTTACTCTTTCTAATATATACTTAGATTGTTCTTCTAAGTACTTCTCATGGTCAAAGCCTATCTTCATTTATATAGCCACTCCTATCTTTTTATAATTTTTATAAAAACACTTGACAGACCGAGATATTTATACTAAAATAGAGTTCCATCACAAATTCTAATTGCATGCAGTCTCGACTGTGTGTTTTTTTTCAAAAAATAACTTAAGTACTTATTATACATTTATAAGGAATAAAATACAAGTTCTAGGGGCAAAAAAATAATATTTATTTTGCTCATTTTTAATATTTGCTATAGTTCCTTCTGTAAAATATGTATTTCTTCCTTCAATATCCAACCTATGTCCTTGATACCCTCCATTATCTCTCCCCTGGAAAAATTCTTTTCTTCCAATTCCTTGTCAGACATCTCCATTAATAAGGTATAAAACTCTCCAGCTATAAAAATCGAATTTTTAGATTTGTTTTTTTCTATACTTGAAAATAGTAGATCCTCTGCCTGACCTATCTTACCTTCAAATAAAAGTCTCTTGACGCTGATCAGGGTGATTTCTTCCATAGGTGTATACACTAAGTCAAAATCATTTAAACTGCTGTATTTTTTACCCAAGAGCTCCTTGTAGACCATCTCTCTTTTCTGACTCTCCATCCTATCTACTAGACCCATATTCTAACCTCCAATTATTAATCCCCAGACAAAGTCCAGGGATTAATACAAAATATATTTCTTATTTGTCTTTTTATGTAAAATATCTATAGGAAAATATACCTCAACATGTCTTCTATCAACAAAAGTATATTTTTACTTCCTATTGTCATCTGTCAAAACTTCTTTGATACCCTTAAATGTACCTAGGAAATTGACTGCATCTGAAGGAAGGACAAGCTTAGAAGATTCACTTTCACCAAGCTTAACCAAGGCTTCCATTGACTTAAGCGCTAGTATATTGTCATCTACATCAGATTCCTTCATAGCACTAAACACCATCCTTAAACCTGCTGCATTGGCTTCCTGAGTCTGTCTGATAACTGTAGCTTCACCTTCTGCCCTGGCCTCATATGTCTTTCTGATTGCTGAAGCCTCGCCTTCTGCCTCTAGGATCTTAGACTGTTTTTCACCTTCTGCTTCCCTAATCATGGCTTCTTTCTTAGCTTCTGCCTTTAGAATTGCAGACTGCTTTTCACCTTCTGCTATAAGTATCTTAGACTGCTTTTCACCTTCTGCCTGTAAGATTGCCTCTCTTCTTTCTCTCTCTGCACGCATCTGCTTTTCCATGGCAGCCTGGATATCTCTAGGCGGCATGATATTCTTCAATTCAACCCTGTTGACCTTTATACCCCAGATATCTGTGGCTTCGTCCAAGATAGTCCTCATCTTGGCATTGATTAGGTCTCTTGATGTTAGAGTTTCATCAAGATCAAGGTCACCTATTATATTTCTTAGAGTAGTTGCTGTAAGGTTTTCTATTGCTGAAATAGGGTTGGCTATTTCAAACACATATGACTTGGGGTCTGTCACCTTATAGTATACTACTGTGTCTATCTGCATAGTTACATTATCCTTAGTGATAACAGGCTGTGGTGGGAAATCTACTACCATCTCCCTCAAGTCTATCATGTAGGTCATTGAGTCAACAAAAGGAATCAAGAAATGTATACCCGTCTTCGCTTCCTTATGGAACTTGCCCAACCTCATAATTATACCCATCTTTGCTTGCTTAACGATTCTGATACATCTAATTGCTATAAATAGAATTATAAGTACCAATAAAATCGTGAGAATCCTTCCTATCATACAAGTTACCTCCTATTTTTAAAAAAGCTATTTTTTCTTACTACCAATTTAACACCTTCGACGGCAACCACTTCTACCTCGCATCCTTCTTCAATGGTCTCACCTGTCTTTGATATAGCTGTCCAGTCTTCACCCTTGACCTTGACTAAACCTGGCTTATATGGGCTTATTTCATTTAAAACGATGCCTTGCTTACCCACCACTGCCATAATGTTGGTATCTATGCTTGTCCAAGCATTTTCTTCCTTGCTCCTGTCCATCTTAATCAACTTCTTAGTTGCTAGAAGTAGTAATAGACCTGACACTACAGCAAAAACCAATATCTGTATAAAAACGCTATCCACAAAGTAAGATACTGCTAGGGCACATAGGGCACCCAAGGAGAACCAGACCATGGTAAGGGCTAATGTAGCCGCCTCTCCTATGGCAAAGGCAACTGCTACTATTATCCAGATAATCTTCATACTTAATCCAAACAAGCCAATCCCTCCTCGTATTATATGGTCGTAGTTAAAACTACATTTATATATCTCTAATTATACATCATTTTCATCACATTTGGTATTATTTTTATTAAATCACTAGGGTTTACAGTTGACATTTTTTTGTATATCTCATCACCGCATAGACCGTGAATATATACACCCATGCAGGCAGCATGAAATGGTTGGTACTTAGCACAAAGACTGGCTATAATTCCTGTTAGGCAATCTCCCATACCACCCCTAGCCATCCCTTGGTTGCCGGTAGTATTTACAAGTGCTCTATATCCATCTGTTACAATTGTATTCTTGCCCTTTAATACTAGAATGAGCTTATTTTCTCTTGCGTATTTTTTCGCATAGTAGAGCCTATCCTTCTTTATAACTTGGCTATCCACCCCAATCAACCTAGAAAACTCACCCATATGTGGCGTCAAGATATATCTCGAGCTTATTTTCAAGTCAGCCTGGCTAAATATATTTATAGCATCTGCATCTACAACTATTGGAACACTCGTATTAGCTGATATGTAGGATAGCTTGTCTATTGTAGTCTGATTGGCTCCCATACCAGGACCTATAGCAATAGCATCAGCTGATTTTACTATAGTTTCAACCCTGGCCTCATCCCCATAATTGGAGGTCATAGCCTCTATCAGATTATGAGATAGGACCTCTTGAACATCTGGCTGAGTTACCAAGGTAACCAGGCCTGAGCCAGCCTTTACTGCTGCCTCTGTAGCCAACCTAGCAGCCCCATAAAAGCCCTTGGAACCAGCAAATATGCAGACCCTGCCAAAGTCACCCTTGTGGGCAAAGGACTCAGGCCTATCCATCTCTACATCTTCTCTAAGTATAAATCTGTCCTTCAAGTCAACTTCTTCTAGAATATTTACACCTATACCTAGGTCCTCTACATAAACCCTACCTGTATATTCCTCAGAATCATAGTTGAGAAAGCCCTTCTTGAAATAGTCAAAGCTAATGGTATAGTCAGACCTGATGGCTATACCCTCATCGTCCTTATTATAGGTTGGCAGACCTATATCTGGATCTAGTCCAGAAGGGGTATCTATGGCAATTATCCTGGTCCTGTTTTTGACCTTATAGGAATTTATAGCCTCAAACAGGGGTCTATAGCTAGATGCAACTGGCCTATTTATACCTACTCCAAAAATTGCATCAATCAAAAGGTCATAGCCCTCCATCCTAGACATAAGTAACTCTATTTCTGTGTCTAGGTCAGCTATATCCTTGTAGTAGTAAATCTTGATACCCATCTTTTGGGCAATCTCGTAATTAGTTAAGGCCGATGGAGTCAACTTATTAGGATTACCGACAAAAAGTATATCAACCTCCCTGCCTAGAGCCTGAAATTTCCTAGCCAAGACAAAACCATCTCCACCGTTGTTGCCACTCCCACATAGGATACCAATCCTATTAAAGGGAAGGCCTGAGAAAATAGACCTATCAAACTTTTCCAAGTCCATACCATCTACTCTTTCCTTGGCAGCCCTGTAGAGGTCGTCTTCAATTTTAAGAATCCTGTTAAACGCACTAGTCGCAGCATTCTCCATCAATATTAGTTCACTAATACCGTATTTTTCCATGCACATCCTATCTATCTTGGCTGTACTAGTCTTGTCACCAATATAAATAGCCATAAAATCACTTCCTTTTGCACCTATTCTATCCTTATCTACAATCGCATTCTATTCTTTTCTACAATTTTCTACCTATTAAATTCCTATCCAAATTAAATCTACATCTACTTTTATCTCATATCATCAAGGCTACAAAATAACTAATCTATCTCCTTATAAAGGTGGCCAGTATTATATGACCTATTCTTTAGCCTATTAAATATGCCTGCCTGTCCACCTGTATAGGCCTTCAAAACATGTCCTACTTCATCTGCCCCTTCAAAATTAAATACTATATCAAAGTTATCTATTCCCAAGTCAGACAGGCTATCTAGGTCGTCTATTAGGTTTACTAGCTCGTCAGAATATATAGTAGTCCTACACTCTGGACTCTGTGCTAGCCTGTACCTCTTACCTTGGCTAGATTCTAGATAGTAGATACTCTTGTTACAAAGGGCATCCCTCTTATTCTTCTTACAATTCTTGGTCAAGACGCCCATAGGACAGTACTCGCTAATCATCATCTCATTATTGCCATATACTACATATTCGGTCTCATATGCCTGGCAAAATAATTTTTCCATATATCTTAACTGATTCAGGGATACTTCCTGCGACATACATACCCTACTAGACCCTATGGACCTATAGTAGTCTAGGGATAGGTCATTTACTACATTGAGCCATGGAGCTACAAGTAGCTTCTTGTCTGGATAATTATCCTTGACCCATCCTATTTGACCGTAGTTGGATACCCTAAAACCCTTCAAGTAGTCTATTTTTTCTTGGTCTATTGAAGACAGGGACCTATATATCCTATTTTCACCCGTCCTCACTATCCTAGGCATATAGTAGTAGATGTCCTTACCAGCCCCTCTTGCCATATCTATGGCCTGACTCAAGGTCACAATATCCCTGTAGTATACATCAGCTACTGGATAGTCCAAGCTTGCTGACAACTGGTCAAGGTTGGCACAGCTAATATTAAACCTATGCCCCCTATCAATGATGGTATATCCACCTGCCTTAGTTTCTGAAGCATATTCTTCATCCTGTACAGCTAGACAAGGACTTACTAACCTATCCTCATCAAACTTCACCGATGCATAATTTCTCCCCTCTATCATTACCCTTGTCTTGGATATTTCCTCAATAGCCATCCTCCTCAGCGTATTTAATCCACTGATAGGTAGACTGGCCTTGTCATCTATGCTACAACTTATATCCTCTAGGTAGTATGGTGTATTGCCCAGCTTTGACAATTGCTTGATGGCCTTGTCCCTACTCATAGGAACTCTGATAGCCTCTTTAACCTGAACATCCCCCTTCAGAGCTGCAACATTTCCCCTATCATCCCAGATCTTCAAACTAGGCAGCTCGCCTATCTTCAAGTCCAACTCCATATAAAGGGGTCTTTTGACGTATTCTTGACCTGACTCATAGGTCTTTTTCATCCTATCCAAGAGCTGACCGTCACTAGTCTTAAATACATGAGTTCCCGGTCTTATATCACCTATATAATCAATTTCCACAGTCTGGCCAGGATGTCCAATTGTCCTGATTTCCTTGCCTAGCAAGATTCTTCCGATTGTACCTCCACCTATATTCAGACCATCTCCCTTTTTAAGACTAGCCTCTAATTTCAGCTTCAACCTCTTTGACTTTCTGTTATAGGACTCTACCTTACCAATGTAGAGACCCCTGTTGTTAGGTTTAGAAGAGTTCATTATATCGCCACCTACTTGACCCAATAGGTAACCCCTAGTGAACTTCCTGTTAAATATTACGTATAGGTCTTCTAAATTTTGGTCTGATATGCCAGACTTCCCATTTTCTATGTAGTTGAGGATAGCATCCCTGTATGAACTCACCACTGTTGCTACATACTCAGGCCTCTTCATCCTTCCCTCTATCTTGAGAGATAGAACATTGCTATCTATAATCTTGCCAATTTCTTCTATAGTATTTAGGTCCCTAGGGCTCAATAGGTAGTCACCATCAGTATCTTCATAGGCATCCTGGTCACTATTGTATAGCCTGTACTTCTGCCTACATGGTTGGGCACACCTACCCCTATTTCCAGACCTAGTCCCCAAAACAGAACTCATATAGCATTGGCCTGAATATGATACGCATAGGGCACCATGGACAAATATCTCTATATCTGCCTGACATTGATCAGTAATCTTCCTTATCTCATCTACGTTTAATTCTCTTGCTAGTACCACCCTCTTAAAGCCCACTGATTCCAAATATCTCACGTCTTCTAGAGAATGTGCAGCCATCTGGGTACTGGCATGAAGTTCGAAATCCGGTAGAGCCTGCCTAATCCTGTAGGCCATACCAATATCCTGAAGTATCAAGGCATCCACGCTTATAGAATAGAGGTAGCCTATATAGTCCATAAAGTCATCAATTTCAGATTGCTTTATAAGTGTATTTACCGTTACAAAGACCCTACAGTCCCTGATATGGCAATACTCAACTGCCTCCTTCAACTCATCATAATCAAAATTATTGGCACTGGCTCTAGCACTAAAGACCTTACCGCCCAAATATACTGCATTAGCGCCATTTTGAACAGCTGCCCTCAGGGCCTCCATACTACCAACTGGCGCCAAAAGTTCTAAATTTTTATTCATACTACCTCCATACCTATTTATATATCATATCTTTCCTGATATTTTCACATACCCAGTTTATTCCATCTTACCCCAAGCCCTATTATTTTTCTGGACCGGTGATTCAAAAAAGACTACCAGCCATATGGCCTAGTAGTCTCTTATTATGCTTACATATGATTTTTCTAATCAATACACACCCTATTTCAGCGAATAAGTGTGTGCAAGACCATTTACTTGTTAGTTTTATTTTTTAATTCTTCATAGTTCAACTGGAGATTGTAGGCCTTGTTCTGGAATTCTGCTGCCATATTTTCAGCAACGGCCACCTTATTTTCCATTTCCTTGACCTTCATTTCAAGAGACTTGACCTTCTTATCCACATCTCCACTTACTTGTCCACCATTGGCCTGAAGACTCTTTATAGTTTCATCCTTAGAGGCTAGGTCTGCCTCAAGCTTAGAAATTTTCGCCTTAAGGTCAGCAACCTGGGCATCTGCCTCCTCTAACTTCAATAGGACATTATCAAATTCCTTTTCGACCTCTTCGCTCCTATTTATGTCCTTCTCCTTCATCTGATAGATTTCCTTTTTAAGGTCTTCTATTTCGCTCTCCCTGTCAAATAATTTGTCCGCTATATTCACAGAAGTAAGTATAGCTGCACTAGTCTTGCTAAGGGAAGGAGCAACCTTGCTGATATCCTTTAATTCGCCATCTATATACTTGGCAACCTTTACTATTTCTGCCTCATTCTTTTCACCGGCTATTTGATAATCCACTCCGTCTATCTTGACACTAACTCTATTCATATCCACACTCCTACCTAGAAATATAATAAGAAAAACAATAAACTCACATCTTAAACAACTGGTTCTTACTCTAAACTCTAAGACTTCCAGCTCTATCCAATGTCACATCAAAGTGACTCATAATCGATTTTATACCATTATATCATAAAAAATCCTAGTCGAGTAGTAGGTCCAGACGGAAGTTTGACACTTTTTAAGACTTAAAATCGCTAAAAGCATTGATAATGCTTTATTTTTTTGTCAAATTTTGAAATTTAGTATTGCGTAATATCTCGTAATATGTTATAATATAAGTATTTGGAGGTGTCGTCATGAGATTAAAAGTATCAAAATCAAAAAATTCAGCTTCTTTCTATGTAATAAAATCAGTTTATAACCCTAAGACGAAGTCTAACACTTCAGTTGTTGTCGAAAGACTTGGTACTGAGAAAAAATTAAGAGAAGAACTTGGTGAAAATATAGATCCATATGAATGGGCAAAAGAGTACGTTGAAAAACTAAATGAAGAAGAGAAAAGACAAAATAGAACTGTTTTAATACCATATAAGCAATCTAAAACTATTACTAAAAATCAAAAAAGGCTCTTCAATGGTGGTTATCTATTCTTGCAATCACTATATAATTCATTGGGTTTAAAAAAGATTTGTGATGATATATCTAATGAGTTTAGTTTTAAATACGATTTAAACTCTATATTATCTAGATTAATATATGGAAGGATCATTTACCCTTCTTCAAAGTTAAATACATTCGAAGAATCAAAAAAGTTTTTAGAACAACCTAATTTTGATCTTCATCAAATATATAGAGCACTTGATAAAATTGCTAAAAAGAATGATTTTATACAATCAGAAGTATATAAAAACAGTAAAAAAATATCTACTAGAAATGATAGTATACTTTTTTATGATTGTACTAATTTCTTTTTCGAGTGCGAAGAAGAATCTGGAATAAAAAAATACGGACCTTCTAAGGAACATAGACCCAACCCTATAGTACAGATGGGACTTTTTATGGATGGTAGTGGAATACCTTTAGCATTCTCTTTACAATCGGGTAATACCAATGAACAAAAGACTATGATACCACTTGAAAAAAATATTATAAAAGACTTTGAACATTCAAGTTTTATAGTGTGTACTGATGCAGGCTTATCCTCTAAGGAAAATAAGATGTTCAATAGCCTTGCAAATAGGTCCTATATAACAACACTTTCAACTAAAAAAATTAAAAAACATCTACTTGACTGGTGTTTAGATCCAAATGGTTGGCATTTGAGTGGTTCTAAAAAGATCTATAACTTAGATGATATACAATCTAGTGATGAAAATATAGATAAGTATAAGGGATGCACTTTTTATAAAGAAAGATGGGTCAATGAAAATGGTTTTGAAGAAAAATATGTCATAACATTTTCTTTGAAATACAAGTTATACCAAAGAAAAATAAGAAATAGACAGATTGAAAGGGCTCATAAACTTGTGAATACAAGCCCTTCAGCGATCAAAAAATCCAGAGCTAACGATTATAAACGGTTCATTAAAAAAAGCAGCTATACACCTGACGGTGAGTTGGCTGAGTTTGAAAACTATTTTATAGATGAAAAAGTTATCTTTGACGAGTCTATACACGACGGTTTTTACTTATCTTCTACAAACTTAGACGAAGATGGAGAAAAAATTGCTGCTATAAACCATTCGAGATGGGAAATAGAAGAATGTTTTAGAATAATGAAATCTGATTTTGAATCAAGACCTGTTTTTCTACAAAGAGATGACAGAATACAGGCTCATTTTATAACTTGCTTCTTGTCATTAATTATAATGAGGCTATTGGAGCAAAAACTAGATTATAAATATACTATTTGTGACATATTGGATACTCTAAGAAACATGAATTTCTTACATGCCTCTTCTGAGGGATACATACCAGTGTACGAAAGAACAGATATTACAGATGATCTGCATGAAGCATTTGGTTTTAGGACAGACTATGAGATTGTAAGTGACAAAAATATGAAAAAAATTTTCAAAGAAACAACTAAAAAGAAAAAAGTACGCGAAATTTAAACACTTAAAAAAAGCCGGAGGTATTGTAATTACTAGCCTAACCGGCTTTTACATTGTAAAAAGTGTCAAAGATGGGATTATATCATAAAAAATCCTAGTCGAGTAGTAGGTCCAGACTTATTGTGTCAGATATTTCTAGTCCGGTCTGGCTCAATCTTATATGGTCACCATCAACCAGTATATGACCACTAGTTATATAGGCTTTAATTATATCCACATTTTCCAGATACTTATCCTCACTTATCCTCTTGAGCCTAGTCAAGTATTCAGACTGAGATATACCTCCTATCTTCCTAAGACCCAGTATCAGGTATTCATTTAACCTGTCCTTTTCACTTATAGTTTCCACAAATAGTCTTGGTTTTTTCCCTGCATCCAAGTTCCTATAGTAGGATTCAAAGTCATTGTGGTTGCTATACCTAGTTCCATTTAGGTAGCCTGATGAACCAAGTCCTAAGCCATAGTACTCCCTGTCATCCCAATAGAGTAGGTTATGTCTACACTCCCTATCCTCTTTGGCAAAATTTGATATTTCGTATTGCTTGTAGCCCTTGCCTGCCAGATAGTCTATGGTATATCTATACATTTGTACATAGGCATCTTCGTCATAGTCAGTCAATTTCCCAGTCTGGTACATAGAATAGAACTTGGTACCCTCTTCAATAATCAGTGAATAGGCTGATATATGGTCTGGTTCAAGCTCAACCACCCTACTTAGGGTTTGTTTCCAGTCATCAAGAGTCTGGCCCTGATATGCAAACATTAGGTCTATATTTATATTTTCAAATCCAATATTCCTGGCCAAGGCGTAGGACTCCAAAAACTCATCATAGGAGTGGACCCTCTCCAAAAACTTCAACAAGTGGTCCTGGCTGGCCTGCAGACCTATGCTCAACCTATTTAGTCCACCCGCTTTCATCACTTCCAATTTTTCCCTAGTCAAACTACCTGGATTAGATTCCATAGTATACTCCACGACACCTGACATATCAAGCTTGGCCCTAACTATTGAAAATAACCTTTCTAGCTGAATAGGCGACAATATGCTGGGCGTTCCCCCACCAATAAAAATAGTCTGGACTCCCTCTATAAGGTTTCCCTCACTATACAGATTCAATTCCTTTTCCAAATAATCTAGATACTCGTCAATTTGGTATTCATTGCCCCTATAGGACGTAAAGTCGCAGTAACCGCATTTTTTCACGCAAAAAGGTATATGTATGTACAAACCTATACTTTTCATAAACTCTCCACTTCAAATTAAAAATGGCTAAACTGCAGGTTACCACAATTTAGCCATATACATTCATTAATCAGTCAAATTCAACCAATATTATATATTACAGTATCCTACTACTGTGTAGTTAGCTGGTATACCATAATCCTTGTCTAAGTTGTCAAATCCCCACTTAGAATCGAACATAGTAACGTCTAGTATTACACCGAAGTATAGCATTACTATACCTGCATCTATCTTATTTAGGTAGCTTCCTCTGTAGTCTTCGCTATCTATAGCTAGTACAACCTTGCCACCATCAACGATAAATCTCCATGGCTGCTTGTTAAGAGCTGATGGAGCCATTCTAGCATATGAGAAGGCATCAAGTAGAGCTCTTTCTTCTAGTACTTCTGGAGTAGCAGCATTTCCCCACTTGTCTATATAAACCATTTCTTCAAGACCGATTCTTTCAGAACCTGTGTCAGATACTGACATATTAGCCTTAGAGTAGTTGTCACCAGTCTTAGCAGTGTTTTCAATCTTGACATCCTTTTCTGCATATCCTAGAGCTATTAGGGCTACAACTTCCTTGTCTGTTTCTAGTCCAAGAGTCTTCTTTACCATATCTCTGTCAGAGTATGATACCCAACAACTATCTATGCCAAGATCTCTAGCCTTTAATATGGCTCTTTCACCTACATAACCAGCATTTTCTAGGTGCTGTGGCTTGTCTTCTGATATCAATACTAGGTAGTTTGGTGCCTCTATCATTACACCCTGGTAACCTGCTATACCATATAGACGCTTGTAAGTATCGTCTCCAGCAAAGAACTTAGGTTCAATTACTATTGAAGAATCTAGCTTCTTACAATCCTTGATGTAAGATTCTAATTCTAATAGTGCCTTAGTGTCTACTGGTGTTTCCTTAAAATGTCTTACTGATCTTCCATTCATTATTAATGACTTATAATCCATGTCAAACCTCCAAATATTATTGTTTTTGTATTTTTCTGGCTAAATCTAATAGCCTTTCCTTCTCATTAAGTTGAGGTTGAGATATCACCCAGTCTAATAAGGCTTCTAGTAGTATGCCGACTTTTTTTCCCTTAGCTAGACCTCCATCAATGATATCCCTGCCACTTATTTGTAAGTGAGAAATAGAAAAACACTCTCCTGTCTCTATTATATCATTAAATAGATTGAAAATTAAGCCGATATTTGCACATTTTTCAATAATTTTTGCATAAATTGCGTACTTAGCCAAAATATTATCCCTAGCATCCCTCAAAATATACTTTAGGGTCAACCTCAAATCATCATCACTAGTATTTTCATTTAATAAATTCCCATACATATCATCCCTTATGGCCCTCCATATAAAGAGTGTTTTTTCCATATCCTTCTTTGAATATTTAAAAAATCTCAACAAGGCCTTCAAGTCTCCCTCGTACTTCCTAAAGACAAGAGCCCTTCTTGCAGCCCTGAAATATTCATCACAGGAAAAAATGTCATCTAAGATCATAGCCCTAGCCAGGTCACCCTCGTCAAAATAAAAGTCACCCAACAAATAAGATCTGATATCTAGGTCATTTATGATTGCCAGTTTATTAGTATTAGCTTTAATTATACCCTCAAATTCTGTATTTATTCTCTCTAAGGAAACCTTTTCAATATTTATGGAATTCCTATATATAGATTCCATGGTCTCCCCTTCAATGTCAAAGTCCAACCTAGCCGAAAACCTAAGGGCCCTGAGCATCCTCAATGCATCTTCATTGAACCTCTTGTCCGGCTCACCAACACACCTGATAAGTCTATTATCAATATCTTCTAGACCTCCAAACTTATCAACCAAACCCACATCATAATTATAGGCCATGGCATTGATGGTAAAGTCTCTCCTAGCTAGGTCGTCCTCTAGGCTTTGACTATAGGATACAGATGTAGGCCTCCTCATATCCTGGTAGTCGCCATCCAACCTATAGGTAGTCACCTCAAAGGCCTCTCCATCCATTAATACTGTTACCGTACCATGCTGGATACCTGTTGGTATTGTCTTTGGAAATATCCTTACTATATCATCAGGCAGGGCATTTGTAGTGATATCCCAGTCATGGGGTTTTTTACCCATGACCGAATCTCTCACACATCCACCAACTACAAAGGCTTCAAAACCAGCTACCTTTATCATTTCTAAGACCTGTCTGGCAGCGGTTGGAATTTGTATTCTGCCTTTCATCTCGCTAGTCATCCAACTTCAATACAGACATAAAGGCCTTCTGAGGAACTTCAACATTACCTATCTGTCTCATCCTCTTCTTACCTTCCTTCTGCTTTTCAAGAAGCTTTCTCTTTCTTGATATATCTCCACCATAACACTTGGCCAAAACGTCCTTCCTGTAGGCAGCAACAGTTTCTCTGGCTATAATCTTGTTGCCGACAGCAGCCTGGATTGGCACTGGGAACTGGTGTCTAGGTATCTCTTCTTTAAGCTTTTCACACATAGCCTTCCCCCTTACATAGGCCCTAGACTCATGTATGATAAAGCTCAGAGCATCAACCTGTTCCTTGTTAATTAGTATATCCATCTTTACAAGGTTAGAAGGAGTGTATCCCTTCATTTCATAATCTATAGAACCATATCCCCTAGTCCTAGACTTTAGGGCATCAAAGAAGTCATATATTACTTCGTTTAGTGGTAGCTCATAGTGAAGCATGACTCTGGTATCATCTATATACTCCATGTCCTTCATAGAACCTCTTCTCTCCTGGCACAGTTCCATTACCACACCTACATAATCCTTAGGTACTATAATATCACTGTTTACTATAGGTTCTTCTATCATCCTTATCCCAGTAGGTTCTGGAAGGTTGGCAGGATTTTGTATCATCAAGACCTCATCATCTAACTTTGTCACCCTATATATAACTGATGGTGCAGTAGTAATAATATTTAGGTCAAACTCCCTTTCTAATCTTTCCTGGATGATCTCCATATGAAGTAGTCCTAGGAAACCACACCTAAATCCAAAGCCTAGGGCAGCTGATGATTCAGCCTCAAACTCTAGGGCAGCATCGTTAATCTGAAGCTTTTCTAGGGCATCCCTTACATTTTCGTACTTTTCACCCTCACCTGGATATATACCACAGTAGACCATAGGTGTAGCCTTCTTGTAGCCTGGTAGAGGTTGGTCAGTTCTATTGTCTGCATCAGTAATAGTATCACCCACTCTACATGACCTGATGTCCTTGATACTGGCGGCTATATAGCCAACATCACCCGCAGATAGGTCTGGTAGCTCAGTGGCATTCGGAGCCATTACGCCTACCTCTGTAACCTCGAACTTCTTCTTGCTGTTCATCATCTCTATGGTCATACCCTTCTTGACACAACCATCGAAGACTCTAACATAGGCCACAACACCCTTGTAGGCATCATAGTATGAATCGAATATCAGGGCCTTTAGTGGAGCCTGGTCATCACCAACAGGGGCTGGCACGTGTTTTACTATAGCTTCTAGCACGTCCTCTGTATTGATATCGTTCTTTGCTGATATTAGTGGGGCCTCGCTACAGTCTAGGCCTATTAGGTCCTCTATCTCATCCTTTACATAATCCGGCCTGGCACTTGGTAGGTCAATCTTGTTTATAACTGGTAGTATCTCTAGGTCCTGTTCAAGAGCCAGGTAAACATTGGCTAGGGTCTGGGCCTCAACACCCTGGGCAGCATCTACTACAAGTAGGGCACCCTCACAGGCGGCTAGAGACCTCGATACCTCATAATTAAAGTCTACATGACCTGGTGTATCGATTAGGTTTAGGTGGTATATCTCCCCATCATTAGCCTTGTACTGTAGGCGTACATTCTGTAATTTGATAGTGATACCCCTCTCTCTTTCAAGGTCCATATTGTCAAGTAGCTGGGCCTTCATGTCTCTTTCTGACACTAGGCCGGTCTTCTGTATCAGCCTATCTGCAAGGGTAGACTTACCGTGATCTATATGTGCAATTATGCTAAAATTTCTAGTATTATTCTGTCTATTTCCCAAATAAATTCCTCCTCTTTTATAAGATTCCATATGTATTCACTCTACATTTTACTTTAAAAAGCTGTCAACGTAAAGATGTGTCTTGAAAAATGAATATTTTTTTATTAAATATTGTATTTTAGCTTGATTTTTATCTTTAAGTCTGTTAAAATTGTGTATGTTGATTATGAATTTAGAACATTTATAGGGAGGTGAAGATAGATGGCAAACATTAAATCTGCTAAGAAGAGAATCGGTGTTATAGAAAAAAAGACTGCTTTAAATAGAGTTAGAAAGTCTCAGATAAAGACTGCAATAAAGAGATTCGACGAAGCTGTAGTTGCTGGTAACAAGGAAGAAGCTCTAGCTAAGTTCCAGATGGCTCAGAAGAAGATATATCAGGTAGCATCAAAGGGTACTATCCATAAAAACGCTGCTGATAGAAAGGTTTCTAAGCTAGCTAACAGATTAAACTCTATGAACGCTTAATAAGAGATAATATGGTATCGACGGGTATCATTGATAATTGTGACAACGCAATGTATAGATATATCTTGTGTGTCAAACGTTTGAAAATACTAGATATAATAAATCCACTAGCCTGCTAGTGGATTTGTTTATATCTAGTATTTTTTATTTTGCGTCTATTTTACCATCTATTATCTATACACCTATACTCTATATCTCAATTATATAAGTATATAATTTTTCTTTCCTATCCTATGTTCCACAATAGGTTTTGAAGTCTCCAGGTAAACTAGGTCTAGTCTTCCTATAATCCTTCTGGTCATCCCTGTTATCATATGGATTTTTGATTGCTGCCAATAGTCTATTAAATTTAGTCATATCACCCTTCCTGGTCACGTCCTCTAGGGCTTCGTCAACTGCCCAGTTTCTAGCTATCATGGCAGGGTTTGCCCCCTTCATTGCTAGGAAGGAATCTTGTGGACCTACCAGACCCTTGGCTATATCATCAGCCAACCTAGTCTTCCACAGACCATGCCAAGATATAAAGTCCCCTGCCTTAAAAAGTTCGCTATCGATTTCTTCATTATATGTAAGACCTATAAAAGTATTTGTATAGTCAGCCTTGTATTTTTCCATCAAGACCAGAAGACCATATACCAGAAGTTCGTCTTCCTCCTTATTGTCTGTCAGGAGACCAAGCTTTCTCTTCATTCCCTCAAAAAAGTAGTCTGAATAGTACTTGTTAAACTTTTCAATCTGGCCACTAACTAGGCCAATAGCCTTGTCCTGGTCATCTGCTATCAGTGGCAATAGGGTCTCAGCCAATCTTGATAGGTCCCATATGGCCATGTGTGGTTGCTGGGAATAGGCATACCTGCCATCCCTGTCTATTGAACTAAAGACAGTATTCTTGTCATATATATCCATAAAGGCGCAAGGACCATAGTCGATAGTATATCCTGCTATAGTCATATTATCTGTATTCATAACACCATGTATAAATCCAACTAACATCCAGTCGGCTACTAGTTTTGCCTGCTTCTTGACGATTTCTCCCAATAAGCTTAGATAAAGCTCAGCCTCCTGATGACTGGACCTCAAGTATGGATAATGTCTGTCTATGGTATAATCAGCTAGAGCCTTGATATTATTTCCCTCTTCATCTAGGGCTGCAAATTGGAAGCTACCTACCCTCAAATGACTATCTGCTACCCTGACCAAGACTGCTCCTGGCTCCATACCATTTCTGTATACTGACTCACCAGTAGTCAAAACTGCTAGGCTCCTACTTGTAGCTATGCCCAGCTCATTCATCGCTTCACTTATGAGATACTCTCTTAGCATGGGTCCTAGGCTAGCCTTGCCATCTCCACCTCTGGAATATACAGTCCTACCTGACCCCTTAAGGTGTATATCATGTCTCCTACCCGACTTATCAAGATGCTCACCAAGTAGCATAGCCCTACCATCACCAAGTAGGGTAAAGTATCCAAACTGGTGGCCTGCATAAGCCTGGGATATAGGAAAGTCTTTTTCATCCTCAAGCCTGGCCCCTGCCATTACCTCAATACCATAAGGAGACTTGAGAGCCCCAATATCTAGGCCCAGGTCCTTGGCTAGGTCTTCATTTAGGATTAATAGGTCTAATTCCTTGTACGATTTAGGGCCTTCCTTACAATACATTATCCTCGGAAGACCCTTATAGCTAGTATCCATATTAAATATATGTGGTATATCCCTGCTATCTACATTATTTATATTATCTATACTATCTACATGGTTTATATTATCTCTATTAGCTAGGTTATCTACACTATTTATGCTACCTTTATGATTAGCATCCTGCATATCACAGATCTTTTTTAAATCATCCATATACTTACTCCTTATCAAAAATATGATTCTCTTGTCTATAATTTACCCCTTTGAGGCTTTGACAATCAATATTTCTGCTGCAAGTCTATCTACTATCTTACCCTGCTTGATAGCATAATCAAAATCTGATATGGATTCGATAATATCCCTAATAGATGCCTCGTCAAAGTTTTTTGCCTGCCTTATCAACTTATTTAAGACAAAATTTTGAACACCCATGGTATTTCTTATAGATTCGTGGGACATCTTTATCTCTTGAAGGGCCTTGACCTGGAGTATCTGGCTAAACCTTGAAGAAAGTAGGGAAAAGGTCCCCAGAACCGACCCCCCATTGTAGAGCATATCATCAAACAGGCTTAGGGCCATTTTAGTATTTTTAGACCCGATCATGTCTATCATCTTAAAGACATTATCCTCGACATTGTTGGTCAAGAGCTTGTCTATGGACTCCTTGTCCAGCCTATTACCCTTACCTAGATAGGCAGATATCTTGTCTATTTCATTTCTTACATCTACCAGGGTAATAGACGACCTCTTGTCCCTATATCCAACCAGGTCTATCAGGTAGGTAACCTCTGAATTATTGGCCAAGATACCCCTCTTGTCAAAGGCATCCTTGCACCAATTAAGCAGGCCTATATCGTCTAGCTTGTCTACCTGACAAACATCTCCCAACTTGCTGATAGCCTTGTAGAGTTTGGACTTTTTTACATCTATATCACCATAAGAAACAAATAAAACCAAGGCTGTATCCGGCATATCCTCAATAAGCCTGATTAGCTCTGACTCTGCCTCTTCATTAAAAAACTTCCTCTTTGCCTGAAATAGTTCAAAATCCTTGACTAGGACATATCTCTTGTCGGACATCATTGGCAGGGTTTCAATAGCTGACACCATTTTTTCCAAATTGGTCTCCTGGCCATCTATAATGGTCAGGTTAAAGTCTGGCAAAGAACCACTCGCAAGCTCCTTAAAACTAGCCAGTATGTCATCGATGAGTAATAGCTCCCTACCATAAACAAGACTAATATTATTCAATTTCCTATCATTAAATTTTGCTAGTAGGTCACTTCTCTTCATACTTCCTCCACCTTAATTTTCTTTATTATTTTCAAGTTTATACGTCCTATTGACCCTAATATAATATATTTCCAAAAATATTGCAAGTCCAAGGACAAGCCCATAATATACCAATAGAAATACAGGAGACACATGCCTGACCTCAATATTATAGACACCATAATTAGCCAGTCTTTCCAAAAAATAATATACAGACCTCAAAATAGCTTCATTAATACATGCCACCAGGAGGGCTAGGTCTATAGATAGGCAATATGCTACTAAGGATACCATGTCTAAAAAAATAACTAGACCTATAAATGGCAGGACCAAAATATTTCCTATAATTCCCACTGTAGAAAAAGTCTTAAAATTGTATAAGACTAGGGGAATGGTCAATATATTGGCAGCAATACAGGTATTTAAAAAATTAAAATACAGGTACTTCTTCAAATATTTTGAATATATGGCTATAGACAAGACAGCCAAAAAACTTAACTGAAAGGACACATTGTATATTGTATAGGGATTGAATAAAATCATAATAGAGGCTACAAGGCCCAGTACATTGATTATATCCAATCGCCTATCTACAAAATAGGCCATTGCTCCTATTATAGTCAAACCTATAGCCCTAGTAATCGATGGACCACCACCGACCAAAATATTGTATAGCATGAGGCTTATAAAAAGAAAAAATAACCTCTCTAGTCTATTAACCTTACCAAAGACCACCAAAAATATAGCAACTACAATGGATATATGGAGTCCAGAAATAGCCATGACATGGCTGACACCAGCATCCCTAAAATTAACCCTCACATCTTGATCTAGGTCATCCCTATAGCCTAGGACCAAGGAATTCAGTATATCACCATACCTTTTATACATGTCTTTGTTGGCACCTATACAGTAGTCCTTTAGCCTTCCTAGTTTAGAATATAGCCCGGACCTAGCATATATCTCCACACCAGATACCTGTATATAGCTATCTATCCCCTTGGACCTCAGATGTCTTCCATAGTCAAAGTCCTTGAAGACCATATCATCCAAGTTACTCGACTTGCCATATACTCTCACCATATCGCCTATGTGGACACCCCTATCCTTGCCCGAAAAATCAACAGCAAGTAGATTACCCATATAGTAATTCGTAGACCTCTTCTTCTTGACAATATTAGTCACCAGACCACTTGCCTGCCTAATTTCATTATAGTCTGCCTGTCTAATAGCTACTTTCGACCAGCTAAGGACAAGTACCATAGCTAGAACAAATAAACCCAACCTTCTCATACAACCACCTCTGTAATTTATAGGCAGTTTTCGACAAATATTAAATAGGCATATTAGTAAACCTTAATTAGACACGTTGATTCCACATATTAGCAAATATCAATTATACATACTCATTAATATGGTTGGACTTTGCTTCAAAATTAAATAGGGCCCTTAAATTTTCATTCAGCTCTAGTCCCCTTCTAAAACAAATCTCCTCTATAGACCTATAGGCAAATAAAATCGCTGTCAGTTCGTTAATAGTCAGGCTAGCATCAATCGTGTCTACCTCATCACCAAGATTAGCTAGCCTCCTAGCTACTAGTATCCCAGATTTTACTTCAAAGCTAAAAATCCCATTATTTTCCTTGATAGCTGGGTCACTAATCTCTATATTAGCCGAAATTGCTTGACAATTTTCATATCCAAGCCTTAGATCAAGATCTTCCACAAACTTTTCCAAATCAACTATCCTGGCCATCATAAATGGTTTAAGCTCAAAACTGGCATCCTTTGGATTATCCAAGATATCCATCAGCCTATCATCTACAGCCGTATTAATAGTCACATACTTGCACTGGGTATTGTGGTTGAATATAAACTTCAAAACGGACTGGTAGGCCTTCATATCATTGTAGTAGACTTCCCTTACAAAGAAGTCTTCCCCATCCATGCTATAGGCAAGATAGGCAGTCGGCTGACCATCCCTATAGCATATATAAATATGACCACCTTCTAGGTCCATTTCATCAATAAATTCCGAAAAATATTTACTATCTCTAATGGCAGCCCCATTATACCTAGCCATAGCCGATGAATATATATCCACTAGGTCTCCTAGACTATCCTGTCCAGCCTTCCTAAAGCTTCCATCTAGCTTGAATTTTTTCAAATCGATTATATCTAGTTTAACCTCCTGCATATCATAGCAGGTCTCAAATCCATACCTCCTATACAGTCTGTGGTCTATTGGCATCAGGATGGCAAATGACTGGTCCATATCTCTTATCTGATAAAGCGACCTAGACATCAAATCTGCCATAAAGCCCCTCCCCCTAGCCTCTGCCAGTGTAGAAACACCCACTATATATGATGTGGCTAGGTCTCTGCCTGATACCTTTAACCTATGCTGGTTGAGGTGGATTGATGACAGTATTCTCCCATCCTCTTCTACCACCATGGTTTTTTCAGGCTTGTATTTATTTTTAAAATAGAAGTCTACATAGGCCTGGCTATCATTAAAACAATAGGTCCACAGGTCTCTCACTCCCTGTATTTCATTTATATTACTTAATCTAATTTCCATATTTTCTTTCCTTTCAAAATACGCTTAAATCTATTATATCACGCCACTTGGCTCTGGTGTATTTATACCCTTAAATATATAGAATAATTATGGTTGATTGTATAATCAATTTGTACAACTGAATAAAAAAATGATTCATTGCGAA
>OHAD01000957.1_pt1 | contig 30442 bp, 28 predicted proteins | sample 1577011 | NCBI WGS metagenome assembly OHAD01 (sample SAMEA3541510, study PRJEB24748) | human gut metagenome | biome: human gut; feature: human-associated habitat; material: faeces | place: China | collected 2012 | reverse complement strand
ATCTTTGTTAATTAAATATTTTTATTGCATCTTCTTAATTTTCGTTATAAAATAATAAATGAAAAGGAATTAGTGAATAGAAAAAAAATTATCTATTAATTGATATTAATTTTTGTAAAATCGTTTGCAAAGTTGAAAAACTAAATGAATACTTATAATAAATCAAGAGGATTAATCAAATACTTTAAATTATATGTCTTCTTCCTCAAAAGTGTCTTTTTTAGACAAGATGAGTTGTTAGTTTTTTTAACGGAGCTAATCATTATGACAGGATATAGAAGATTTAATAAAATTAAGTTTATTGCCTTGTTTAGTAAAAAGTTTGATGATTTAGTTTTTTATTGTAAAGTGAGTTACTAGACATTAATTGGTTATAAAATTAGTTTATTTGTTCAGAGTTAGAAGTGGATTTTGTTTCTTATGGTTTATGAAAACGTTATAAATAAATTAATTGTATTAAATGGAAAATTGGAGGTAATGATGAAAGATATTTTTAAGATTCTTACAATTAACCCGGGGTCTACGTCTACAAAGATAGCAGTATACGACAATGACCAGGAAGTATTTGAAAAAACACTACGCCACTCATCTGATGAAATTGGTCAGTTTGAAACTATAGCAGACCAGTTTAACTTTAGAAAAGACGTTATAGAAGGTGAGTTGAAGGCAGCTGATATAAAACTTGAAGAACTTGATTGTGTAGTAGGCAGGGGTGGTCTTCTTAAACCGATAAAAGGTGGTACATACAGTGTGTCTGATGATATGATAGAAGACTTAAGAGTTGGAGTATCTGGCCAGCACGCTTCAAACTTGGGTGGAATAATAGCTAGGGAATTTTCTAAGGAACTTGGTATACCAGCTTATATAGTTGACCCAGTTGTTGTTGATGAACTTAGTGATGTAGCTAGAATATCTGGCCTTGCTGATATAGAGAGAAGATCTATATTCCATGCTCTTAACCAGAAGGCTATAGCTAGGAGATATGCTGATGAAGTAGGTAAAAAATACGATGAACTAAACCTTATAGTAGGACATATGGGTGGTGGAATATCTGTAGGTGCCCACGAAAAGGGTAGCGTAATAGATGTTGCAAATGCCCTAGATGGTGAAGGACCATTCTCTCCAGAGAGAAGTGGGGGAATACCAGTAGGTAGTTTAGTACAGATGTGCTACAGTGGTGAATACTCACTAGCAGATATGAAGAAGAAGATAACAGGTAGGGGTGGACTAGTTTCTTACCTTGATACTAGTGATGCTAGAGATGTAGAAGCCATGATAGAAAAGGGAGATAAGAAGGCTGAACTTGTATATGATGCAATGGCTTATCAGATAGCTAAAGAAATAGGTTCATGTTCAGTAGTTCTTGAAGGCAAGGTAGATGCAATACTATTGACTGGTGGTATAGCATATTCAAAGATGTTTACAAAGAAGATAATAGACAAGGTAAGCTTTATAGCTGATGTAAAGGTTTATCCAGGTGAAGATGAGATGGCAGCTCTTGCCTTAGGTGGACTTAGAATTCTTAGAGGGGAAGAAGAAGCTAAGATCTACTAAATCTTACTTTGATAGATAAAGGCTTATATAGAACTAAAATTCTGGAGATTGAGGATTTTTGTATAGGAGTAAGCGGATGAATAATAAGAGAATAAGAATAATAACAGGCCACTATGGGAGTGGTAAGAGCGAGTTTTCAGTAAACTACGCATTGAAGTTAAGAGGAGAAATTGAAGGTAGACTTGCTATATCAGACCTTGATGTTGTAAACGTTTACTTCAGATCTAGGGGAATGAAGGATTTACTTGAAGAAAAGGGGATTCATGTAATCGCATCTTCCGTAGACGCTCCAACACTTGATATACCAGCATTGTCAGCTGAGATACACACACCTTTACTAAACAAGGACTACAACAACATTATAGACCTTGGTGGTGATAAGGTAGGTGCAACTGTCATAGCTAGGTATAGAGATATGATTGATGATGAAGACTATGATATGTTCTTTGTTGTCAACGCAAATAGGGAGAAAACACAGACAGCTGAAGAGGTAATGGGATATATTGATGAGATTGAGGCAGCTTCAAAGTTGAAGGTGACAGGACTAATCAACAATACTCATATGCTCAAGGCGACTACAATAGAGGATCTTGAAAAGGGTCAGGAGGTATGTAGAGAAGTTTCAAAGGCTAGAAATATTCCAATAAAGTTTGTTTCATGCATGGAAAGTCTTGTTGACCAGATTCCTGAGGGCTTTGAAGGTGAAGTTATTCCACTTAGTCTAATGTTAAGAGACCAGTGGATGATGTAGTGTGTTTTATATAATTAGTATAATATAATTATTTTATTAAGGAGGCAATATAATGGCGGCTAAAGGTAGAGTGTCTTTTGATCAGAAGTACTGTAAGGGTTGTGGACTTTGCATCTCTGTATGTCCAAAGAAGATAATTGCTTTAGACTTATCTAAGGTTAATTCAAAGGGATATAACCCTGCAAATGTAGAAAATATGGATGAATGTATCGGTTGCGCAAGCTGTGCAATGATGTGTCCAGACGCAGTTATTACAGTAGAAAGATTATAATTAATTAGGGGGGATTTTAAATGGCTAAGATACTAATGAAAGGTAACGAAGCATTTGGTAAGGCAGCAATGGTTGCTGGATGTAAGTATTTCTTCGGTTACCCAATAACTCCACAGAGTGAGTTACCAGAATATTTGTCAAGAGAATTACCAGCAAATGGAGGAGTTTTTGTTCAGGCAGAATCTGAAGTTGCTGCAATAAATATGGTTTATGGTGCAGGTGGAACTGGAGCTAGAGTTCTTACTTCATCATCTTCACCAGGTGTAGCATTAAAGCAGGAAGGTATAACTTACTGTGCAGGTGCTGAAGTACCATGTGTTATCCTAAACGTAGTGAGAGGTGGCCCAGGGCTAGGTTCTATACAGCCATCACAGTCAGACTACTTTATGACTACTAGAGGTGGTGGAGACGGAGATTACAGAACTCCAGTATACGCTCCAGCTAGTGTTCAGGAAGCATGTGATATGATCCAGGATGCATTTGACGTAGCAGAAATCTACAGAACTCCAGTACTAGTTCTTCTAGATGGTATGATAGGTCAAATGATGGAACCAGTTGATTTTGACAAGCCAAGAAAGCACAGAGAGCTTCCTGAAAAGACTTGGGCTACAACTGGTACAAAGGGAGAAAGAAAGCCAAATATAATCAACTCACTATACCTTTCTCCAGAAATACTTGAAGAGCACAACTACCACTTACAGAGAAAGTATAACAAGATTGAAGCTAATGAATGTCAGGTAGAAATGGATAGAACTGAAGATGCAGAACTAGTATTCGTTGCTTACGGAACTATGGCAAGAGTTGTTAAGAACTGTGTAAACGAACTAAGAGAACAGGGTTACAAGGTTGGTCTAATAAGACCTAAGACAGTATGGCCTTACCCATACCATGCATTCGATGAAATACCAGCTTGCAAACACTTATTTGCAGTAGAAATGTCATTAGGACAGATGGTAGAAGATGTTAAGCTTGGTTCAAATGGTAGACATGAAGTACACTTCTATGGTAGGCCAGGTGGTATGGTTCCAGAACCAAAGGAAATAATGAATAGAGCGATAGATATATTAGGAGGTGCTAAGTAATGGCTGTTATTTTTGAAAAAACTAAAGGTTTAACTGATGCGCAGACACATTACTGTCCAGGATGTACTCATGGTATAATCCACAGAACAGTTGGTGAAGTACTTGAGGAAATGGACGTTTTAGGTAATGCTGTAGGTGTAGCACCAGTTGGTTGTTCAGTTCTTGCATACAATTACTTCAACTGTGATATGAGTGAAGCTGCTCATGGTAGAGCACCAGCAGTTGCTACAGGTATAAAGAGAGTATTAGGACCAGATCATATGGTATTTACATATCAGGGAGACGGAGACCTTGCTTCTATAGGTACTGCTGAAATAGTACATGCTGCCAATAGAGGAGAAAATATAACAGTTATATTCGTAAACAATACTACTTATGGTATGACAGGTGGACAGATGGCTCCTACAACTCTAATAGGAGAAAAGGCTACAACTTGCCAGGGTGGTAGAGATCCTAAGCTTCATGGTTATCCAATCAGAATAGCTGAAATGCTTTCTACACTAGTAGGTGCTACTTTCGTCGAAAGAGTAAGAGTAGATACTCCAGCAGAAGTTAGAAAGGCTAAAAAGGTTATAAGAAAAGCGTTTGAAGTTCAGAAGGCAGGTCTTGGTTTCTCACTAGTAGAAGTATTATCTACTTGCCCAACTAACTGGGGTAAGACTCCAGTAGATGCACTTCAGTGGTTAAGAGACAACATGATTCCTTACTATCCAGTGCAGAACTTCAGAGATATAGATATAGAAGCTGCACTAGCAGAAAGAGCTGAAGCAGAAAAGGAGGACAAATAAATGAGTACATCTAGAGTTATTTGTGCAGGATTCGGTGGACAGGGTGTAATGTCTATGGGTCAGCTAATGACATACGCAGGAATGCTTGAAAATAAAGAAGTTTCTTGGTTACCATCTTATGGTCCTGAAATGCGTGGTGGTACAGCTAACTGTGCTGTTACTATATCTGATGAACCAGTTGGTTCACCAATCATTACAGATGATGCAACTGCAGCTGTAATAATGAACTCACCATCGCTTACTAAGTTTGAAGGAGATGTTGTTCCAGGAGGAACAATTCTTATAAATAGTTCTCTAGTACATGAAAAATGTGAAAGAGACGATATAGAAGCTTACTATATAAACGCTAACGAATTATCAAATGAACTAGGTGGATCAAAGTTTGCCAACATGGTAATGCTTGGAGCTTTCCTAGCTGTTGATAGCAGTGTTGATATAGAATCAGTTCTTGAAGCATTCAAGAAGGTTTTCGGAAAGAGAAAAGAAAAATTCATACCAGTAAATAGACAGGCCCTTCAGGCAGGTTATGACGCTGTTATGGATCAGAAGAAAAACTAATTCCAATATACAATATATTACCTTTGATGGGTCGCCACAATTGCCAGTGGCGGCCCGTTTTTTTGAAAATATATTATAATAAATTATGACAAAAAGGCTAAATTATGATAATTAGTTCAGTTTTTGTGATAGAATAGTAGTGAAACTTTAAATATAAATATGAGGAGAGATATATAGATGAGAAAATATTTTGGTACAGATGGTGTTAGGGGTATAGCCAACACGGAATTGTCACCTTCTATGGCTTTTAAGCTTGGAAGGGCTGGAGGCTATGTGCTAGCTGAAAATAAGGAAAAAGTAAAGGTAGTAGTTGGTAGAGATACTAGAATATCTGGAGATATGTTGGAAGCAGCCTTGATATCTGGTTTGATGTCAGTTGGTTGTGACGTAATTACAGTTGGAATAATACCTACACCAGGTGTGGCATACCTTACTCGTAAGTATGAGGCAGATTGTGGAGTTGTTATATCTGCGTCTCATAATCCAGTTGAGTACAACGGAATAAAATTCTTCAACAAAAGCGGATTTAAGTTGGATGACTCAATTGAGCTTGAAATCGAAAAATACATAGACAATATGGACTTGATAGATGTAAATCCTACAGGAGACATGGTCGGTAGAAAAATATTTGACCATGAGGCAATTCGCCACTATGCGGACTATCTAAAGTCTAAGATAGATGTCAGTCTTGAAGGTGTAAAGTGCGTACTTGATTGTGCAAATGGTGCAGCATATAGGGTCGCTCCTATGGTCTTTGAAGAGTTAGGTGCAGAGGTCATAGCTATAAATGCCCAGCCAGATGGAACTAATATAAATGACAAGTGTGGCTCTACCCATCCAGAAGGTCTACAAAAGAAAGTAATTGAAGTTGGTGCTGATATAGGTCTTGCTTATGATGGTGATGCAGATAGACTAATAGCAGTAGACGAAAAGGGCAACTTGGTCGATGGCGACAAGATTATGGTTTTAGGTGCTATAGATATGAAGAAAAAGGGTAAATTAGTTAAGGATACCCTAGTTGTAACTGTAATGAGCAATATAGGCCTTACAATAGCAGCCAAGGAACATGGCATAAATCTTGCAACAACAGCTGTAGGAGATAGGTATGTCCTAGAAGAAATGCAAAAATCAGGCTATGTTCTTGGTGGAGAGCAGTCAGGCCACCTGGTATTCCTAGACTACAATACAACTGGTGATGGTACAATGTCATCCCTTGTCCTAACACAGATAATGGTTGAAGAAAAGAAGGCTATGTCAGAACTTGCATCTGTTATGGACCAGTATCCACAGGTACTAGAAAATGTCAAAGTAAAAAATGAGTTTAAGAATTCATATATGGATTTTAAGGAAATTGCTGACGAAATAGTAAGAATTGAAAAGGAAATGGACGGCAAGGGTAGGGTCTTAATCAGACCATCAGGAACAGAACCACTAGTGAGGGTAATGTTGGAAGGAAAAGACCAAGACCATATCCACGAGCTAGCACTTGGGCTTGCAGCTATTATCAAAGAAAAGATAGGCTGTTAAAAGAAAATAGATACTTATTCTTGTTAATAAGTCCAAGATTTGATATAATTATATAAGAATGCGCAAAGAAAGGGGTACTATACTCCTTTCTAGCGGGTTTGTAATCATTTACAAGCCTTTCATCTATCTGGTGGGTTTTTAAATGGCGATAAACATAGTGCTAATTGTTAGCAGAGATTATTATATTATTTTAGATTTAGGAGAGTAAATATGCCGAGGATTAGAGTTAGAAAGAGTGACCCATTAAAGGGTAATGTAAAGATAGATGGGGCTAAAAATGCGGTATTGCCAATTATAGCAGCGACATTACTAGCCAATGATATATGCGTACTTAAGAGTGTACCTAACCTTAGGGACGTTCATGTAATTTCAGACTTACTAAGACACTTAGGTGCAAAGGTTGATTATAGGGATGGAGTTTTAACAGTTGACTCTACAAATATAATAACATACGAGGCACCATATGATTTGGTTAAGAAGATGAGAGCATCTTTTTTGGTGATGGGTCCACTTCTTGCTAGATTTAACCATACAAAGATATCTATGCCAGGTGGTTGTGCTATAGGTACAAGACCTATAGACCTACACTTAAAGGGCTTTAAAGCTCTTGGGGCTAACATAAATATGGATCATGGTTTTGTTGAAGCCAAGACTGAGGTTTTGAAGGGTAATAAACTATACCTAGATTTCCCATCAGTTGGAGCTACACAGAATATAATGATGACAGCAGTACTTGCTGATGGTGTGACTATAATAGAGAATGCGGCAGAGGAACCAGAAATAGTAGACCTTGCCAACTTCCTTAATGAAATGGGTGCATCTGTAAGAGGAGCAGGTACTAATACAATAAAGATAAAGGGTGTAAAGTCACTTCATGGTGCTGAACATACAATAATACCTGATAGAATAGAGGCTTCTACTTATATGGTGGCAGCTGCTATGACTAAGGGTGATGTAACTATAGAAAATGTAATAATAGACCACCTTAAACCAGTAATAGCCAAGCTTACAGAAGCTGGTGCTCAGGTTATAGAAGGTGAAAATACAATCAGAGTTGTTGGACCGGAATCTATAAAACCAATAGATATCAAGACTCTACCACATCCTGGATTCCCAACGGATGTACAGGCCCAGTTTATGGCTATGCTTACAGTAGCCCAGGGAACTGGTGTGGTTATAGAGACTGTATTTGAAAACAGGTTTATGCATGTAAATGAATTTAATAGAATGGGTGCCAACATTAAGATTGATGGTAGAAGTGCTGTAGTAAACGGAGTCAAATCTCTAGTTGGAGCTGATGTGACAGCAACTGACTTGAGAGCTGGAGCAGCCCTTATCCTTTGTGGTCTAATAGCAGATGGTATTACTAATATTGGAGAAATATACCACATACAGAGGGGTTATGTAGATATTGACAAGAAGTTTAGACAGCTTGGCGGTAATGTAGAAATAGTAGAAGACTAGAAATAGTCCTATTTTAATAGATGTGGAGGTTTTATTATGGCTGGAATGGATATAGGAATAGATTTAGGCACAGCTAACGTATTGATAGTAGTGGACGATAAGGGTATTGTTCTAAGTGAGCCATCAGTGGTAGCAGTCGATAATAGAATAGATGAAGTGATAGCAGTAGGTAATGAAGCCTATAAGATGATAGGTAGAACACCAAAAGATATAGAAACTATAAAGCCTATGATGAATGGTGTGGTATCAGATTATGACAATGCTGAAAGAATGCTAAAGGGTTTTATTTCTATGCTAGGAGAAAAAAAAGGTATGGGAAAGATTGTCATGCCTAGGATCATGGTATCTATACCTTCAGATATTACAGATGTAGAAAGAAAAGCAGTAGAGGATGCTACCAAGCAGGCAGGTGCAAGAGAAGTCCTTCTAATAGAAGAGCCGGTTGCCGCTGCTATCGGTGCAGGAATAGATATAACAAAGCCAGGTGGTCACCTTGTAGTAGATATAGGTGGTGGAACATCTGATGTTGCTGTAATTTCTTTAGGTGGAACAGTAATTTCCAAGTCAATCAAGACTGGCGGAAATAGGTTCGATGAAGATATCATCAGATATATAAAGAGAAACTATAATGTTATTATAGGAGAGAGAACAGCTGAGAAAATCAAGAAAGACATAGGTTGTGCTTATAGAAGGCAGGAAGAGAGATTTATCAAGATAACAGGTAGAGATCTTACTAATGGTCTTCCAAAGGCAATTACTGTGAGCTCAATAGAAATAATGGATGCTATGAGTGGCAGCGTAAACCAGATAACTAACTTAGTTACAAAGGTATTGCAGGATACTCCACCAGAGCTGGCTTCTGATATAGCAGAGAATGGAATAATGCTGACAGGTGGCGGATCTTTACTTTATGGAATGGATAGAAAAATATCAGAACTAACAGGTCTTAGAGTTAGACTAGCAAAAGACCCAATCAGTTGTGTGGCATTAGGTACAGGTATAGCCCTTGGATCAGTAGAGCTACTAGAGATAGCAGGAACTGTATAATGAATTTATTTATGCCTCTTACATTTGTATAGATTGTGGGAGGCATTTTTTATAGGAGTTGGATAAATGAGAGTATTAATAGCGAGAAACTCGGACGCACCTACTAATGCCAATATACGTAGGGTCTTGGAAGCCCTGACATCAGCAGGTCATAGCGTGGTAGTCCTGTCTCGTAACAGGGCATGTGATGAGTCTTTAAAAGGCTACATCAAAAAGACAATCAAGATAAATAATTTAGAAATAGACAACTATGAGTTACAATTATCAGGCAAGACAGAGAGGGGTATGAAAAATTTCACTACCCTAAAATCTTATATGGATAGCCTTAAGTCGTGGATGAAAGACAATGTAGACAAGTTTGATGCTATCCACGCCTTTGACCTAGATACAGGTCTTGTGGCCAAAAAAATAGCAAAATCATACAATAAGCATCTAGTTTACCATATAGCAGATTTTTATGTGGACTCAAGGGCAAAGATACCAGGACTCCTAAAATCTATTATAAGGTCTATGGAGTATTCTATAATAAACTATGCAGACAATACTATAATATGTACTGAGGAGAGAAAAGATCAGATAGCTGGGGCAAGACCAAGAAAGCTAACAGTTGTTCACAACACTCCTAGTATAGACTTTGATGTTAGTAGCTATATAGATCAGTCGATGGATCTTGACCACAAGCTGACACTAGCCTACATAGGAGTCCTGTCTAAGAGAAGATTCATAGATCAGGCTGTGGATTGTATGATGGATATGAAGGATAGCCAGATGATACTTGCCGGTGGTGGAGACCTTGTTGATTTTGTTAAAGAAAGAGCCGACAAGACAGATAATATCAAGTATATGGGCAAGGTGGATTACGAGGATACCTTTGATATATACAGCAAGTCAGACCTTATGTTTGCAGTATATAATCCTCAAATAATGAACCATAAATATTCAGCTGCAAATAAGATCTATGAGGCTATGTTACTCAAAAAGCCGATAATTGTTGCGAGGGGTACTTCTATGGACAAAATAGTTGAGAGGTACGACATCGGTTTTGTGATAGACTATGATAAAAATGAATTTAGGGACCTACTTTATAAATTAGAAAAAGATAGGTCTATAATAGATAAAAAGGTTGAGAATATGCAGGGAGTCTACGAAAATTACTCTTGGGAGACTATGAAAAAAAGGCTCATTGATGTGTATTCAGATTTGGAAAGGGACTAATATGATAAATGTAGTGGGCTTGGGTTATATAGGCCTACCAACATCTTTGATGTTGGCATCTAAGGGCCTTGAAGTTGTAGGAACAGATTTAAATCAGAATATAGTAAATAACCTAAAAAGCCAGAATGTAACATTCAAGGAAGACGGACTAGAAGACCTACTAAAAAAGGCTATAGAAAATAAGATAAGATTTACAACAGAATATGTTGATGCTGATGTATATATCATTGCAGTACCAACACCATACGATGGGTCAAGCAAGAAGATAGACCCTGCCTACTTGATCTGTGCTACTAAAAGTGTAGTAGAAGTAGCTAGTGATGGGGCTATACTGGTTGTAGAGTCAACTATTTCGCCTGGTACTATAGATAGAATAGTAAGACCTATAGTTGAAGAATCAAATAAGTCAATAGACTTAGTCCATGCACCAGAGAGGATACTACCTGGTAGTATGATTAAGGAATTGGTGAATAATTCTAGGACTATAGGAGCGGATAAGCCAGAAGTTGCTGAGAAGGTAAAGAGTATATACGGTTCTTTTTGCAAGGGAGATATTGTACTTACAGATATAAAGACAGCAGAGATGTCCAAGGTAGTAGAAAATACATACAGGGACATAAATATAGCCTTTGCCAATGAACTTGCCAAGATATGTAGACAGGACCATATGGATGTCTATGAGATAATAAAGATAGCCAACAAGCATCCTAGGGTCAATATACTTACTCCGGGACCTGGTGTTGGAGGACATTGTATATCCGTTGATCCTTGGTTTTTGGTTGGAGACTACCCAGAACTTGCTAGGTTGATTGGCACTGCGAGAAAGGTCAATGATTCAATGCCGACCTTTGTACTTGATAGGTTAAGGGACATAATGAAAGATAATTCTATAGAAGATATGTCTAGGGTAGGCATCTATGGAATAACTTATAAGCCAAATGTAGATGATACAAGGGAATCACCTAGCCTTCAGTTTTTAAACCTGCTAGATGATGATGAAAGATCTTTGATAAAAATATACGATCCTATGGTAGAACCTTCAAGATATGAGGGCATGGTAGAGGGATTTGATGAATTTTTAGGTGGAATTGACCTTGTACTAGTAATGGTTGACCATAAGCAATTGTCAGTCAATGAAGATAAATTAGAGGGTAAGATTATTTTTGATACAAAGAATATTATAAGAAAGTATCCAACTTACAAGCTATAAGGGGGTGAGTGTATGAAGAAAGTTATGCTGGTATTTGGTACTAGGCCAGAAGCCATAAAAATGGCACCAATTGTTAAAGAACTTAAAAGTAGAAAGGGGATAAAAACTATTGTCTGCGTTACAGCCCAGCACAGGCAGATGCTAGACCAGGTGCTGGATGTATTTGATATAGTACCAGATTACGACCTAGACATAATGAAGAAATCTCAAACCCTAGCCTATATTACATCATCTGTTTTGTCAAAAATAAATGAAATTATAGAGCTTGAAAAACCGGACTGCATGATGGTCCATGGTGATACGACTACAACATTTACAGCTGCCCTAGCAGCCTTTTATAACCAGGTCAAGATAGCCCATGTTGAAGCTGGACTTAGGACCTACAACAAGTACTCACCATATCCAGAAGAGATAAATAGGCAGATGGTGGGACTAGTGGCTGACTTTAATTTTTGTCCAACAAATATGACTAGGGACAACCTCCTAAGAGAGGGCAAGGATGAAAAATCTATATTTGTCACCGGTAACACAGCTATAGACACCCTAAAGTATACACTTAGTGAGACCTACAAGGATCCTTATATTGATTGGCTGGGCCATGATAGGTTGATTTTACTTACAGCCCACAGGAGAGAAAATCTTGGACAACCTATGGAGAGGATATTTGCCGCTATAAAGGACTTGCTTGCAAGCTATGATGATATAAAGGTAATATATCCAGTCCACAAAAACCCAAGAATTATAGACCTAGCCAACAGGGAGTTTGAGGGCTGTGGCAGGGTAAGGCTAATAGAGCCCCTAGATGTCATTAGCTTCCACAACCTTATCAACAGGTCCTATATGGTGATGACAGACAGTGGTGGTATCCAGGAAGAAGCCCCATCTATGGACAAGCCGGTCCTTGTCCTGAGGGATGAAACGGAAAGGAAAGAAGGTCTTGAAGCTGGAACCCTGCTACTAGTCGGAACAGACAGGGAAAAGATAGTGAAATGGGCTAAGAAGCTCTTGGATGACAAAGACCTATACAATAAAATGGCCCAAGCTCAAAATCCTTATGGAGATGGAAGGGCCAGTCAAAGAATAGTAGACATAATAGAAAGAGGTACATTTTAGATGAATATTTTTTACCTAGTTAATATGAATGAAAATAATATAAAGGGTTTGTTTACTGCTAATCACGAAAAGCTTCTTGCCCTAGAAAACTTAATAGGTAAAGAAGACGTACTAAATGTTTACTCCGTCCAATTTTATGATGTCGGTATATCCAAATTTTTGAAAAAGATAAAAAAGAAAAAAATATTTGTAAATAATGGCCCTTCTTTTGAAATTGATGGAAGAGTATATAAAAAAGATTATCTAAAGGTAGACCTGTTTGCAAGAAAAATAGAAAAGCAAGATGACGATTACAAAAAATATGAGCCATTTATTGAAGCTCATAGAAAAGAAATAGAAGCGTGCGACATAGTGGTTGCCCAGTGGGGCTATCCCCATGGTAGGCTTGCCTATCATATAGGTAAAAAGTTTGATAAGCCTTACTTTGTCCAGTACTATGGCAGTGATATACATACAAATCCATTCAGGGACTCAAATGTAAAAAAGAAGGTTTTAGATGTCCTAAATAATGCAGCCAATAACTTCTTTGTAAGTGACGTCCTAAGAAAGACTGCCAATAAGCTAGGCTGGAAGAAGGACAACTATAGTCTGACTAAGAACGGTGTCAATTTTGATAAGTTCTTTGATATTGGGGAGTCTAGAAAAGACCAGTTAAGAAGAGAACTTGGAATAGAGCCTACAGATACAGTGATAGGATATGTAGGCAGCCTTACAGAGGTCAAGCGTTCTGATAAGTTGGCTGAGATATTCTCAGGTGTAGACTCAGTCAAAAAATGCAAATACCTACTTGTGGGCGATGGAGACATGAGAGACCTTGTCGAGTCCCAAGTCAAGGAGGCTGGACTAGATGTCATATTCACTGGCAACGTATCAATAGAAGAGGTAAATGAATACCTCAACCTTATGGATATAATGGTATTGCCATCTAGAAGAGAGGGCTTTGGAAGCGTAATAGTAGAGGCCAACTCCCTAGGGGTCCTTGCTATAGGATCTGGCTCTGGAGGCATACCTGAAGTAATAGGAAACCCTGACTATATAGTCCAAGAGGGTGAAAATTTTGAAAAGAGATATGCTGAAAAAATCCTAGACTCTATCAATAGGGGCTGGGATAAGGAAGCTTTAAAGGAGAGGACAAGATTGGAATATGGTTGGGACCATATAGCCAGTATTGACCTAGAGATAATGAGAAATTATATGAAAATAAAAAGGAATCAGTAAAGAGGAGAATTTAATAATGAAGAGTAATAAGGTTGTAAAAAATGTCGTCCTCTTGATGAGTCTGACCCTATTGTCAAAATTTGTGGGATTTTTCAGAGAGCAGGTAATGAGCTATTACTACGGAGCATCCATGTATAGTGATATATATTTCTCTGCCTATGACATACCCAAGATACTATTTTCTCTTTTGGCAGCATCCCTAGCTACAACTTATATACCTATGTATAACAGGGTGGTTGAGGAAAAAGGAGAAGAGAGAGCCAACGTATTTACCAACAATGTTTTGAACTTGACCTTGCTAGTTGGATTTTTAATATCTGTAGTGGCCTTTATATTCATGGAGCCTATTGTAAAAGTATTTGCATATGGGTTCAAGGGCGAAACATTTAATGAAACAGTCAAGTTTACAAGGATTATGCTAGCAGGTTATATATTCTCAGGCATGAGCTCTGTAGTCAGTTCATTCCTCCAGAACAAGGATGATTTTCTTATATCGGGAATAACTGGCATACCCTATAATGTAATAGCAATCCTATCTATAGTTATAAGTATATACACAAACAATATATATATACTACCGATTGGGGCAAGTTTGGCCCTGTTTTCCCAGTATATAATCCAGTTGCCGAAATCCTTTAAGCTAGGTTATAAGCCTATGCCAGTAATGGATTTTAAAGACAAGTATGTGCTGGATATGTTATTTTTGGTAGCCCCTGTATTGGTATCTACATCAGTGTCACAGATTAATAGGGCAGTTGACAAGACCCTGGCATCTACACTAGTTGTAGGATCCATGTCATCACTTAACTATTCCAACAAGCTGATGGGATTTTTTATAGGTATATTTATAACAGCTATAAGTATAGTAATATTTCCGCAGTTGTCTAAGATGTCATTTGACAAGGATAAGACAGGATTTAATAACCTTATAAAGAGGTCTGTAAATATAGTCTATATAATGATTATACCTATTACATTTTTGTGTATAGTCTTGGCAAAACCTATAATAATGGCCCTATTTATGAGGGGGGCCTTTGATATGAGGGCAGCCAATCTTACTACAAACGCCTTTATATTCTACTTAGTTGGCATGATAGGCCTAGCAATGAGGACCGTTGTGATGAAGGTTTTCTACTCTATAGGAGATACAAAGACACCTATGGTAAACTCTACTATATCAGTCCTGCTCAATATAGGCCTTAGTATAGCCTTGGTAAAGCCTATGCAAAATGGAGGACTTGCCCTAGCGACTAGTCTATCATATATAATATCTATGATAATGCTTATGAATTCACTGAAAAAATCTATTGGAGACTACGGTGAAAAAGAAGTCATGTCATGTATTGCAAAGGTCTTTGTAGGGTCTATAATCATGGCTCTTATAGCCAAGTTAGTATATGACTTTATAGTAGGTATGGCAGGAAGTGGAGGCCTTGTAAACTTTGTAGGTCTGATCATAGCAGCTGCAATATCTACATTGGTATACCTTTTGGTTGTTAAGTTGCTAAAGGTAGATGAAATTGACTACCTATTCAAGGAGTCTAAAAATGGAATTAAAAAGCTTAAGAATAAGCTGGCTAAAAATTAAGGTGAATTGAAAAGGTAAATTCCACACGAGGGTGGAAGTTACTTTTACAAGTGACAAGTTAAAAATTAAATACAAAAATATGTTGACATCACACTAAACAAGTGTTAATATATTTTAGTAACTAGAATAACTGATATGCTAATGTGAGTTGGCATATCACCTTATCAAGAGTGGCAGAGGGACAGGCCCTATGAAGCCCAGCAACCGGAGAATTTACGGTGCTAAATCCTACAAGATTTTTATCTTGAAAGATGAGGTTTGCTATAATTATTGAAATTAAAGCCTCTTCATTTTTCATGGAGAGGTTTATTTTTTTCTTATATAGGAATAAGGCACCAGAGTAATTGTATTTTAGAAAGGAAAAGTTAATGGCAAGACATTTATTTACATCAGAATCAGTAACAGAAGGACATCCTGACAAACTTTGTGACCAGGTGTCAGATGCGATACTTGATGCCCTTATTGAAAAGGATCCAACATCAAGAGTAGCTTGTGAGACAACAGCTACAACAGGATTAATATTAGTAGCAGGAGAAATATCTACAAATGCATATGTGGATATTCCAAAGATAGTAAGAGAGACAGTAGAAGGAATAGGATACGTTAGAGGAAAATTCGGATTCGACGCTGAAAACTGTGCAGTAATAACAGCTATAGACGAACAGTCAAATGATATAGCTATGGGTGTTGACGAAGGACTGGAATCAAAAGAAGGTGAAAAGGTAGAAGATGAGATAGAAAAGGTTGGAGCAGGAGACCAGGGAATCATGTTTGGTTTCGCTTGTAATGAAACACCAGAATTGATGCCACTTCCAATATCTTTAGCCCACAAGCTATCTAGAAAGTTAACAGAAGTAAGAAAGTCAGGAGAGCTTGCCTACCTAAGACCAGATGGTAAGACTCAGGTAACAGTAGAATACGAAGATGACAAGCCAGTGAGAGTGCATACAGTACTTATATCTTCCCAGCATGATCCAGAAACTACTAACGACCAGATAAGAACTGACCTAATAGAAAAGGTAATAAAGACTACAATACCAGCAGAATTATTAGATGATGAAACACTATACTACATCAACCCAACAGGAAGATTTGTTGTAGGAGGACCACACGGAGATACAGGTCTTACAGGCAGAAAGATTATCATAGATACATATGGTGGATACTCAAGACACGGCGGTGGAGCATTCTCAGGAAAAGACCCTACAAAGGTTGACAGGTCAGCTTGTTATGCAGCAAGATACGTTGCCAAGAACATAGTAGCAGCAGGCCTTGCAGACAAGTGTGAAATAGAACTAGCCTATGCCATAGGTGTTGCTAGACCACTATCTATATTTGTAGATACTTTTGGAACTGGAAGACTAGACAATGAAAAGCTAGTTGAGATAGTTAAAGAAAACTTCGACCTAAGACCAGGAGCAATAATAAAGAACCTAGATCTTAGAAGACCAATCTATAAGCAGACAGCAGCATATGGACACTTTGGAAGAACAGATATCGACATCCCATGGGAAAAGACAGACAAGGTTGATATCCTGAAAAAATATTTATAAGATAGACTAAATTGAATGCATAATAGGCAGTTGTAGATTTGTAATCTATTCATAGAATTTGAAATATCATAAGCTTAACTCACTGAAAGCTCTATGCGCGAAGCGCCGGTCCGCTTTCCGTCGTTCGTTTTCGCTTTGATATTTGTAAATTCTATTTTATGATTATAGAATCTACAAACTGCCTATTTTTTGCTATAGAGTTAATCTGTAAAAATTTTTTGGAATCAACCTGTCTTGTGGAAAGAGTCGGAATAAAAAAAGAGACAGTAGAAAACTACTGCCTCCAAATAAATTATGCTTCTAATTTCTCGCCTTTGTCTCTTTTCTTTATATTCTTATATCCTAGTATCCATAATGGTAATATTATAAATGCCCAGTTGAATATTCCTAGGTACTTGTAGGCAACCTGTACAACCCACATAAGTCCTAGCTTAGATACTGCGTAGCACACTAGCAAGCATACGAAACTTATAATAGCCTTTCTTAGAACAGGCTTTGAATCCATATTCTTTAGTACATATGGGTCAAGTCTCTGTACCATACCGAATATAAATCCTACTGCTGTTGTTATAAGAGCTAGGAATAATAATATTGGGTAAAGTACTGCAAGTACTGGTATGTTTAGCTGGTTTACTATAAACACTGTTGGAAGCTTTCTAGTAGCTTCGTCTAGGTAGATGTGTGGCATCTGTGAGAATATTAATAGGCATATACCAACTAGCATAAGTATGTTGATTACCGCACCCATTATCATGGCACCCTTAGCTTCTTGCTTGAAGCTACCACCCTTGAATGATGCTGCTATACCACCTATGGCACTGATCTGGAATCCAGCATAAGTAAGTCCCCATAGTAGTGAGTTACCTATATTTCCTGGTACTGTGTCAGCACTTCCTGAGATAGACCACTTAGCTGAGTTTGGATTTACATATCCTTCCCTAAATAATCTTGCTATATCTGGAGCAAATTTTATAAGTCCTGCAACCAACACTATAGAGATGATTACTAGAATAGCACTTGTCATTATCATGGCATTTTTTCTTACTAGGTTCTCTCCAAATATACAAAGTATAGTTACTATTATAAACATTGCTATTGATCCAACGGCTACTGGTAGTCCTAGGTACTGGTTACCAAGCAGACCTCCTGTAGCTATAGTAGCGGCTGTAGCAGCTATAGTAGTTATTATAATAGAGAAGTCCATAGCAGGTGTCAAAAGCTTTGATGCTGAACCGAATGCTTCTTTAGACCACAAGTCATAACCCCACTTGTCTGTTTGCCTTGCAGTTTCTAGTCCTATATAATAAGTGAAAGCAATAATTGCAAAAGTGATTATAGGCATGAAAACTCCAAACCATCCATGGTTGGCAAAGTATTGTAACTCCTGTGTACCAGAAGCAAATCCTGCCCCGCAGTGGGTAGAAAACCAAACTGTGGCAACACCGATACTGATTGACGTAAAATATTTGTTCTTACTCATTTCAGAATACCTCCTTTTAAGTTTGTCTATATTATATCACTTATAAGAGAATAATTAAACAACAATAATGTCACAAATTTCAAGGGTCATCCTGATTTATCCTTAACTTTACTTATAAAACTTATATTAATTATGTATAATTGAATAAACTTTACCAAAAACATTGTTAAAAAAGGTGAATATACTGAAAAATTTTGATAATTAATATGTGGCCCTTTTTTCACAAAAATAGGCTATAATATTAATAGTGAGTTAAAAGATTGGAGGTGAGATCATGGCAAAATTAGAAGGTACTGTTAGTGATATAGTTTTTGCAGGTGATAATGGTTATGTTATAGCTAGGATGAAAATTGAAGAATCTATTGAGACTATAGTAGGTTATTTGCCAGGTCTTTCTACCGGAGAGAATATTGAAGCTGAAGGTGAGTGGACTGTTCACGAGACTTACGGAAGACAGTTAAGAGTCAATTCGTATCAGCTTGTTATACCAACTACTGTAAGTGGTATCCTATCGTTTTTGTCATCAGGTGTTATCACAGGGGTAGGTCAGAAAATGGCCAAACGTATAGTGGACAAGTTTGGTGTTAGGAGTCTCGAGGTAATACAAAATAGCCCAGAGGATCTTCTTAAGATAGAGGGCATAGGCCCCAAGAAGTTAAAACCCTTAGTAGAATCTTACAGGGAAAATATGGGTGTTAAAAATGTAATTATACAGTTATCCCCATTCGGCATAACTCCAAAAATGAGTATGAAGATATACAAAAAATATGGTGAAACTTCCATAGATGTAGTTAGAGAAAATCCCTACCAACTAATAGATGATATTGTTGGTATAGGCTTTAGTATAGCCGATAGGATAGCTAGTGGTAATGGTCTAGCCAAGGATTCCAGCTACAGGATAGAGCAGGGTATAATCCATATTCTAAAAAATTCTATAAATAATGGCCATACATTTTTGCCAGAGACAATACTCTTGAAGGAGGCTCAAAGGTTACTTGATATAGAACTTGAGAAAATAGAAGTCTCAGAGTATGACTTGATCATAAGTAGGAAGATAGTAGTTGAAAAGTATGGCGATGAAAATATGGTGTATTTAGCAAGGTACCACAAGGCAGAACAGGATGTTAGCACCAAGATTTTGGAACTGGTTGCAAATCCTAGAAAGGACCTAAAAATAGACCTAGACAAGGAACTTGAAGACTTTCAGGAAGACAATGGCATATTCTTGGCAAGTGCCCAGACCCAGGCTGTAAGGGCTGCTTTTGAAAATGGTGTCATGGTCCTAACTGGTGGACCGGGTACTGGTAAGACTACTACAATCAACACTATTATAAATATGTTCAAGAAAAATAAAAACAGAGTTGTATTAGCCGCGCCTACTGGTAGAGCAGCCAAGAGGATGACTGAGACCACAGGAGAAGAATCCAAGACTATACATAGGTTGCTTGAAATGGCCTTTGATGCGGATGATAGGGTCATATTTGTAAAGAACGATGAAGAACCTATAGATGCCGATGCAATAATAGTGGATGAAGCATCCATGATAGATATATTCTTGATGGACAACCTACTCAAGGCAATGTCAGCTAAAACAAGACTTATTCTAGTAGGGGATGTGGACCAGTTGCCATCTGTAGGAGCGGGTAACGTATTATCTGATATAATAAATTCGGGTGTAGTTACAACAATCAAGCTTACGGAGATATTTAGACAGGCTCAGGAGAGTGACATCATAGTCAATGCCCACAGGATCAACTCAGGTCAAGATATAATTGCCAATAGGAAGGGTGGAGACTTTTATTTTATAAATGCAGACACAGATGAAGAAATATGTGACCAGATAAGGTCCTTACTCGGTGGAAGACTGGAGAAGTTCTACAAGGCAGATTCAATCAAGGATATGCAGGTTCTTTCTCCTATGAGAAAGGGGACAGCTGGTGTAAACAACCTAAATACGATCCTTCAGTCAAGTCTAAATCCATACAAGTCTGACAGACTTGAGGTTGAACTAATGAAGAGGACTTTTAGGGTTGGAGACAAGGTAATGCAGGTCAAGAACAACTACCAAAAGAAGTGGGAGGACGAGGCCACTACTGACTCTGGTGAAGGCATATACAATGGAGATATTGGTTACATCTACCATATAGACAAGCAGGCCAAGCAGATTTATATAATATTTGATGAGTACAAGATATACAAGTATAAGTATGACGAGCTAGACGAGATAGAGCATTGTTTTTGCACGACTGTCCACAAGAGTCAGGGGAGTGAGTTTCCAGTGGTTATAATACCGATGACATGGGGACCACCTATGCTACTTTCTAGAAATCTTATATATACTGCTGTTACAAGGGCAAAAAAACTTGTAGTAATTGTAGGTATGAAAAAATACCTAGACCATATGATAAAAAACAATAAAAACAATGAAAGATTTTCTAATCTTGACTATAAAATCATGAAGCTTTGGAATAATTATTATGAAGATTTGATGGAGTAGTTTTGATATGAAGAAGATTGATTTAGAAAATACAGCTTACAAAAAAGACGATAAGAAAAATTTTATTAGACTTATTTTGGATATTATATATCCTCAAAATCTGTCGTGTGTATTTTGTAAGATGCCCATAAGTAGGTCTAACAAGTACTCGGTATGCAAGTCTTGTTATGACCAGATGGTTTTTATTATAAATGCTTGTCCTAAGTGTGGCAAGCCAATTATAAATACAAGCCTTAAGAATGATAATGATATATTGGACTGTGATTATTGCAGGAATAAGTCTACAATATACGACAGGAATATATCATTTTTGGAATACGAGGATAAGTCAAAACACCTTGTATTCGACTTAAAATACAACTCAAAGACTTTCTTGGCTAATAACATATCCGATATAATGACAGATATGTTAAAGGAAATCTATCCAGATGTTATAGCTTCAATTGACTATATAACATACGTTCCAATGAGCAAAAAGCGCAGTAAGGATAGGGGATTTAATCAAGCCGGTGAAATAGCCAAAAGGTTGGGGAAAAACTTTGATATTGAATGCTTGGACATGATAGATAGAACAAGGGATACCAGAAAGCTACATGGCCTAAATGCAGATGATAGAAAAAGAGAATTGAGGGGTGTATTTAAGGTTCAAGACGACTATACAAAGTACTTAGAAGACAGGGTTGTAGCTGTAGTAGATGATATATTTACGACAGGGTCAACGCTAAATGAGATAGCTAAGGTACTCAAGTTGTCTGGGGCTAAAGAGGTAATAGGCCTGACATTTCTTACTGGTAAGTATGAAAAGCCTATCATCGAATATATAGAATAGATATTATTAAAATATTTTAAGGGGGATTTATGAATAAGTTAATTAACAGTATGCTTGCTGCATCCATGGTAGTTTCTATGGCTACAAGTGTATTTGCTGATGATATAGATAATGTGGATGTAAGCGATAATGTGGGATCTTTAAGTACAAAAAGTAGTGAGGTTGACGGATTCAATTTTGAAACAGAGCCTCTATTAGAAAATAAAAATATAAAGACCAATTCTGCCTACTCAACACTTATGGGAAAAGACAGGATAAATACGTCTGTAGAAGTATCTAAAAAAACTTATCCATATGGAAGTGAGACAGCTGTAGTGGTAAATGGTTTTGTATATGCAGACTCGATCTCTGCTATACCTGTATCAGCAAAACGTGGAGGTCCTATACTTTTGACAGCAGGTAAGGAACTTGAGGGTGAGTTGGCAAGTGAACTAAATAGGTTGGATGTTAAAAACGTAATTTTGATAGGAGGATCTAGCTCTATATCAGATAAGATATACAAAAAATTGGAAGAAGACAAGTATACGGTATCAAGAATCTCAGGCGCTAATAGGTATTTGACTAATCAAGAAGTTATAAAAGAAGTATATGGCAAGACATATTATAATAAGGTTGTTTTTGTAAGTGGTGATAACTTTGCAGACTCGATAAGTGGTGGAGTATACGCCTATAAGACTAAGGCCCCGATTGTACTGGTTCCATCCACTCTTGATCAAGACAATAAAAAATACCTATCAGACTTAAATGTCAATGAACCGATTTTAATCGGTGGTACTAGGTACCTGCCTAAGGAGTTGGACTATATGTATACAAATGCCCAAAGATATGCTGGCTTTAACAGATATGATACATCATATACAATAAATACAAGATTGTTCGACAATCCTAAGAACCTTGTTATTACTACAGGGGAGGATTTTGCCGATGCCTTGTCAGGTGTACCTTACGCTGCTAACAACGAGGCCAACTTGGTCCTATATGATAACAACCCTAGAACATATATAAATTCTGACAAGTATTCAAGCATCACTTGTCTTGGTGGTAGGATAGCATCCAAGTTTAGAAATAAATCTATAAACAAATGGATATATTCTAAAGACTATGTTAAGAGTGCTGATATGCTTCTTTCTAATAAGCTTCCTAGAGAGGGAAGCATGGACAATCCTATAGATTTTAAGGGGAGTTTTAGTCCCTTGAAGTCTGAATCTAGGAGTTCAAGAAGGCAGTTGTATGGCTTCTTTTACCTAAATGACCTAGTAAATGCCTTTGAAGAAAGTGGCAATAGGTCTTATTTAGAAAAGGGAATGGAACTAATAAGGATATTCGAAAAGGAACAGGCCAATACCTACGATGATATGATGTGGCATGATGATACAACTGCCAGACGTTTGGATTATTATCTTAGATTTTACTCTGTAGCCAATATACTGCTAAATCCAAGCGACAAGGACCTTTTGAATAAGTCTATGTACAATATGGCTACAAAGATGCTTTCTCCAGGTTTTTGGGCGGGCAATTATAACCATGGACTATTTCAGGATATGGCAGTGCTTAGGTATGCTGACTACATAGGTGACAGGGGTATGTATAAGTTGTCTCTCACACGTGCAGCTGAATATTTCAATACCCACTTTGATCAAGAAGGAGTCCATATAGAAAATTCCCCAGAATATCATTTTGTCATGCTAAAAGAGCTAGGTGACTTTTTAAAACAGGTAAGTAGGGCGGACACAAACTACTATGAAATACTAAAAAACAAGTTCGAGATGTCCAAGAAGTATTCAAGGTCTATTATACTTCCTGATGGTTTATTGCCAGTGGTCGGTGATACAGGTATGATAAAACCAAACCTTGAGGACTACTATGGACCAGAAAAAGAAGAAGAGGGTGACCAAATTAAAAGGTTTACATTTAAGAATGCTGGTTACGATATAGCCAGGAGTAAGGACGCATTTTTGATGATGAGGGGAGGATATCTAACAGACGTACACCATCACAATGACGACCTGTCTTTTTGGCTGTATAAGAAAGGAAATATATTCACTGAGGTAGGGGCCTTTGGTTATGAATATTCTAATCCACTTTCGAAGTATGTGAGGACTTTCAAGGCCCATAATTCTCTTGTTGTTGATTCTGATAACAACTATGGTGGTCTTGGTAGAGAGGTCAAAATACTTGATGGAGATTCTAGCACGATGGTTGGTATTAGTAAAAGACCTAAAAATACTGACTTTACTAGGGAGATAAAATACAATCCAGATATGACAGAGATAAGTATAAAGGATAAGGTCCAAGCCAGGGATAATTCTAGCCATAAGTATGAACTTTACTTCCATCTGGATCCAGAGATTGAAGTATCATTGAAGGATAAGACTGCCATACTTAAGAGGGGAAATATTGAGATAGGGAAAATGACATCTACAGCACCTATGAAGCTAGACAAGGATATATTTTGTAAAAATTATAGGGAAGATATAAAAAATACTAGTGTTATAGTTCTAGAAGTGAGCGGCAAAGACCAGCTTGTAGATACAAAAATAGAATTAAAATAGGGTCACTGAAAATAATTGTAGACATATAATTGAAATAGAAGTTATGTACTAATAAGTATGTCTGTGCTATAATGTAGTATGTTAAAATAGCGAATAAAATAAGTTATAACATATATAACACTATGGAGGACAAAATGGGAATAAGTAATAAAAAGAATTCGTTTATTATGGGTACCCTCATATTGGGGGCAGCCGGTGTTGTAATAAAGCTGTTGGGGGCAGTGTTCAGGATACCCCTAACGTATTTGATAAGTGCAGAGGGTATGGGTTATTACCAGACGGCATACCCTGTATACGCCTTGTTCTTAACACTTGCTACGGCAGGTTTTCCAACGGCAATAGCCAAGTTGGTTTCTGAACAAGCAGCCCTTGGTAACCACAAGGGAGCCAATGAAATATTTAAGATAACACATTGGATGTTGTTCCTTACAGGTTTGGTTACATTTGTAATTCTCTTCTTTGGAGCAGGATTTATAGTTACAGATGTCCAGCACAATCCTAATGCCATACATGCTATGCACGCAATAGCGCCAGCACTTCTTATAGTGCCGTCTATGTCTGCATATAGGGGTTACTATCAGGGATACCAACAGATGACAAGGATAGCCGGTTCACAGATTATAGAGCAGGTATTCAGGGTATTCTTGGGACTTATGCTAGCCTATATGTTGATGGCCAAGTATGGACCTAAGTTTGGTGCAGCGGGTGGTATATCAGGAGCTACTATAGGAGCATTTGCATCATTCTTGTTCTTGCTATTTATCTATATGAAGGACAGCAAGGAAAGAAAGGCCTTGATAGAGACAAGTGTTGGTTATCACAAGCAGCCTACATCATTGATAATCAAGAGAATATTATTGGTCGTACTACCTATATCTATAGGAGCCTGTGTAATGCCTCTTGTAAATGTTGTAGATACTGTCATAGTAATATCTAGGCTAGAAGTTGCAGGTTATACAGGCGTTGCTGCCAATGCCTTATTGGGACAGTTGACAGGTATGACTATACCGATTATATCAATGCCTATGATATTCACTACAGCAATAGGTATGTCATTGGTTCCAGCAATATCAGAGTCATATGCCCTAAGGAAGTTTGATGATGCAAGACACAATGCCAAGTTGGCATTTAAGATCACTCTTTTACTTTTATTGCCATGTGCCTTTGGTTTAGCATCACTTTCAGAGCCTATAATGGGACTACTATTCCCTAAGGAAAATGCCCAGACTCTTGGTATTATCCTGTTTACACTTGCTCCAGCCTGTGTATTCTTGGGTCTTTTATACACATTTAACGGTATACTTCAGGGTATGGGTAAGCCTATGATACCTGTATATGCCCTATTATGTGGTATAGTAGGTAAGATAGTAATATCATATACACTTACTGCAATGCCTCAGTTCAATATACTGGGATCAGCATTTGGTACAGTGGCATCCTATCTTATAGCTGCCATATTTGAGTATAGGTATATCAAGAAAGAGCTTAATATAGAATTCGACAAGATGCAGTTCTTTATCAAGCCAATAATAACGGTTATCCTGATGTTTGCAGGAGTCAAGCTTACTTATATGGGTCTAGGCATGGTTATATCAGGTAAGTTACTTACAATGATATCTATCATGGTAGGTGGTCTAATATATATTGTAGTGCTTCTTGGAATAGGCGGTATCAGCAAGGAAGAAATCCTAGCTATGCCTAAGGGAGACAAGTTATTTGGAAAATTAAAGAAGTTAAAACTAGTTAGATAGTATATAAGAGAGACTGGACAGTGTTCAGTCTCTTTTTATGTGGTATAATAGGATGATAGATAAGCATAGGAATAAATATTTTTTAGGTGAGTTTGTATATAATAAGATTGAGAAAAACAGACCAAAAGAATAGTATAAAAAGGATAAAAATATAAGAGAGGTAATATATGAGTATAAGTATAATAGGTCTTGGGGCAGGAGATATATCTCAGATCAGTCACAGGGCGGTTGAAGAACTAAGGTCAGGCAAAAAGATATATCTAAGGACAAGTAAACATCCAGTTGTTGATCTACTAGGGATTGAGTATGAGTCTTTTGATTCATATTATGACCAAGGGGAAAAGTTCGAAGAGGTATATGATAGGATAGCCCAAAAGCTTGTAGACCTAGGCAAAGACACAGATATTATATATGCTGTTCCAGGTCATCCTAGAGTTGCTGAGACCAGTGTAGGTATGGTAGAAGACTATTCAAGGGTAAAGGGTGTAGATGTAGATGTCATAGCCTCAATGAGCTTTATCGATGCTATGTACAACTATCTAGCATTTGACCCATCAGAGGGATTCAGGCTCTTGGACGCTTTTAATATAGACAAAAGAGACCTCAGCATAGATTCTAATATAATTATAACTCAGGTGTACGACAGGTATATAGCATCCAATATCAAGCTGATGCTGATGGACTACTATCATGATGACCAAAAGGTGTGGATAGTAAAGAGTGCTGGTATAAAGGGCATGGAGTACAAGAAGGAGCTTGACCTATATGATTTGGATAGGGAGGAAAACCACTTTGACCACCTGACTAGCCTCTATATACCTAAGGGCGGAAACAAGAAGACTAGTGACGTTTACGATATAGTTAAGGGGATGGATATAGGGAATATAGAAAGGGTCAGTCTTGAAGATGATTCGGGAATGGTCAACTATACACAGGAGATAGATTATAGGCTAAGCAAGCTAAAAGAAGGCTTAGACAGGATAAAGGACGACGATTTGGATGACGTTATGGACCTAGTAGGGCAGGGGCTTATGGATATTTTGGAGGTATGTGAAATAGGCAAGGATGAAGGGCTTTTTGACCTAGATGAAATATGTGAAAGATTAAAAAAGTAATTGCCTAATAATATATATTAAATCTTGAATTGTCCTGTCTATTATGTTATAATAAGGAAGTTGAATTCATAAACATGGGTGTATGCCCGTGTTTTTAATAAATAAGAAAGGGGTGACTTTGAAATGCAGAAGGATATACAGCCAAAGTACAAGGAAGTAGAAGTTAGATGTGCATGTGGAAACACATTCATGGCAGGCTCTACTGAGGATGAAATAAGGGTAGAAATATGTTCAGAATGCCATCCATTCTACACAGGTAAGCAGAAGAATATCGAAAAAGGTGGAAGAATCGACAAGTTTAAGAAGAGATTTAACATGGAATAAGCATTTTGTAGAATTATTAATATCTAAATTCGAATTTACGTATTATAAAAGCAGCTATAGGCTGCTTTTTTTCGTATGTAGAAATTTTTATATCATCATAGCAATCAACATAATCACCCCACCAGCAACTACTGACAGGCCTATATTCCTAAACTTAACCGAAATAGCTATAACTATCAACAAGGGCACAAGCTTGATGTTGCTAGTGCTGATAAACAATTCTCCACCCTTGTAAAAAACGTCTTTGATAATCATGGCTACAAACACGCCTAGAGGTATGTATTTTATAAAAGAATCGAACTCCTTGGATGTGGACTTTTCGCCTACTATTGCAAAAGGTAGGTAACGAATTAGGAACATACCTACAAATCCAAGGACGATAATGGATATTTTTAATAAACTAGGACTCATTTTTCATCCTCCTTTTTCTCCTATCTAGGAAGTAGCCTATGCTAGTGACAGTCAGGGATATGATTATTAGGTCTAATCCTCCCTGGTATATTGTAAGTACGATAAAAGATACTACTATGGCTACAAAGAGCATAATTAAATCCATCTTGTCTGCAATCCTAAGAACAGTAAGTATAACAAACATACTAGACATCATAAAAAAAGCCAAGTCCATAGGTATATCTACAATCTGTCCAAATATGGCGCCTACTAGGTTGCCTATCATGCCGAAAACAGCTGCGAATACAGAGAAATAAAGGGCCATATCGTCATCCCAGTAGCTAGAAGAGTCGTATTTTATCTTGTTTATTGCAAAGGTCTCATCCGTCACAAACTGTGTGAAAAGGAGTTTTTTGATACCCTTCATGTTTTTAGTTTCATTGATCAAGGATGAACTGTACATGGCATTTCTAAGACTTGAGACTAGGATTGTCGCAATCAAATATATGGATATCTGGGGGAAAATACCAGCTGCCAGCATATTAGCTGTTATAAATACGGCGCTACCTGAAAATATCAATACAGAGAACAAGACCACCTCTATAACGCTAAAACCGACCTTTTGTATCAAGGCACCACCCATGATTCCAAGAGCCACATAACCAAATGCTATTGGAAGAGATGTCAAAAAGGCGGACCAAATTTTTTCTTTTTTTGTCATAAGTACTCCTTTCTTTTTTTTGTTATTAATTAAAAAGAGCTTTATTTTATAAATACATTAACTAAATTAACCCAAATTGAACTAAAAAGTAAGAAAATTTAGTATATTGATATTATATCACATTTGCCTAGTTTATAGTTATAAATGCGAAAAATAGCAATAATTTTATGAAAGGAATAGTAGAACATAAGCTGTATAAGTAATATTTTATAGTAAATATATTTAGTGGTATTTTATCGTTGCTTACATCGATAGCGATGTATTTTAATGACATAATGCAAAAAAGAGTAATTTATTATGTATATATGTTAACAGCATATATATTTTCCTTAGTCTGGTGGTTCAGAGTGGGGCAAGATATTGTCGATATGAGTGTAAGTGCCAAGAATAGAATTAAGGACGATGAACTATTAGGAAAGAGGTATTCCATGTGGACTGATAAGGTTGAAAATACTATAGAGGTTGTGGTAAGTCATCCGTATTAGCACAAGGATTAATATTGGATCTTGTTCAACAGCCTATAACAATATGCAAAGAGCCAGTAGAAAAAGCCTGGAAAAACAGACATAGTGATAAGAGACAGTTTAAAAAATACAAGAATTTAGGTTATGATGGGGTTAAATCATTTGATGATTTTCAGAAAATAAAGTATAATGATACTAAGGAATGGGACATTGTAAAGGGATATACAGGCATTGTTCAAAAAGGTGAAATATCTCCGCTTGTAAAGTATAGTAATTTCAAAAAGCATCACAATGAACTTGAAGATAAGCTTATTGGTATAAAAACTACTGATGAAGTTGAGATTAAAAGGGTATCATATCATTTTACAGGCAGGGCAATAGGTACTCATGATTGGGCAAATTCGAACAATTCAAAAGAAATTATGAAGAAGTTGAATCATAAGCATGTGCCTAATAAGGGTATTATAAAATGTATTGAAAATGGAGACTTGGTTCATACAAGGATTAATAGTGCAACATACAGAATAATTGGTGTTTGCGACATAACAATAAATCCAGTAACTGGAGGATTAGTACAATGTAACCCAAAATAAGGAGGACGCAATGGTGTTTGGATTGAGTGAAAATGAAATAAATTTCTTGTTGAAAAACGCCAATGATTTAGGGTACTTTCCTAATATAAAAGAATCGTTAGAAACTAAAAACCTTGAAGAATTTCAAACAAATATTAATATATATCTGACTAATGAAGATTGTATGGAGTATGATACTAATGGTCAGAATTGGTACACTGAAAAAGGTAAGTATGTACAATCGTTATATGACAAGATATTAGACTGGAAGTATAGATGATTTTAAGTAGGTGGTATAATGGATAATCTTAAAATAGTGTATAAGATACTGGTTGGTGTTGAGGCATCTATGGACAGTACTGTTTTTGATAGTACATTCCTAGAGGCTTTAAAAATTAGTGAAGAAAGAAGAAATAAGATACTTCAATCAATGATTGATGATGGACTTATTAGTGGTTTTAAAAGAATAAGCTATGCAGGGGGATATGGTTTTAAAGCTATTGAGCCAAGGCTAACAATCAAAGGGATGGAGTTCTTACAGAAAAATTCGACAATACAAAGAATCAAGAATGGTCTAAAGGATGCAAAAGACATTACACCATTCATATAAGCATCTTAACAGTAGTTAGGGTGTTTTTTTAGTGCAGAAAATGAGGTTTATATGAGTATATATGACTGATAGTGTAAAATAAGTATGGAGTTTTTGAAACAAAAAATAGAGATTACAACCTCTTGTGTTAAAATATATTTGAGCAAAAAAATAAACAAAGGTGGTGTAATCTCTATGGAAACTATTATACAACAAATA
>OHAD01000953.1_pt1 | contig 30483 bp, 28 predicted proteins | sample 1577011 | NCBI WGS metagenome assembly OHAD01 (sample SAMEA3541510, study PRJEB24748) | human gut metagenome | biome: human gut; feature: human-associated habitat; material: faeces | place: China | collected 2012 | reverse complement strand
TCTCAAGGGCGGGGCGCCCCGCTGGTCCGGTGGCCGGACGGCCATACTTTCTTTGGTCCGGTGGCCGGACGGCCATACTTTCTTTGGTCCGGTGTCCGGACGGCCATACTTTCTTTGCTTTTCTGCGTACAACCGGCCCGGCGCGGGAGCGCAGTATGGGAGCGGAGGCACTCCGCCAGCCCCTTGCAAAACTCGAAAAAGTGGCTTTTACCACTTTTTCGAAAGGCTTGCTTATTGGGCCGGTTCCCACTCCTTGGCCCGGCGGAGAAAGGTCTGGTAAGAAATGCCCAGGGAGAGGGCGGCCTGGCGGGAGGAAATGCCTCCTTGACGCCACAGATCGGCCAAGGCAGGAAAATTTTCCGGCAGTTCCATCCGCTGAGGGCCAAAGTGGACGCCCCGGGATTGGGCGGCAAAAATTCCTTCCCGCTGGCGTTTGCGGGTGTTTTCCCGCTCGGTCTGGGCCACATAAGAAAGGAGCTGCAAAACGATATCGGCAATGAGGGTGCCTGTCAGGTCCTTGCCCCGGCGAGTGTCCAGAAGGGGCATGTCCAGCACTACCACAGCGGCCTCCTTGGTTTTGGTAATTTTCCGCCACTGGTCCAGGATCTGGGAATAGTTCCGGCCCAGGCGGTCGATGCTGGTCACCACCAAGGTGTCCTCGGCTTTCAGCTTGCGGATGAGTTTCTGATAAAGGGGGCGGGCGAAATCCTTTCCCGATTGTTTTTCCACCACAATATTTTTTTGTTCCACACCGAAGTCCAGCAGAGCCTTGATCTGCCGGGCTTCGTTTTGTTCTCTGGTGGAAACCCGGGCATAGCCATAGATTTTTCCGTTCATAATGAGAGCCTCCTATAAAAAGATAGTTGGTTCCATTTTAGCGAGGCCCGAAATAAAAAAGCCTGCCCATGTGGCAGGTTTTGCAAAGGGACCGTTACATATTGTATGCAACTTGTAACAGCCTATCCTCATGTTCTTCTTTTTCCGTACACTATGTTTATCGGCACCCCAAAAGGGAAATTAAGTCTTTTTTCAAAAAAATTTTTCGTTACAAAAACTATACAACCTGTAACAGATAGCGCCAAGGAGGGCTTTTTATGTTAACATTGGGTCTCCGGTCAGGAGAATACATCGTCATTGGTGATAACATCGTCATCAAGGCGGTGCAGGTGGATAACCAGGTGCAGCTGGCCATTGAGGCCCCGCGTGATATGGCTATTCTGCGGGAAGCGGTGTATGAACAGACCCATCCCACACCGGAGTGCATCCTTCGCCTGCAGGAGCGGGATCGGAAAAAGCGCTCCAAAGCCAAAGCGGCCGCTGCGGCCGAATAATTTTGATTTCTTCCATTCCGCCGTCCGGTACCAACGGCGGGATGGCTGAAATAAATTGTGCGGGGGGAAGGATACCCCCGGTTAACACACCAATAGGAGGAAAAAAATTATGCGCATTCAACACAACATCATGGCGATGAACGCCTATCGGAATTATTCCAACAACACCAGCGCTCTGAGTAAGAACCTGGAGAAGCTGTCTTCCGGCTACAAGATCAACCGCGCCGGTGACGACGCTGCCGGTCTGGCCATTTCTGAGAAGATGCGCGCCCAGATCACCGGTCTGGATGTGGCTCAGAAGAACGCCAAGGACGGCATTTCTCTGGTGCAGACCGCTGAAGGCGCTCTCACCGAAGTCCATGATATGCTCAACCGTATGGTGGAGCTGGCCGACCAGTCCGCCAACGGCACCTATGACGGCACTGACCGTGTTCAGCTGCAGAAGGAAGTTGTCGAGCTGAAGAAGGAGATCAATCGCATCGCTGACTCCGCCAACTTCAACGGCATCAACCTGCTGGATGGTTCCCTGGCTGGCGGCGGCAATGTATCCGGCGTGGGCATTGCCGATGTGGCTGCTACCGCAGGCGTCACCAAGACAAATAATCTGGCAGCTCTTACAGAAAAGATGAATGATGGCGATAAGCTTTCCTACACCGTGGCCTGGAAGGATGGCAGCGGTCAGGAATTCTCCGCCACTGTGGAGCTGACCTATGATGCTGATACTAAGAAGCTGGTGTCTGCCGATGGGTCCACTTATGATGCTTCCGGTACCAGCAATGATGAAAAAGCAACGAAGACTCAGCAGCAGGACGCTATCATTGCTGAACTGAAGAAGAATGGCAATTTCAACTCCACCTTTACAGTGAGCAAGGATACTGATGCTCTGAAGTTTACCAGCAACACAGCGGGTACTGCCGGTGGCGAGATCACAGCGGTCAGCCTGAAAAAGACAGTTGCCGCCGATGGAACTGTGAAAGCTATTGCTGACGGTAGCTCCATTGGTACAGTTACAGCTGCAACCGATGCCATGCAGAAGCTGGATCTGAGCAAGCTTACTGCTTTGGCTGGTTCGGAAGATGCCGATGCCATGAACAAAGCTGTTTTTGAAGTAGGCGGTAAGAAGTTTGTTTTGGCTCAAACTGGTGCTACTGATAAGCAGCTTGAAAATTTGGGTTCTGATGTGACTGTTATCAAATTGGGTGGTACTAGTTACCAAAATACGGATGCCGCCAATGTGGCTTCTGTTTTGAAGCGTGTCACTGGCATGGATTTCAGTGTGAATGGCAGCAATGAGATCCTTTACAAGGGCGACACCAAGCTGTCCACTGGTGAGGGCGGTCTGACCCTGCAGATCGGCGACACTTCCGACAGCTTCAACCAGCTGAATGTCACCATCAAGGATATGCACACCGCTTCCATGGGCATCGACGCCATCGATATCTCCGATCAGAAGGGCGCCCAGGCCGCTGTGGATGTGATCAAGGCCGCTATCAACTATGTGTCCGATGTGCGTGGTACTCTGGGCGCTACCCAGAACCGTCTGGATCACACCATCAACAACCTGAGTGTCATGGAAGAGAACATCCAGGACGCCGAGTCCACCATCCGTGATACCGATGTGGCCGACGAGATGATGGCTTACACCAAGAACAACATCCTGATCCAGTCCGCTCAGGCTATGCTGGCTCAGGCCAACCAGGTTCCTCAGGGCGTGCTGCAGCTGCTGCAGTAATTCCTTCTGGAATACCTCAGGCAATTACACCACAATGGAAAGGCCGGTTCCTCAGGAGCCGGCCTTTTTCTCTGAAATGATATAAAGGAGCATCTTCATGGAACCTATCCCAGTGAAAACCCGACTGTATCCTGCCTATGTTCCCAAGTTCCGCTGCATTGCCCAGGATTGCCGGAACGATTGCTGTCATGATTGGAACATCTTTTTCAGCAAAAAAGATTATCTGAAAATCAAACGGGCGGAAAAATCTCCTCAGCTGGAGCAGCTGACAGCCCAGGCCATGGGACGCATTCCCGATGGGGAGCGCACCGAAGACCGATATGGGGAATTCCATACCCATTCAGGAGCTTGTCCTTTCCAAAATGAGGAGGGGCTGTGCCGTCTTCAGTTGGAGCTGGGAGAAGGCGCCTTGCCCAATGTCTGCCGCACATTTCCCCGGCTGCACAGATTTACCCCCATGGGACGGCAGGAGGCCCTTTCCACCGGCTGTGAAGCGGTGGTGCAGCTTTTGTGGGATGCACCGGAGGGCCTGGATTTTGTGGAAGATCCTCTGGAAAAGCAGCAGTGGAAGGGATTGCAGCTGGGAGAGAAGTGGGACCAATATCCCATTTTCCATTCGGCGGTCATCGATATTCTCCAGGCCCGGCAGTTTTCCATCCCCCGCCGCCTGCTGATCCTGGGCCTGATGCTGGAAAAGGCTGCAAAGGAATGGGACAACCTGGATGCTGCCCGCTGGCAGAGTCAGGTGGAGCTGCTGCTGGGAGATCCTTCCCTCACAGAGTCGTTGGAACAGCTGCCCGGCAATCAGAAGGCTTTTCTGGCGGAAAATATGCGCACCGCCGCTCTGATCGCCGCAGGAGAGGGAAGCTTTCTGCTCAAGACTTTGGAGCAAAGCGGTGCATTCTTCAATAGCGGCACAGACACAGCGCCCCATGTGCTTTTCCAGGAAACCTTCTTTGAAGAAGCGTCCCAGGCTTTCCGGGAAACCTTTGGTGATATCGATTATTTCTTTGAAAATCTGCTGGTGAATACCGCTTTTCTCACGGCCGTGCCATCTTTGACCGACCCGGAGCAGCTTTGGAAAAGCTATGTGACCCTTTGCGGTACTTACAGCTTTTTCCGCTTCCTCACCATTTTGTGCTGCGGCAAGGAACCGACGAAAGAAAAGCTCTTCCAGGGTGTGGTGCTAGCCAGCCGGGCTTTGCTTCACAATAAAGACCGCCAGGCTCGGCTGCGGGATCAATTCTTCCAGACAGGCAGCCAGACCCTGGCTCATATGGCCGTGCTGGTGAAAGAATAACAGAATATAAAAAAGCGCCCCAAAGGGCGCTTTTTTGCTGTTTTTTACAGGGACTGGAGGATGGTCTGATAGATCTTCTGAGACAGTGCCTCTCCCTCTTCCACCATCTTCTGGCCCTGGGTCTTGTAATCCTCCGCCATGGCGGCGTCTTTCAAAGAGCCCAGGTTGATGCATACATTCAGCCAGGCTCCCTTCATGGCGCAGCCCAGGTTGAGGGCGGCAACGCCCAGGTCGCTGGCGGCGTTCTGGTTGAATTTGCCTTCCATCTTGTCCACCAGGTGCAGAACATCCAGGCACAGCTCCATGGTTTCAAAGGGAACCTTGGTGGATTCCACCATGCCCTCGGCGATCTTCTGGCTCCGGGCGGCTTTTTCCTCCGGGGTTTCCTTGGGCATCTTGAAGGCGGCGGAAACCAGGTTGAACGCGTCAGTGTCCTTGTCGATGGACAGGATCAGCTTTTCATACAGAGCCTGGGCCTGGGGAATGATCTCGGCCATCAGCTCGTCAAACTCGGCGTATTTCTTCTTGCCCTGGGTCAGGCGGCACACCATGGCGCACAGCGCAGCCCCGTTGGCCCCGCACAGGGCACTGACACTGCCGCCGCCAGGGGCGGGAGCATCGGAACCCAGCACATCCACAAAATCCTTGATGGTCAGTTCAGCCAGTTTCATAAGGCGTTATCCTTTCTCGTGGGCCACCCGGCCCTTTTTGATGACGGTGCGGCACAGGTTGGAGCCGAACCGGTAGAGGATCATATCCAGATCGGGGGCGTCCCAGATCACCAGGTCCCCCTGTTTGCCCGCTTCCACGGTGCCCACTTTGTCACCCATTCCCACCGAACAGGCGGCGTTGAGGGTGACGGCGCACAGAACCTCTTCCGGCTTCAGCTTGTAGCGCAGAAGCCCCAGATTCATGGCAAAAGGCAGGTTGAGAGAGGGGCAGGAGCCGGGGTTGAAATCTGAGGCGATGACCACCGGGATACCCAGCTCCACCATGCGCCGGGCCGGCGCAAAGGTCTTGTCCAGATAGAAGGAGGTGGCGGGGAGCAGATCGGCGATGACCCCGCCCTTGGCCATGGCCTGCATCCCCTCTTCGTTGGAGGCGATCAGGTGTTCGGCGGAAAGGGCGCCTACTTCGGCGCTCAGCTGGGCGCCGCCGATGGCGTCGATCTCGTCAGCATGGATGCGGGGCACAAGGCCCAGGGCCTTGCCGGCCATGAGCACCTTCCGGGACTGGGGCACATCAAAGGCCCCGGTCTCACAGAACACATCGCAGCACCGGGCCAGCTTTTCTTCTGCCACGGCGGGGAGGATTTTTTCCACCAGCAGATCCACATAACCGTCGGGATCTTCTTTGTATTCCTCCGGCACGGCGTGCGCGCCCAGGAAGGTGGCGTCGATGTCCATGGGATGGGTCTCCTGGAGCTTTTTGATTACCCGCAGCTGTTTCAGCTCGTTTTCCAGATCCAGGCCGTAACCGCTTTTGATCTCGCAGGAGGTGACGCCCATGGAGAGCATTTCATTCAGAAAGCCCTCCGAACGCTGGAGGAGCTCTTCCTCGCTGGCCTCTCTGGTGTGACGCACCGTGCTCAGGATGCCGCCGCCCATGCGCAGGATGTCCAGATACCCGGCCCCCGCCAGCTTGAGAGGAATCTCATGCTGCCGCCAGCCCCCAAAGACCAGGTGGGTGTGGGCGTCGATCAGGCCGGGGGTGACCAGGCTCCCCTTGGCGTCGATCACTTGGGCCCCCTGGGCCTTTTCCATGGGGAAATCGGATTGGCTTTCGGCATAGGTGATGATGCCGTCTTCCATCAGCACGCAGGCCTCTGGGATCTTCTCCATCTGCCCCTGCATCTCACCGGCATGGACAGAGGAGCCCTGGGGCGTGCACAGCAGACCAATATTCTGTACCAGTGTTTTTTCCATAGAAAATCACCCTTAGAGGATGTGGTTTTCCAGCACCTGCTTGGAAAAGTCGAAGTCCTCGATCTGCATATAGTATTCGGCGGAGTCGATGAGGGCTTTCATGGGGGTCAGACCGATGATCTCGGTGCCCACCACATGGACGCCCCAACGGGCGGCCTCGGCCTTGACCAGCTCCAGCACGCGATAGAGGGGGGTGCGGTTGAAGTCGGTCATGTTGATGGAGACCTGAGCGATGTTCCGGTCCTCCAGCATGACGCCCAGGGCCTTGACGCAGTCAAAGCCGCCGGAGCTGCGGCGGATGATCTTGCCGATCTTGCTGGCGATGCTTACATCGGAAGTGCTCAGGTTGATGTTGAAGGCCACCAGAGGCATCCGGGCGCCCACGGCCACCACGCCTGCGGTGGGATGGATCTTCCGGCCGCCGAAATCGGGCTCCCACTCTTCCTGCTGCACTTTTTCCGCCATGCCTTCAAACTGGCCCTTGCGGATCTTGGCCAGGTTGACACGGTGGGGAGCACTGGCAGAATCCTCATAGAGGAATACCGGCAGGCCGAAGCTGTCGGAGATCTTCTGGCCCACTTCCTTGCTGATGGCGATGGCTTCTTCTTTTGTCACATCCTTGATGGGAATGAAGGGGATGACATCCACAGCGCCCATGCGGGGATGCTCGCCTTCGTGCTTGGTCAGGTCGATCAGCTCCACTGCTTTGCCGGCAAGGTCGATGGCGCACTGGGCCACGGCGGAGGGCTCGCCCAGGAAGGTGATGACGGTGCGGTTATGGCTGGGGTCGGAGGAATAGTCCAGCAGGGCTACGCCGGGGGTGTTGCGCACCACATCCACAACTGCTTCGATCACTTCGGTGCGGCGGCCTTCGCTGATATTGGGGACGCATTCCAAAATTTTAGCCATGGTGATTGTTCTCCTTTTTCTATATGTCTCTGAAATAGTGGCAAACCAGGGAAAGATGATTATTTGCTCTCTTTGATGACCCGCTCCACAAGGGCTTCATCGGCCACATAGGGCAGGGTGATATGGCCCTTTCCGGCGTAGTTTTTGTTGTATTCCACGCTGGTGGACACAGAGTTTTCGTTTCTGGCCCAGCTGCGGCGGGCGACACCGCCCATGACATCCCACATCAGGGAAGAGCGGATGATCTCGTCCACACGCTCGCTGCCGTCCAGCACCAGGCCGAAGCCGCCGTTGATGGCTTTGCCGATGCCCACGCCGCCGCCGTTGTGCAGGGCGCACAGGCTCATGCCACGGGCTGCGTTGCCGGCGAAGCACTGCACCGCCATATCGGCCATCACATTGCTGCCGTCCTTGATGTTGGAGGTCTCACGGAAGGGGGAGTCGGTGCCGGACACATCGTGGTGATCCCGGCCCATCATCACAGGGCCGATCTTGCCTTCCCGCACCATCTCGTTAAAGCGCAGGGCGATCTTCACACGGCCCTCGGCATCCTGGTACAGGATACGGGCCTGGGTGCCAACCACCAGCTTGTTCTTCTTGGCATCCCGCACCCATACCCAGTTGTCACGGTCCTGATACCGGCGGTCGGGATCGATGCAGTCCATGGCCGCCTGGTCGGTGGCGTCCAGATCTTCCGGCTTGCCGCTGAGGCACACCCAGCGGAAGGGACCGTAGCCAAAGTCAAAGAGCAGGGGGCCCATGATGTCTTCCACATAGGAGGGGAAGATGAAGCCGTCTTTTTCGTCGATGCCGTTTTTGGAGATCTCCTTGACGCCGCTGTCATAAACGGCCTTCATGAAGGAGTTGCCGTAATCGAAGAAATAGGTGCCCTTATTCACCAGAGCCTTGATGGCTTCAAAATGACGGCGCAGGGTGGCGTCGATCATCTTGTGGAAGTTTTCACGGTCGTTGTGGAGCATATGGGTGCGTTCCTCAAAGGTAATGCCCACCGGGCAGTAGCCGCCGTCATAGGCGTTGTGGCAGGAGGTCTGGTCGGAAAGCAGGTCGATGTGGATGTCCTTTGCCAGGCAGTATTCCAGCAGATCCACGATGTTGCCGTGGTAGGCGATGGAGATGGGCTCTTTCTTCTCCATGTACTCCTTGGCCCACTGGAACACCTGATCCAGATTGTCGCTGACCAGGCTGACCCAGCCCTGATCGTGGCGGGTCTTGATGCGGCTTTCGTCCACTTCGGCGAACACGCCCACGGCCCCGGCGATTTCCGCCGCCTTGGGCTGAGCGCCGCTCATGCCGCCCAGGCCGGAGGAGACAAAGAGCTTACCGGCCAGGTTGCCTTCGGCAGGAATGCCCAGGAATTTCCGCCCGGCGTTGAGGATGGTGTTGAAGGTGCCGTGGACGATGCCTTGGGGCCCGATGTACATCCAGCCGCCGGCGGTCATCTGGCCGTAGTTGGCCACGCCCATCTCTTCGGCGATCTCCCAATCGTCGATGTTGTCGAACATACCCACCATCAGGGCGTTGGTGAGGATGACCCGGGGAGCGTCCTTCTTGGAGGGGAACAGGCCCACCGGATGGCCCGATTCGATGACCAGGGTCTGGTCGTCCCGCAGCTCTTCCAGGTATTTTTTGATCAGCCGGTACTGGAGCCAGTTCTGGCAGACGCTGCCGGTTTCGCCATAGGTTACCAGCTCATAGGGATAGAGGGCCACTTCGAAATCCAGATTGTTGTCGATCATCACCTGGAAGGCCTTACCCTCGATGCAGTTGCCCTTGTATTCGTCGATGGGCTTACCGGACAGGCGGCCTTCGGGACGATAACGGTAGGCATAGATGCGGCCCCGGGTCTTCAGCTCCTCCAGAAATTCGGGAGCCAGTGTTTCGTGCAGCTCTTCGGGCACATAACGCAGCGCATTCATCAGGGCCAGCTTGGTCTGGGCCTCGGTGAGGCGATAGCCACGGTCAGGGGCCCGGCGGATGCCGGGTGCAAAAGCGGGATATTCCGGCAAGGTGGCATCCAGCTTGATCTGCATGGCCTGGCCGATCTCTTTGTTGCTCAGCATGGGTGTTCCTCCTTATTTCAGTGCGCCGATGGTTTCTTCCACCAGTTCATTCAGCTCGGCGGACTTGACCATCTTATCAAATTTGTTCATTTCAATATAGGAAATCTGGTCGTGCTCCCAGGCGGGGACACTCTTGCGGATGTGCTTGTACACAGCGCTCATGGCCTTGCCCAGCTTGCTTTCGTCCCGGAAGGTCATGGCCTGGGATGCGGCAAACAGTTCGATGCCCAGCACCTTCTGGCTGTTGTCCAGGATGGACAGGGCCTTGCGGGCGGCGGTGGTGCCCATGGACACATGGTCCTCCTGGTTGGCCGAAGAGGGGATGCTGTCCACGCAGGCGGGATGGGCCAGCACCTTGTTTTCCGACACCATGGAGGCGGCGGCATACTGGGTGATCATCAGGCCGGAGTTGACGCCGCCGTGCTCGATAAGGAAGGCGGGCAGGCCGGACAGCTGGGGATTGACCAGGCGCTCGGTGCGACGCTCGGAGATGTCGGCCAGCTCGGAAATGGCGATGGCGATAAAATCCATGGCCAGGCCCACCGGCTCACCGTGGAAGTTGCCGCCGGAGATCACATCGTCCTCATCGGGGAAGATCAGGGGGTTGTCGGTGACGGCGTTGATCTCCCGGGAGATCACATCGTAGGCATAGCGGATGCTGTCCCGGCAGGCGCCGTGCACCTGAGGCACGCAGCGGAGGGAATAGGCGTCCTGCACCTTGCCCGGCTGCACATCGGCGGCAAGACCGCTGCCTTCCAGCAGGCGGAGCATATTGGCGGCGCAGTCGATCTGGCCCTGGTGGCCACGCACGGCATGGACTTTGGGGTCATAGGCCTTTTTGATGGCCAGGAGTGCTTCGCCGGTGAGGGCGGCGCAGATGTCGGCGGTTTTCATCAGCTTGACAGCGCCGTCCACCACGAAGCAGCCGATGGCTGTCATGATCTGGGTGCCGTTGATCAGGGCCAGGCCTTCCTTGGCGGCCAGTTCCACCACCGGGATGCCGGCCTTTTTCATGGCTTCGGCGCCGGGCATTCTTTCGCCCTGGTACCAGGCTTCACCTTCGCCCAGCATCACCAGCACCATGTGGCTCAGGGGAGCCAGGTCGCCGCTGGCGCCCAGGGAGCCCTTCTGGGGGATGACCGGATGAACGCCCTTATTGAGCATGTCGATCATGGTCTGGATGGTGCTCAGGCGGATGCCGGAGTTGCCTTTGCTCAGCGCATTGCACCGCAGCAGCATCACGGCCCGGCTGATTTCCTCGCTGAGAGGCTCGCCCATGGCGCAGCTGTGGCTGATGATCAGATTGCGCTGCAGCTCCTTTGTTTCGTCAGCGGAGATAAGCACATCGCTGAATTTGCCGAAACCGGTGGTCAGGCCATAAATCACAGCGCCGTCCTCCAGCTTCTGGTCCACATAAGCCCGGGCCTTGTTGACCTTGGCCTTGGCCTCCTCGGTCAGTTCCACCTTTTCCCCATGGCGGGCCACCTGGATCACATCTTCGATGGTCAGATGGTTGCCGTCGATCATAAGAGCCATATCTGTTCCTTCCTTTCTCTCCGTAGGGATGAAAAAATTTTCGTAAAAAGACGATCTTTGGCAAATTGGTACACTAAAAATCATAAAGGTACAGGGTCATTGTATAAAAAACAAAACACAAAGTCAATGACTCCCGAAAGAATTGGTACATTCTCACCGAAAAGCGAGAAAAAAACTAGCAATTTCCCCAAAGATATGGTATGCTTTTGACTAGACCAATTTGCCGGGGAGCAGGCTGTACCAACGGTTCAGTCTGGTAAAACAACAGAGAGAGTGAACCAATTTCCCCGGAAGGAGGAGCTATGACCTTCCATCTGGATCCAAATAAACCCATTTATCAGCAGGTGGCCCAGCAGATTTTGCAGGACATCAAAGAGGGGAAGCTGCGCCCGGGGGACCGGCTGCCCACCGAGCGGGAGCTGGCGGCCCAGTTGGGGGTGGCCCGGGGCACGGTGAAAAAGGCCTATCGGGAACTGGCCGACAATAACCTGGTGGAAGTCATCCAGGGCAGCGGCACCTATGTCCACTCCCACCGCCAGGGGGCAGAAGGGGAGAAGCGGAAGCTGGCCATGACCCTTCTGGAGGAAACCGCCGACCGGCTGGATTTGTGGGGCTTTTCGCCGGAGGAGAGCCTGAATATGATGCGCATCGTGCTGGATAAGGCCAGCCCAGGGGAAAAGACTCTTCGCCTGGCCGTCATCGACTGCAACCCGGAGAGTCTGGCCATTTTCAAAAAGCAGCTTTTGTATCTGCCAGGCGTATCCCTGTCCCTCTTTATGGTGGACAGCATCATTCTGGATGACGATCCCCGGGCGCTTCTGGCCGATTTCGATCTGGTGGTCACCACCGAGACCCACTATGACCAGATCGCCCAGAGCCTGGCCGGTTTCGGAAAAAAACTTCTGAAAGTGGCCATGGCTCCTTCCCGGTATACCATTGTCAGCATCACCACTCTGCCCAGAGAGACGCCCATCGGCATCATTTGTTCCAGCAATAAGTTTGCCAATCTCATCACCGAGCAGCTGTGCTATTTCCGGGAGGAAGAAAAAAGCTATCCGGTGAATTTTGAAACAGACCTGCAAAGCACCATCGGCTTTATGGGCCGGTATGGAGCCATTGTGGTTTCTCCCGACTCCCTGCTCTTTGACAGGCAGGCGGCCGGGGATGCCCTGGACCGGTACCGGCAGCAGGGGGGACGGGTGATCCCCTTTGATTATCTCATCGAGCGGGGCAGCCTGATTCACCTGGAGGAACAGGTGGGCGCTTTGATGGAGGAAAAATATCACCTGCCGGAGACGCTGTAAGGAAGAGGAGAAAAGGATGGAAAAAGAAGACAAGCGCTTCGCCCTGCTCATCGACGGGGAGAATGTGTCGGCCAAATATATCAAAGGCATTTTAGAGGAACTTTCCAACGAAGGGGTCATCACCTACAAGCGGATCTACGGGGACTGGACCAGCGCCAATATGCAGGGATGGAAGGATGTGCTGCTGGAAAACTCCGTGACGCCCATTCAGCAATACAGCTACACCACCGGCAAAAACGCCACCGACTCTGCCATGATCATCGACGCCATGGACATCCTCTATGCCGGCAATGTGGAGGGGTTCTGCCTCGCCTCCAGCGACAGCGATTTTACCCGTCTGGCCTCACGCCTGCGGGAAGCGGGGAAGATCGTGGTGGGCATGGGAGAGCGGAAGACCCCGTCCCCCTTTATCGCGGCCTGCAATAAATTCAAATACCTGGAAGTCCTGCAAAATCCCGAGCCGGAGGCTCCGGAGTGCCCCGAGCGGAAAGAGGTCATGGAAAATGACTCTGCCGCAGGGGGCCAGAATGCCGCCCGCACTTCTTTACGGGAGATCCGCCGGGCGGTGCGCACCATCATTGACGACAGCAGCGAGGACGACGATCAGTGGGTGCCGCTCAGCATTGTGGGAGATACCCTCATCAAGCGCTTCCCTGAGTTCGATGTGCGCAACTACGGCCACCGGAAACTGACCACCTTTGTCAAGGCTTTGGATGCCTTTGAGGTGCGGGAAGTGCCCAGCCCCATGGACAGAAACACCAAAAAGATCTATGTGCGCACCCGCCCGGGCAACCGGAACCGGCGGGGAAAATGAGCAAAGGAGAGAAAGAAAATGGATTACAAGGCACTCAATGGAATCTGTGAGGAATATGCTCAGAAGGCGGTGGAGTGGCGCCGGGATCTGCACCGGCACCCGGAACCGGCCTGGACAGAGTTCCGCACCACCGCTTTTCTGGCCAAGACGCTGGAGGAAGCGGGGATCCCTGTGCTCATGGGCAAGCAGGTGGTCTGCCCGGAATATGCCATGGGCTACCCGGAAGAAAGCGTGATCAAGGCCGCCATGGAGCGGGCGGTGGAGCAGGGAGCCGACCCCTCTTATGTGCAGCGCACCCAGGGCTATACCGGCCTGTGCGCCGTGATCGACACCGGCCGGGAAGGGCCGGTGGTGGCCATCCGCATGGACATTGACAGCAACGATGTGGAAGAAAACCGCACCGATGCCCACCGTCCTCAGAAGGAGGGCTTTGCCTCCTGCAATGCAGGGGCTATGCACGCCTGCGGCCACGACGGCCATGCCGTCATCGGTCTGATCACCGCCCTGTCCCTTTACCGCATCCGGGAGCAGCTGCAGGGCAAGGTGAAGGTGATCTTCCAGCCGGCGGAAGAAGGAGTGCGGGGCGCGCTGTCGGTGTGTAAGTCGGGCATTCTGGACGATGTGGACTTTGTGCTGGGTGGGCACATCGCCGAGACTTCGGATGGTTCTTTGCAGGTGTGCACCAACACCGGCGGCTACCTGGCCACCGACAAATTCGATGTGACCTTCAAAGGAGAGGCTTCCCACGCCGGCGGATCGCCGGAAAAGGGCCGCAACGCTTTGCTGGCGGCGGCGCTGGCTACACTGGGGATGCAGACCCAGGTACAGGACGGCCGGGGCATGGGCCGGTGCAATGTGGGCCTGCTGACGGCGGGCACCTTTGCCCAGCGCAGGCCAGAAGCTGCCCGCCACCACAAAGCAAAGCCCCAGCACAAGCACCGGCGCCAACAACGGCACAATGAGCAAATTGGAAAACAAGGCCAGGAGGGACACCCGCTGAAAGACCAGCACCGAAATGGGCAAAGTGAAAGCCTGGGCCGCCAGCGTCACCGCCATGCCTTCCAGGATCTTTTCCAGCAAACGATGCTTCCCACCCAGCTTCTCCCGAATGGCCTGCTGCATTGGCGGAAAGAGCAACCCGATGCCCAATACCGAAGCAAAGGAAAGCTGCAATCCCACATTCAGCACACTCATGGGAGAAAATAGAAGCAGCAGCAAAAGAGCCGCCGACAGAGAAGACAGCGTGTCTTTCTCCCGGCCCATCCAAAAAGCGGCCATGGCGAAAAAGGCCATGATCACTGCCCGTAGCACCGAGGGCGTTCCTCCGGCCAGCACCACCATCATCAGGCATAGTGGAATCCCCACAAGGCTCCCGCCCTTTTTTCCAAAAAGGGCAAAGGCCACTCCCAGCAGACTGGACACATGAAGCCCGGACACCGCCGCCAAATGGGCTGTTCCACTGAGGTTCAGATCCCGCTTTTGCTGGGCGGTAAAGTCCTCCTTATTTCCTGTGATGATGCCGGTGAGCAAGGCACTTTCCCTTTGGGGGAGCCATTTCCCGGCCACCTTTGCCACCTGCTGGCTCAAACCTTGCAACCGAAGCCACCAAGGCGTTTCGCCGTCTTGCGTTTGAAGCTCTCCGGTCTGGGATGCCTGCAAAAACATCCCCTCTGATGAAAAGCCACGCCGGGGTTCCAACGGCGCCCGGGACAGACGCACTTCCACTGTAAAATGCTCTCCGGCTTTTATTTCAGGAGAGGCATCTTCCAGATACAAAGGCAAGGAAAAATTTACTTCTTCTTCCCCCAAAGCCAGAGCGCGCACCTGCACCTGGCCATAGCTGCCTTTGCCCTGGGCCTCCTCCAAGGCCATGCACTCCATGGTTCCCGACCAGCCGCTGAAAGCCAGCTGGGGCTCTGCCCGAGCAAGGCGCCAAAATCCGAAAAAGGCTGTGCCCAGCCCCACAAAGGCCAGGCACAGCAAAAGCCCGTTCCGCCGTCCCCAAGGCAGGGTCAGCAGAAACAAACCGAAAAACAGCGCCCCGGCCAATGCCAGCTTTCCCAAAGCGAAACCGTGGCAAAATGCCAAAGCGCTGCCAAAAATGGCGCAAACGGCACCGGCAGCGGCCCAACAAAGGGGCCGCTGCGCCGGAAACCGTCCCAGCCACTGCTTCATCTCAAATCAGGCCATCTTGCCCAAAGGCCCGCCGGCCAGCACATGGAAATGGATGTGCTGCACCGTCTGCCCGGCATCTTCGCCGCAGTTGGTCACCACCCGATAGCCCTTGTCCAGCTTCAGTTCCCGGGCCAGTTTGGCAATGATCTGATAAATATAGCCGATGATGGCGCTGTTCTCCTCGGTCACCTCGCCGCAGGAGCTCATGATGTGCTCCTTGGGAATGACCAGGAAGTGTACCGGCGCTGCCGGCTCAATGTCATAGAAGGCATAGACCTTCTCATCTTCGTAAACCTTCTTGGAAGGGATCTCTCCCTTTACGATCTTGCAAAACAGGCAATCATCCATTGTCTATCCCTCACTTTACCATTTCTTCCACGATGTTGTTCACTGCTTCCAGAGCCGCTTCCAGCTTGGAGGGGTCTTTGCCGCCTGCTGTGGCGCTGTCCGGGCGTCCGCCGCCGCCACCGCCGGTCATCTTGGCCACCTGCTTGAGAATGTTGCCCGCATGGGCGCCCTTCTTCACCGCTTCCTTGCCACAGGCCGCCACAAAGTTGATCTTGCCTTCCTCTGTGACCAAAGCCAGCACACTCACCAGATTGGGAGCCTTGTCCCGCAGATCGTCGCTGAGAGTACGCAGCATATCGGAACTCATATCGTCCACCTTCATGGCCAGCACATTGACACCGCTGTCCCCGGCGGTGTGGGCAAAGTTGAGCATCTCCACCGAACGGAGAGCCGCCACCCGGGCGCTGAGCTTATCCACCTTGTGGAGAGCCTGGCGCAGGTCGTTCATGGTCTGCTGGGCCTTGTTCACCAGCTCCATGGGAGAGGACTTGATGGCCGCCGCAGCCTGGGCGATCATCTGCTCTTTTTCATGGAGCATAGCCGCCACCTGGCTGCCCACCACCGCTTCGATACGGCGGACACCGGCGGCCACCGAGGCTTCGCTGACGATCTTCAGCAGACCCACCCGAGCGGTGTTGGGCACATGGGTACCGCCGCACAGCTCGATGGAATAATCCCCCATCTGCACCACCCGGACCCGATCGCCGTATTTCTCGCCAAACAGAGCCATGGCCCCCAGCTTTTTGGCTTCTTCGATGGGCATTTCCGAAATATTTACCACATCGTCCCGCAGGATCTCTTCGTTCACCTGCTTTTCCACTTCCATCAGCTCTTCCGGAGTGACGGCGCTGAAATGGGTGAAGTCAAAGCGGAGACGGTCGGGCTCCACCAAGGAACCGGCCTGCTCTACATGGTTGCCCAGCACAGTGCGCAGAGCTTTCTGCAGCAGATGGGTGGCCGAGTGGGCCCGCATGATGGCCCGGCGGCGATCCTCATCCACATGGACCTGGAGAGTATCGTCCACATTCACCGTTCCCTCCAGGGCTTCCACCTGGTGAAGGAACTTGCCGTCGGCCGTCTTGCGCACAGCCAGCACCTGGAGAAGAGTTCCTTCCCGGCGCATCACGCCGGTATCCCAGCTCTGGCCACCGCTTTCCGCATAGAAAGGAGTCTGATCCAGCACCAGAGTGCCCTGGGCCCCCTGGCTGAGGGAACCGGCCAGTTCCCCTTCGGTGACAATGGCCAGCACCTTGCCGGTGTCCTCCAGCTTGTCATAGCCGGTGAACACAGTGGCGGGCAGCTCCTTGAGGGACACATCGTCTCCGGCCCAGCCCAGCCCTGTGGTGTTGCCCCGAGCCTGACGGGCCCGCTCCCGCTGGGCACGCATCATCTCTTCAAAAGCCTGACGGGCCAATTTGAAGCCCTGCTCTTCCAGGATCTCCACTGTCAGATCCACCGGGAATCCATAGGTGTCATACAGTTTGAAGGCATCCTCGCCGGACAGGGTGTCCCCATTGCCACGGAGAGCGGCGATCATCTCATCCAGCTTCACAAGACCGCTTTCCACTGTGGCGGCAAAGCGCTCTTCCTCGGTGCGGATGAGCTTTTTGATATATTCTTCTTTTTCCCGCAGCTCGGGATAAGCGCCCTCGTTTTCCTGGATGACGGTTTCAGCCACTTCTGCCAGGAAGGGCTGGGTCAGCCCCAACAGGCGGCCATGGCGGGCGGCCCGGCGCAGCAGGCGGCGCAGCACATAGCCCCGGCCTTCGTTGGAGGGGATGACGCCATCGCACACCAGCATCACGCTGCTGCGGATATGGTCGGTGATGATCCGCAGGGATACATCCTGCTTCTTGTCCTTGCCATAGGTGACGCCGGACAGCTTTGCCACATGATCCAGAATCCGGTGGACGGTATCCACATCAAACAGACTGTCCACATCCTGCATGATGCAGGCCAGACGCTCGATGCCCATACCGGTGTCGATGTTCTTCCGGGCCAGAGGGGTGTAGTTGCCCTTGCCATCGCTACTGAACTGGCTGAACACCAGGTTCCAGAACTCCACATACCGGTCGCAGTCACAGCCAGGAGCACAATCCGGGCTGCCGCAGCCGTACTTTTCGCCTCGGTCGAAATAGATCTCCGAGCAGGGACCGCAGGGACCGGAACCGATCTCCCAGAAGTTGTCCTCCCGGCCCAGGCGAACCATATGATCCTCCTGGACGCCGATCTCCTTTGTCCAGATGTCATAGGCCTCGTCATCGTCCAGAAATACCGATACATACAGTTTGTCCTCCGGCATCTTCATTTCCTGGGTAATAAACTCCCAGGCCCACTGACAGGCTTCCCGCTTGAAGTAATCTCCAAAGGAGAAGTTGCCCAGCATCTCAAAATAGGTGCCATGACGGGCATCCTTGCCCACGCTGTCGATGTCCAGGGTACGGATGCACTTCTGGCAATCGGTGACCCGGGGGGCCGGCGGAGTGAGCTCGCCGGTGAAATAGTGCTTCAGCGGCGCCATACCGGCATTGATGAGCAACAGGGAATTGTCGTTCTGGGGCACCAGGGGAAAGCTCTTCAGCCGCAGGTGGCCCTTGCTTTCAAAAAAGCGGAGAAACCGCTCTCTGATTTCATTGAGTCCCAATTTTTCCATGGTTCTTCTCTCCATCCTTGCTATTTTTCTTCCTTTTCCACCCGGCGGCGTAAAAAGGCTTTTTCGTGCACTTGTTTTAGTTGAGGCAGCACCAGACGCTGGTGGGGGTGGTGAGCGCAGGTAAGTTCCTGTCCTTCCTCATCCAAAAGTCTTTCCACCTGGAAGGCCACCGGCGCCCCCACAGGGTCGATCAGCTCCAGCGCATCCCCCAGGGAAAACCGGTTTTTCTGGAGAAACACCGGCCCATAGGGCCCCTGCTCTCCCAGAGACAGGGCACAGACCTCCCAAGGCCGCTGATATCCACCGTCCTCCGGCCGCTGGCTGTCCGTATCTCCGAAATAGAAACCGGTGTAATATTCCCGGTGGCTGACCTTCTCCACTTCCTGCCGCACCCAGTCCGGCAAAACATATCCTGCCGGATCTTTACAATATAGGTCGATGGCCCTGCGATAGGCATTGGCAGTAATGGCAGTATAATAGGCGGTTTTGGCCCGGCCTTCGATCTTGAAGCTGTCCACCCCGGCTTCGATCAGTTCCGGAATGTGATCCAGCATGCAAAGGTCCTTAGAGTTGAGGATGTAGGCCCCTTCCTCCCCTTCGAATACATCCATCACTTGCCCTGGCCGCTGCCGTTCCACCAGGGAATACTGCCAGCGGCAGGGCTGGGCACAGGCTCCCCGGTTGCCGTCCCGTCCGGTGAGATAGGTGGACAGATAGCACCGGCCGGAATAGGACATACACATGGCCCCGTGGACAAACACCTCAATGGCCAGTTCCGGCGAAGTCTTTTCCCGGATCAGGGCCACCTCCTGGAGGGAAAGCTCCCGGGCCAGTACCACCCGGTGAGCCCCCAGCTTGTGCCAGGCCTCTGCGGCCTGATAATTGGTGATGTTGGCCTGGGTGCTGATGTGCCGCTCCAGCCGGGGAGCGTACTGCTTGCACATCTCCAGCACGCCCAGATCGGCAATAATAGCGGCATCGGCCCCCGCTTGCTGGAGAAAATCCAGAAAAGCAGGAATTCGCTCGGCCTCCTCACTGCGGGGCATGGTATTCACCGTCACATACACCCGTTTCCCCAGGCTGTGAGCCAGCTTGCAGGCCTTTTCCAGCTCCTCGCCGGTGAAGTTGCCCGGGGCCGTGCGCATCCCAAAATCCTTGCCCGCCAGATAGCAGGCGTCCGCCCCATAAGAAAGGGCATATTCCAGCCGTTCAAAGTCCCCGGCCGGGCTGAGCAGTTCCGGCTTCCTCATCCCATCTGCTCCTTCTTTTCCTGCATGGCCGCCACATTGGCTTCATGCTCGCTGTAGGTCTCAGCAAACACATGGCTCTGGTCTTCCGGATCGGCCACATAGAAGTAATAATCATGATTCTCCGGCTGCAAAGCGGCCAGAATGGCAGGCACGCCCGGATTGCAGATAGGCCCTTTGGGAAGGCCGGTGACCTTATAGGTGTTATAAGGACTGTCGATCTCCAGATCCTCATAGGTCAGGTTTTCCTTGTGTTCGCCCAGAGCATACTGCACGGTGGCATCGATGTCCAAATGTGGGAAATTAGTGGGATCATTCAGTCGGTTATAGATGACTCCGGCGATGGTGGCCTGCTCTTCCGGCAACACCGCTTCCCGTTCCACCATGGACGCGATGGTCAGAATCTGCCGCATGGAGTAGCCCGACTGCTCGGTCAGCTCCCGCATTTCGGAAGTGTACTTGTTGTTGAAGTTGTTCAGCATGGTGTTGAGCACCCGCACCGGATTGTCATTGATATAGAACTGGTAGGTATCGGGATAGAGGAAACCTTCCAGGCGGTTTTCCTCCATGGGCACATCCTGAAGCATTTCATGCTTGAAGGGATAGGTGTTGGCTGTCTCGATCAGGTCCTCGGCCCCGCACACCCGGGCATCCTCCAAAAGCTGAGCGATCTGCTGGATGGTATAGCCTTCGGGAATGGTCACCTCGGCCACCTCAGTGTAGGTGGACACCCGGTTGAGGGTGTTGATGATCTGGCCATAGTCCATGTCCGCATTGACCTCGTATTTTCCCGAATCAAAGGTCTTGTCCTCGTTGGAAAAATTGGCATAGAGCGTAAAGGCCCAACGGCAGCGGATGATTCCTTCTTCCTTGAGCATCTTGGCCACTTCCCCATGGGTGGTGTCCTCACTCAATTCCAGCATGGCCGTCTTTTCCGGCTTGACCAGAGCAAACATATCGTTTGCTATGTAGATGCCGAAACCGGAAATAATCAGGGAGACACCCAGAATAAACACCAGGTAGCTCACCGCATGCATCATACTCCCCGCCCGGTTTTTCCGGCGTTTTTTTCTTCTTTTGCGAGTCCGGGGAGCCGGGCTCTGCTCATATTCTCCGCTGGTACGGCTCATGATACACCTCCTATTGGTTATCGGTTAAGTCAACAGAGTTTTCAGCACAAACAGCACAAGTGTGACCAGCACGCCGGGACAAAGCACCGAGCGCAGGATGGCTTTGCTGCCACCGCTGCCCCGCAGCCGTGGCACCCGGCCTTTTTCAATCAGGTTTTCCAGGCAAGAGGCCGCCCCATAGATGCTGAGGAACAGCACTGCCGCGGCCAGCATGACAAAATAAGGCCAAATGCCGAAGGCCGCATACCGTTTGAGCAAATAACTCATGGCCAGATAAAACAAATTGTTGAAAAAGTGTCCAAACACCGCCGGCCACACAGAACCGGTGATGATGGTCATATACCCGAACAAAAGCCCTGCTGTGAGAGGCCCCAGAAAATTGGCCGTGGAGCCATGGATCATGGCAAAACACAGGGCCGAAATGAGGATGGCCGCCGTCTGCCCCCATCCTTCCAGACCGGAAAGCAATCCGCCCCGGAAAAACAGTTCCTCGGCCAGAGCGGGCAAAAAGGCGATGACCAGCACCAAAAGCCATGTGGGGGTACCGCCATACTGGCTCCAGGCGCTATAGGCCGTATCCTCCAGCAAAGCGCCTCCGGTGAAAAGGGCCACCAGATAATTGAGGAAAAAGGACAAAAGGGACACTGCCAAAGCAGAAAAAAAGACAAAAGGGGCAAAGCGCAGCCGGCTTCCCCCAAGACGAAGCTTCATGGGGGATTGGCCCTTTCTCCCCAACAGCCAAAAGACCAGAAGAGGCAGGAAAAATGCCACGACTTCTCCCAGGGCCGCCATCGCCAAAGGGGGCAGCCACCGGTTGTTTTCCGGCAGCGCACCCAGGATGAACAAAATGCCCATGGACACCGGCGGCATCAGAGAATAGATCAGTGGATTCATTCTCCATCCCGTCCTTTCCCAAAGGTCAGGACCCGGGACTGGGTGCAGATCAGATCCATCTTCTCATCATGCTCTTCTGTGGGCACATGGGGAAACAGCAATTCCTCATGGCACAAGGCCGCCCGGAAAAACCGTCCCTTCTGCAAGAACCGGTCATAGAATCCGGCGCCATGCCCCAGGCGGGTGCCATCCTCGCCGCAGGCCACACAGGGAATCACCGCAAAATCGATTTCTTCCGGCTCCACCCAGCTTTCTCCTTCCGGCGGCACCGGGATACCGTACTTCCCCTCCTGAAGCCTGTCCAGATGGGAAAGATGCCTGGCCCGCATCACGCCTTTGCCGATGCACACCGGCGCACACACCCGTTTCCCGTCCTCCAGCGCCATGCGGAGAAAGGCAAAGGTGTCCGGCTCTCTGTCCACCGACAAATAGCAAAAAACAGTGCCGGCCTGCCTGTATTCCGGCCTTTCCCCCAGTGCCCGGGCAAAGGCTTCCCCTCTCCCCCGGACATCGGCATCGGAAAGGCTGGCCAGCCGGGACCGTGCCTGCCGGCGGCATTCTTTTTTATCCATCCATGGTCTCCTTTTTCTCAGTTAAACAGCAGATTGCAGTAGCCTGCCTTCTGTTCCAGGAGTTTTTCTCCGGCCGGTGTCAAAGGCAGCGCCATGGCAAAGGGCTTGGGATCGTTTTGCGGCAGCAGCCGGCACAGCCCTGTTTGGGCCCCCACCCGCTCCAATGCAGCAGCGGCCAGGCGCAAAGCATCGGGCCCCAGGGCTTCACAGACCCGCCAGGCTTCTCCCACCGGTTCGATACATCCCCAGGCCGTAAGGCGGCCATCCCGCCGCAGCACCAGGGCCTTGTCCCCGTAAAGCTCCTGCTGAAGAGCAAAGTCCTCCGGCGTGCGATCCACGGAAAACAAAGTGCCCAGAGCCTTGCCATAAAGCTCTGCCACCTCCGGAAGATCCTCCGGCCCGGCCGGAGACAACCGGCCTTCTTCCCTGCGGGCCTTGACTTGCCGCTCTTCCACCCAAAAGGCGGTGCGGTAGCCAAAGCGCCGGTAATAATCAAACAAAGAAGGCTCTTGAGGAATGAGCATCAGCAAATCCATTCCCCGCTCTGTCCCCTCTTTCCGGGCTTCCTCCAGCAGGGCGCCCGCCAGGCCTTTGCCCCGGCAAGCGGGATGCGTGCCCACTCCATATACATACAGACCCCGGCCATGGAACTTTCCCTGGCGCAGCTGCATCGGCAGAAGCTGGAGCATGGCCTGAATGTGTTCTTCCTCACAAAGAAGGGTGTTTTCCGACTTCCAAACCTTTTGGAAAAACCAGTGGGTAAAGCTTTTTTCTCCGGGAAAGCACAGATCAAACAGCGCTTCCAGCCCGTTTTGGTCCTCTTTTTTCCCCAGCCGGATCATGGCAGAGGCTCCATGCGGTATTTGGCCGTCAGTTCCACCGGGCGATAGGAAAGCTTGGCCTTTCGCAGCCCTTCGATCCCCATATCTTCCTCCCGGTTCACATAGGGGAAATCCATCCCCTCATGGGCGATAAACTCCCGGTTGATCAAGGGATAGGCCCCGGGGATATCGGCCATGGCTTTTTCGATCTGCACCGTCAGAGCATCGCTGCAAGAAGGGCTTCCCATGGTAAAGGCAGCCATACGCCCATCCACATAAAGCACCCCGCCCCGCATGGCCAAGTCCTCGTAATGCTCCAGGGCCTGCCACACCGCACAGTGTTCGTAAACCACGGTGTCAGCTGCATTTTCATCGTGGCGCTCACACCAAAGGTGATGGAATTTCAAAATCTCATCCCGATGCTTTGCAGGGTCCAGCTTTTCATAATGCCAGTTGTTTTCATGCTCCTGCAAAAAACGATTGATGAAATTCCGCTTGGAGTGAAGCTTTTTCCCTTTAAGGGTGGCCAGATCCTCACTGCGGTAAATATAGTCGAAGTTGTCCCGGTCCTCTGTAAAGGCATACCGACCGGGGAGCAAGCTTTCCACTTCTTCCTTCTGGTCCTGGGTGCAGCCCAAAATCCGATAGGGCTTTCCCCGTTCCCTGGCATCCTGGGCGATGACTTCCAGCGCGGTTTTCCGGTCCCCTTTCCCCACAGGGAACAGATAAGTGAGTTCAGGAGCATCTTCTCCCAGGGAGAGCATATACAAAAAATCTCCCTGTATGGCAAACAATGTCCGGTACCGGCAGCGCCAGATGAACATATCGGTAAAGCACCGCTCTGTCATGCGGGCCGGTTCCAGACTGAGTTTTTCTTCAATCTGCTTCTTGTCTTCTATGGAAATTTCTCGGAAAGGAAGCATTATTTCACCATTTTCCTCTTTCAGTTTTGATCCATTACTGACCGGCCTGTCCCAGACGATAGCGCACCTGCTCCCAGATCTTCTCATGGATCTGCTCCACCGTCAAAGGTGTCCCTTCCGGAGCGCAGGAGATGATCTGCCATCCGTAACGCCGGCAAATTTCCAGCGCACCTTCCCGGCAGCGGGACAGATAATCATGATCTTTTTCGTGGATATCTCCCTCATTCCCCTGGCGCTTTTGAAGCAACTGGAATGTCAAATTCGCCGGCATATCCAGGAAAAACACCAAAGTGGGCGCAGGGAGTCCAAGTTTATTATACTCAAAATCAAAGAGCCAATCCAAAAAAGGACCGGTCTCTTTCTGTGGGAGCTTGGCGGCCTGGTGCACCGCATTGGATGTGGTATACCGGTCGCAGAGCATCAGCCCACCCTTCTGGTGGTACTCCTGCCAATCGGTTTTATAGGAGGCGTACCGGTCCACCGCAAAAAAGGTGGACGCTGCATAGGGGTTGACGCTCTCCGGCTTTGTGCCGAAGGCTCCTCCCAGATACATCTCCAGAAGGGCCGCCGAAGGCTGGTGATACCGGGGAAAGACCGCTTTGCGAAAATCGATCTCTTCCTGCTGGAGCCGCTGACACAACCGGGCAAACTGGGTGGATTTTCCCGACCCGTCGGTGCCCTCAATGACAATCAGCTGTCCTGCCATCACTCCACCCCATACAGCCGGCGCACCTGAGCCATTTTGCCACAGCTCATCTTCCCTTCCGGGCAGGGGCCATAAAGGCAGGCCGGGCCGGCCTTCTGGAACAGATGGGGCGCCACCTTGCGGCACTCTTCCAGCATCTGCCGGGCCACCTCCCGAATCTCCCACTGGGCCCGGTTGCAGCAGCGCAGGCGGAAGAAATTATAAAGGGACCGTGTATCCATGGTCATCATCATCTTGGTGCAGCAAGCATTGGGCAGCACAAACCGGGCGTCCTCATTGGCCATCTTCCGGGCCGCTTTCCGTGCCTCTTCCGGCGCCATTCCCTGCTCTTCCAGCCGGGCAGCCTGCCGGTCTGTGAGGGCCGCAGCCAGCTCATCATACAGACGCTGATCCTCCGCCATCGCCTTTTCAAAGATCTCCCGGCAATGGGGATCCTCTGCAATGGAGGGAGGCAACACATATTCAAAGGCTTTTTCCCGCACATACCGCTGGGACTGCACGCTGAAGGACGCAATGCGATGACGGGTGATCTGGGCCAGCAAAGAGCGGGACACGCCTTCGATGGCAAAGGTGAAGCTGGCGTGCTCCACTGGGCTTTCGTGGCCGATCTCCGCCAGCATATCGATGAAGTTCTGGGTTTTTTCCTCGTCCAGCCCCTCCCAGATGGTGTCCGCACTGGCGGCGGAATAACACATCCGGGCCGCGGCGGCCACCAGCTTTTCCGGCTGGGGCGTATGAGAAAGCAAAGTCACTTTTGGCGTCATATCATTCTTCCCCCTTGATGCGCCAGCGGAAGGCCGCAAACATATATTGAGGCAGTTTCATCATGCGTCCCAGACGGCTGGGCTGCTTGAGCAGACGGTACAGCCACTCCAGACCAAGCTTGATGAAAATGTCCGGCGCACGCTCCACTTTTCCGGCGTACACATCCAGAGATCCTCCCAGCCCCACCATCAAAGTGGCGTTCAGTTCCTGGAAATGTTCATCGATAAAATACTCCTGGCGGGGAGAGCCCAGGCAGACGAACAAGGCATCCGGATGGGCGGCATTCACCGCTTCGATTGCCTCACTGTCCTCTTTGAAATAGCCGTCATGGCAACCGGCCACTTTCAGGCCGGGATATTTCACCTGCATCCGCCGGGCCGCTTCTTCAGCCACTCCCGGCTTGCTGCCCAGGAAATAAATACTCTTGCCTGTATCCCGCAAAGCGGAGAGAAGATTTTCTCCAAACTCCACCCCGGGCACCCGCCCTTTCAGGGGACGGCGAAGGATGCGGGAGGCATAGATCACTCCGATCCCATCGGGCAGCACCAATCCCGCCCGAGACACAATATCCCGCAGCTTATCGTTGGTGACGCAGGCCTGGGCGATCTCCGCATTGGGTGTGACCACCATGCATTTGCTCCGGCTCTGGATCTGCTCCATGGCATAGCCCACGGCCTCATCCATGGTCACATTGTCAAAGGCCACAGCCATAATTTTGATACGAATAACCGACATCCCTCTCTATATCAGATATACACCGCTTATTTTACCCTATTTTCCCTTTTGACACAAGGGAAAAGGTATACAAATATCCTTTCCCACAAGCTCTCCCAGCCATGGAAAAGCAAAACAGATCCAGTGCCTGGAGTGCCGTACTTTTCTTTGCTTCCAGCTTGTACAAAACAGATTTTGTCTTTTCAGGGTCTTGTTCTCCGGCTGACCGACCGACAATTTACTTTCATACCAATGAAAAAAGCCCGCCATGGATGCGGACCTTTTTCTGCAATCTTTAGTTTTCCCACTCTGACGGCTCTTCCTCGTCCGGCCCTTGCTTCAATCCCTGGAAGGCTATGGACAAAAATCCAGCCAGCATAATGCCTCCCAGCAGCGTCACCGAAAGCTGGCCCAGGAAATTCTGAGGGGCCAGATAAAAGACGATCCCAATAAAGAAGGAGGACAGATTGAACCCCATATGGAGCAGAATACTGGCCTTGAGGCTGTCGGTACGCAGGCGCACATATCCCAGCAGAAGGCCGAACAGCGTGGCATAGACGATCCACACCAGCTGCCCATGAACAAAGCCGAACACCAGTCCCTGCAGCAGCACCGCCAGCCAGGCGGGCATGGCCTTCCGCAGCCGGGAAAGCACCAGGCCCCGGAAAATCAGCTCTTCCACCAGCGGAGCGAAAATGGCCACCGACAACAAATCGGCCCACAAAAGAGAGGTATTCAGTCCTTGGGAAGCCTGGTTGTAAGACTCCAGCAGCTGCTGCGGCAAAGGCAGAAGCTCCATAGCGCCGGTGGTCAGAATATTGCCGCAGGCACCGGCCATCAGCAAACAAGCCACCTGACGCCTCCCGATGTTCTGTCCGCCCTGCACCAGATCCCACAGGGGCATCCCCCGCAGCTTGGCCAAGGCCATAATGATCAAAATGGTGAGCACCTGACTGCTTAGCAAAATCACTGTGCTGTAGTCACTGGCAAAGGCATCATACAACTCTGCAGCCCGGTCGGGCGCCGTCGTTTGAAAATAGACCTGCGCACCGATGCTGGCCACCAAGGAACAGGCAAACTGAACCGCCAAAAACAGCAGCACATAGCCGATGGCCCGGCGAAGATTTCGTAGTTTTTCCATGGGCATCTCCTCTCAAAGGGAACAAAAAAGGCGCAAGGCCCAGCCTTGCGCCCTTTCTCTTTCTCATTTAATCAAACAGGGGATATTTTTCGCACAGCTTGTTCACTTCGCTGCGGATATAATCGGCCTTGTTCTCAAAGTCCACCGCAGCCAGCTTAATCAGCTCAGCCACCTTGGGCATATCCTCTTCCTTGAAGCCCCGGGTGGTGATAGCCGGTGTGCCGATACGGATGCCGCTTGTGACAAAGGGGCTCTCCGGATCGTTGGCGATGGAGTTTTTGTTTGCAGTGATATACACTTCGTCCAGCCGCTTCTGCATCTCCTTGCCGGTGACATGGAAGTTGCGCAGATCCACCAGCATCAGATGGTTGTCAGTGCCGCCGCTCATCAGGTCAAAGCCTTCTTTGAGCAATGCATCGGCCAGAGCCTTGGCGTTCTTCACAACCTGCTCCTGATAGGTCTTGAACTCCGGCTTCATGGCTTCGCCGAAGCAGACGGCCTTGGCGGCGATGATATGCTCCAGCGGGCCGCCCTGGGTTCCGGGGAACACGGCCTTGTCGATCTGCTTTGCCAGCTCTTCCTTGCAAAGGATCAGGCCGCCGCGGGGACCGCGCAGGGTCTTATGGGTGGTGGTGCTCACCACATCGGCATAGGGCACCGGGCTCATATGCAGTCCAGCTGCCACCAGACCGGCGATATGGGCCATATCCACAAAGAGATAAGCGCCCACTTCCTTGGCGATGTCGGCAAAGATATCAAAGCGGATCTCCCGGGGATAGGCAGAAGCGCCGGCGATGATCATCTTGGGCTTATGCTCCTTGGCCAGCTTGCGAACCTCATCATAGTCAATGGTCTCGGTTTCAGGATTCAGGTTATAGGGAACCACATGATAATAATTACCCGAAATATTCACCGGGCTGCCGTGGGTCAAGTGACCGCCGTTGGCCAGGTTCATGCCCAGAACGGTGTCGCCGGGCTTGACCAGCGCATAATAAACGGCAATGTTGGCCGAAGCACCGCTGTGGGGCTGCACATTGGCATGATCAGCAGAAAACAGCTTGCAGGCCCGGTCCCGGGCGATGTCTTCCACCACATCCACACATTCGCAGCCGCCGTAATAGCGTTTGCGGGGATAACCCTCCGCATATTTATTGGTCAGGACAGTGCCCATGGCCGCCATGACCGCGGGGCTGACGATGTTTTCTGACGCGATCAGCTCGATATTGCGGCGCTGCCGGTTGTATTCCTGCTCAATGGCCTGGCCCACCTCCGGATCGAACTGCTTCACCAAATCCATATTCTCTCGAAACATGGCGCATCCAACCTCCTTATTTTCATTCATCAAAGGCCGAAACCTTGATTCCATTATATACTCGAATTGTTTTTATTTCAACTCTTTGCTATAATGGAATCCATCCTCTCATTCCCGCTAAAATTCCTGTTTTCGGGCATATTTCACATCACAGGATGAGGAAAACAGACTTTTCCTCAGTTTCCTCCTTTTTCTTCGTCGAAATATCCAAGGCACTCCCTTGGCGCTCTGTGCACTTTGCCCGATCTTTTCTGCCGAACATGGAATGAGATACCATATGACAAAATATTTTCTCTGGACGGTGAAACACTATGCGGAAAAAAGAACGCGCGGCTCTGATCGTGGAAGCCCTGAAAGAACATTACCCTGCCTCCTGTTCCCTGGTGGCCCGGAAGGATTACGAGCTTTTGTTTGCCACCCGGCTGTCGGCCCAGTGTACCGATGCCCGGGTGAATGTGGTGACCAAAGAACTGTTTTCCCGCTGGGACAGTCTGGAAGCCATTGCCGGAGCCGATCTTTCGGAACTGATGGAAGTGGTCAAGCCCTGTGGACTGTACCGGGTCAAGGCCATGGATATTCAGAAATGCGCCCAGGCCCTGCTGGAAAACCATGGAGGCAAAGTCCCCGACACCATGGAGGAACTGCTCAAGCTGCCCGGTGTGGGGCGCAAGACGGCCAACCTGATCCTGGGAGATCTGTTCGGCAAGCCGGCCATTGTGGCCGATACCCACTGCATCCGTATCTCCGGCCGGCTGGGGCTGACCAAAAGCAAGGACCCCTATCAGGTGGAGATGGATCTGAAAAAGCTCATTGCTCCAGCCGATCAAAACGACACCTGTCATCGTTTCGTCCACTTTGGCCGGGATATCTGCACCGCCCGCTCCCCCAAATGCAACATGTGCTTCCTGCTGGAGCTCTGTCCCTATGGGCAGGGAAAATAACAAACCGGACGCCGCAAAAGCCTGCAAGTAAAAAGTCAATATAATGCCGTCTTTGCGCTTCTATTGATTGGATTTTCCCACCATACCCCTATAAGGAGTGCCGCAGATGAACCGAAAAAAGATTATTACATATTTCATCATCACTTTTGCCATCACCTATACATCCTGGTGGGGATTGGCACTGCTGACAAATCTGAATATGATCCATTCCTCGCAAGGCCTGTTTCCTTTTCTTTTCACTCTAGGTGGTTTCGGGCCGACGATTGCCGCTATTTTGGTGTTGCCTGAAAAACGGCCCATATCAGTGTTGAAATTTATTTTCTCCTGCCAGAAAAATAGTTTTTGGTATCTGTTATTGTTCTGTGCAATGCAGGGAGCTGTCATTGGATTTTCCTCTATGGAAATCAATCCACAGCTTCCTTGGTATGCAGCACCGATTGTTATGCTATCCGCCACATTAGTAAGCGGCGGCAATGAAGAGCTTGGGTGGCGAGGCACTATGCAACCTGAACTGGAAAAAAAGTTTCCGTTCCCAACTGCGACATTGATAACCGGCTGCATATGGATGACATGGCACATCCCGCTTTGGTTTATAAAGGGCATGTCCCACCAAAGCATCCACTTCGGTCTGTATTGCATCTACGGTTTGATTTTGAGCTTTTGGCTTGCAACGCTTTATAAAAAGACAACAAGTGTGTTCTGCTGCGCAGTCTTTCACGGATTTTCAAACCTGATGCTTTCGATGTTTGTCATTAAAGTGAATTGGCTTTTGGTCGTGGGATTGATTGCAGCGCTTGTGTTTTCCATCTGGCTCTACTACAAAAATACAGAAATACAGAGACAAAGTTCGTAAAAGCCTGCAAGTAAAAGTCAATACAAGGAGGCAGCCTATGGATTCGGATTATGTTTTTCTCACAGAAAAAGAAGCCATGTGGGCGGAAATGCTGATGGAAGCACTGCAAAAGGCAGATATTCCCGCGGCTTCCGTCCCGGTCTATGGGGCCGGCCTTGTTATGCGGGCCGGTGTGCAGGAGCGGCTCCGGATCTATGTCCCCCTGGCGAATAAACCTCAAGCGGAAGAGCTGCTGGAAGAACTTTTCCCCGAAAACCAGAAATGATCTCATTTTGACAAAAACAGCCCGGACAGAAACCTGTGAAGTGATAAAATAATGGTAGACACAAAAGTGCCTACCATTATTTTTATGCTAT
>OHAD01000944.1_pt1 | contig 30674 bp, 39 predicted proteins | sample 1577011 | NCBI WGS metagenome assembly OHAD01 (sample SAMEA3541510, study PRJEB24748) | human gut metagenome | biome: human gut; feature: human-associated habitat; material: faeces | place: China | collected 2012 | reverse complement strand
GCCGCCACCGTGCTGCGGGGTGTAGATTACATCCAGATCCCCACCACCCTCCTGGCTCAGGTGGACTCCTCTGTGGGCGGCAAGGTGGCCATCGACCTGCACGCAGGCAAGAACCTGGCCGGGGCCTTCTGGCAGCCCAAGGGTGTGCTCATTGACCCGGAAGTGCTCACCACCCTCACTGACCGTACCTTCTCCGATGGTATGGCCGAGGTCATCAAGTACGGCTGTATCCGGGACCAGGCTTTCTTTGACAAGCTGGCCGCCTGGGGCGGACGAGAGGGCGTGATGGAGCACATCGAGGAGGTCATCCACACCTGCTGCGACATCAAGCGCAAGGTGGTTCTCAACGATGAGCGGGACACCGGCGAGCGGATGGTCCTCAACTTCGGCCACACCATTGGTCACGCCTTTGAGCTGGCCGGCCACTACGAGACCTGGACCCACGGCCAGGGAGTGGCCGCAGGCATGTGTGTAGCTACCCGGCTGGGGGAACAGATGGGCATCACTCCCGCCGGAACCACCGAGACCATCCAGAATATATTAAAGGAGTACCAGCTGCCCCTCACCATTCCCTGTACCTGGGATACCCTGGTGGAGGCGGTGGGCCTGGACAAGAAGAACGCCGGCAGCGACATTCGCCTCATTGTATTGGAGGAGCTGGGAAAGGCCGTTCCCCACGCCATGCCCCGGGAGGCGCTGCTGGAGGCTTTGACCCCCATGTGGAAAGGAAACTGACATGAATGTGACCATTCTGCCGGGAACGCTGAAGGGAGCGGTCACCCCGCCCTCCAGCAAGTCCCAGACCCACCGGGCGGTGCTTGCCCTCATGCTGGCCCAAGGGGAGGGCAAGCTCTCCAACCTGGCGGTTTCCCAGGATATCCAGGCCACTCAGGACTGTGTAGCCGCCCTGAAAAGCGGGCAGCCCGCACAGGCGGATGGGCTGCCTTTGCTGGACTGCGGCGAGTCGGGCTCCACCCTGCGCTTTCTCATCCCGGTGGCTCTGGCTGTGCGGGGTGGAGGCCACTTTACCGGCCGGGGACGGCTGATGGAGCGGCCCCAAGGTCCCTACATCCGCCTGTTTGAGGAGAAGGGAATTTCATGGAACCAGGAGGGGGCCTGTCTGACTGTGGCGGGTCAGCTGGAGCCGGGCGTCTATGCCCTTCCCGGCAACGTGTCCAGCCAGTTTATCACTGGACTGCTCTATGCCCTGCCTCTGCTGCCTGGAGACAGCCGGATCGTCCTCACCACACCCCTGGAATCCCGGGGTTATGTGGATATGACGCTGGATATGCTCCGCCGGTTCGATATAAAGGTAGAGGAGCAGGAGGACGGCTTTCTGGTGCCGGGAAACCAGACCTATCAGGCCCGGGACCTGACCCTGGAGGCCGACTGGTCGGGCGCCGCTTTCTGGTACGCCGCCAACTTCCTGGGAGCTCAGGTAGACATACAGGGGCTCAATCCCGATTCCGTCCAGGGAGACCGGCAGATCGGCACCCTCTATTGGAAGCTGGCCAGGCCCGGGAATGTGGACATTGACCTGTCTCAGTGCCCCGACCTGGCGCCCCCGCTGGCCGTCATGGCGGCGGTGCGGAAGAGAACTACTCGGTTTGTAAACGCCGGGCGGCTGCGCATGAAGGAGAGCGACCGCCTGGAGACCATCGCCCGCACGTTAAATGCCCTGGGAGCCAAGGCTCAGGTGGGGGAGGACACCCTCATTCTGGAGGGGCTGGACCACCTGGAGGGCGGTACGGTGGACGGCTGCAACGACCACCGCATTGCCATGATGGCCGCCGTGGCCGCTGTGGCCTGCAAAGAGCCGGTGACCATCCTGGGGGCCGAGTGCGTGAAAAAATCTTACCCCCGGTTCTGGGAGGACTACACTGCGTTGGGAGGAGAAATACATGGCCTCATATCTGGGTGAACATATCCACGTGTCTGTCTTTGGACAGTCCCATTCCCCGGCCATTGGGGTAGTGGTGGACGGCCTGCCCGCCGGGGAGCGGGTGGACATGGAGGAGCTGGGGCGGTTTTTAAAGCGCCGGGCTCCGGGACAGAACGCCACCTCCACCCCCCGCAAGGAGGCCGACCTGCCCAAGTTTCTCAGCGGTCTGGTGGACGATGTGACCTGCGGGGCGCCCCTGGCCGCCCTCATTGAGAATACCAACACCCGCTCCCAGGACTATGCCCAACTCCGGGACAAACCCCGCCCCAGCCACGCCGACTTTACCGCCCAGGTGAAGTACGGCGGCTTCCAGGACGTGGCGGGGGGAGGACATTTCTCCGGCCGCCTCACTGCTCCTCTATGCATTGCGGGCGGCATCTGCCTCCAGATACTGAAGCGCCGGAGAATTGAGGTGGCCGCCCACATCGCCTCCATCGCCGGAGAGGCCGACCGGCCCTTCGACCCCATGGGGGAGAGTGTGGAGACGTTGGACGCCCTGAAGCGCGCGCCCTTCCCCGTCATGGACGAGAAGGCGGGGGAGCGCATGCGGAAAGTGATCCTCCAGGCCAAGGAGGAGGGCGACTCGGTGGGCGGCATTGTGGAGTGTCTGGTCACCAGGGTGCCCGCCGGACTGGGAGAGCCCATGTTCGGCGGGATGGAAAACCGCCTGGCCGCCGCCCTGTTTGGCATCCCGGCGGTGAAGGGCGTGGAGTTTGGCGCGGGTTTCGGAGTGGCCACTATGCGGGGCTCGGAGAACAACGACCCCTTTACCGTGAAGGACGGGAAGCTGGTCACCGAGACCAACCACGCCGGAGGCATTTTGGGGGGCATTACCAACGGCATGCCCCTGGTGTTCCGCCTGGCTGTGAAGCCCACCCCGTCCATTGCCAAGCAGCAGCAGACGGTGAGCCTGTCGAAAAAGCAGGTGGAGGAGCTGGTGGTCACCGGCCGCCATGACCCCTGCATCGTTCCCCGGGCGGTTCCCGTAGTAGAGGCGGTCACAGCCCTCGTTCTCACCGACTTACTTTTCTCGAGAGAAAAGTAAGCAAAAGAGCTTGGTGCGAAACTTCGTTTCGCTTCTGAGAAGCAAGAGGTTTCGGAGGGAGGGATAGTGTGAAAGGGAACCGTCAGGGTGCTCTTTCACGTGCAATCACTACAAATTTGAATTGGAAAAGCCAATTCAAATTTGCCGCGTGAGGCGAAACTGCGGTTTTGACTCACGCGCGCAAAAGAGCTTTGTGCGAAACTTCGTTTCGCCACCTTATTAAGTCATAGAATATTGCACCCATAGGTAAGGAGTGATTGAAGATGGAAGAACTGAAGGATCTGAGAGAGAAAATTGACGCCATCGACCAGCAGATGGTGGACCTGTTTAAGCAGCGCATGGAGGTTTCCAAAGAGGTGGCCGCCTATAAGCAGGCAAACGGCCTGCCCACCCTGGACGCGGGCCGGGAGCGCGCCCTGCTGGGCAAGGTAGGCGAGCAGGCGGGGGAGGAGCTGGCCGACTACACCCAGTCGGTGTACCGCACCATCCTGGCCGCCGGACGCTCCTACCAGAACGCCTGCTCCGGTGTGACCTCCAAGGTGTATGAGACCATCCGCAAGGCCCTGGACACCACCCCCGACCTCTTCCCCCAGCGGGCTACCGTGGCCTGCCAGGGTGTGGAGGGTGCTTACTCCCAGATCGCCTGCGACAGCATCTTCAAGGCTCCTACCGTCCTCTACTTCAATACCTTTGAGCACGTATTCAAAGCGGTGGAGAGCGGCATGTGCCAGTACGGCGTGCTGCCCATCGAGAACAGTACCGCCGGTTCCGTCAACGCCATCTACGACCTGATGACCAAGCACAACTTCTCCATCGTCCGCTCCGCCCGCCTGAAGGTGAGCCACAACCTGCTGTGCAAGCACGGGGTGAAAAAGGAGGACATCAAGGAGATCTTCTCCCACCAGCAGGCCATCAGCCAGTGCGCCGGATATCTGTCCACCCTGAAGGGCGTGAAGGTCACCGTGGTGGAGAATACCGCCCTGGCCGCCCAGATGGTGGCCCAGTCGGAGCGCCGGGATGTGGCCGCCCTGTCCTCCCGCTTCTGCGGCGAGCTCTACGGTCTCAACCTCCTGGAGCAGAACGTCCAGGACCAGGACAACAACTACACCCGCTTCATCTGCATCTCCAAGAATCCCGAGATCTACCCCGGGGCCGACCGCACCTCTCTGATGATGACCCTGCCCCACAAGCCTGGCGCCCTTTACAATGTACTGTCCAAGTTCTACGCCCTGGGCATCAACCTGCGCAAGCTGGAGAGCCGTCCTCTCCCTGACCGGGAGTTCGAGTTCATGTTCTACTTCGACCTGGAGTGCTCCGTGTATGCCCCCGAGATGGAGCGTATCTTCCGGGACCTGGAGGAGGAGAGCGAGCACTTCCGCTATCTGGGCACTTACAATGAGGTGATCTGCTGATGGACTGCGGGCTCATCGGCCGCAAGCTGGGCCACAGCTTTTCCCCCAAAATCCACAGCCTGCTGGGGAACTACCCCTACCGGCTCATCCCTCTGGAGCCGGAGGAGGTGGGGGAGTTCCTGCGCAAGGGGGAGTTTCACGGCCTTAACGTCACCATCCCCTATAAAAAGACGGTGATGGAGTACTGTGCCGAACTCACCCCGGCCGCCCGGCGCATCGGCAGCGTGAACACCATCCTCCGCCGCCCCGACGGTACCTTGCTGGGAGACAACACCGATTATGATGGGTTTTTGTACCTGTTAAAGTCCGCCGGAGCCCAGGTGGAGGGCCGGAAAGCCCTGGTGCTGGGCAGCGGCGGGGCATCTCTCACGGTGCGGGCAGTGCTCTCCGAGCTGGGAGCCCGGGAGATCATCACCATCTCCCGTTCCGGAGAGAATAACTATCAGAATCTGGACCGCCACGCCGACGCCCAGATCATCGTCAACGCCACCCCCGTGGGTATGTACCCCAATAACGGAGTTTCCCCCGTGGATTTGGACCAGTTCCCCCAGTGTGAGGGTGTCTTTGACCTCATTTATAACCCCTCGAAAACCCAGCTGCTCCTCCAGGCTCAGCGCCGGGGGCTCATCTGGGGCAACGGCCTGGGGATGCTGGTGGCCCAGGCCAAAGCGGCCTCGGAGCGGTTCCAGGGCAAAAAGCTGCCCGACGAACTGGTGGCCGACATTACTGCCAAGCTGGAGCGGGAGACGAAAAACATCCTCCTTATCGGAATGCCCGGCTGCGGCAAGACCACGGTGGGCAAGGCACTGGCTGAAAAGCTGGGCCGCCCTCTGGCCGATGTGGACGAGAAGATCATAGAAGAGGCGGGCTGCTCCATCCCACACATCTTTGCCACCGAAGGGGAGGAGGGGTTCCGGGTTCGGGAGCACCGGGCCTTGGCCCAGATTGCCAAGGAGTCCGGCCAGGTCATCTCCGCGGGAGGGGGCATCGTTACCCGGACGGAGAACCGGGACAGAATGGAGGAAAATTCCGTGGTGGTCTGGCTGCGGCGGGACCTTGACAAGCTGCCCACCGATGGCCGGCCTGTCTCCCAGAGCGTGCCCCGGGAGGAGCTCTACCGCCGCCGGGCTCCCCTCTATGAGGCCATGGCCCAGGTGACGGTGGACAACAACGGCACGGTGGAGGACACCGTGGACGAAATTATCAAGAGGGTGATGGAATGAAGCTGTTGGTGATTAACGGCCCAAACCTGAACATGCTGGGCATTCGGGAGCCCGATATCTATGGCAAGCAGGACTTTGCTGCCCTGGAGGCCTTTATCCGCCAGGCGGCAGACGAGTGCGGCGCTCAGGTGGAGCTGTTCCAGTCCAACCACGAGGGGGCCGTTGTGGACAAGATCCAGTGGGCCTACGGGAAGATGGACGGCATCGTCATCAACCCCGCCGCCTATACCCACACCAGCGTGGCCATTCTGGACGCCCTGAAGGCGGTGGGTCTGCCTGCGGTGGAGGTCCACCTGTCCGATGTAAATGCCCGGGAGGAATTCCGGCACATCTCCTATGCGGGGATGGCCTGTGAGAAGTCCTTTATCGGCATGGGCTTTGAGGGGTACCGGGTCGCCATTCAATATCTGACTGGGAAACAACGGTAAGTCAAATTAGCAGTATCCCGGCATTTCTGCAAAGAAATGCCGGGCTTTTTTTGTTTAAAATAAATTCATAAAGTACCTATTGACAATCTTGCAGGTGGGTGGTACATTATCTTTAGCACTCAGGGAGAATGAGTGCTAAAACATAGAATGAGAAATGGAGGCGAGAGTATGGAGCTGACCAATCGAAAAAAGCGAATCCTGCGGGCCATTGTTGAGATCTATATCTCCACCGCGGAACCGGTAGGTTCCAAGGCCGTGGCAGAGCAGGCCGGACTGGACATCTCCAACGCCACCATACGAAATGAGATGGCCGACCTCACCGAACTGGGCTATCTGGAGCAGCCCCACACTTCGGCTGGACGGATTCCGTCCCCCATGGGCTACCGGCTCTACGTCAACGAGCTCATGGGCGAGCACCAGCTGACCATGCAGGAGACCCAGCGCATCAACGACGCGCTGAACCTGAAAATGGAGGAGCTGGACCGGGTCATCGACCGGGCGGGCAAGGTGCTCTCCCAGATCAGCGACTACCCCGTCTTTACCATGGCCCAGCCCAAGCAGCGGGTGACGGTGAAGCGGTACGACCTGCTGATGGTAGAGGAAAACGCCTTTATCGCTGTGGTGATGACCGACAACTCGGTGGTGCGCAACAAGCTTATCCACCTGTCCGATGAGCTTTCCGACACCCAGCTGCAGCTGCTGTCCACCGTTTTGAACAGCTCCTTTGTAGGTCTGACCGTGGAGGAGATGGAACAGACTCTGGACAAGATGGAGACCCGTTCCGCACCCGGGGCATTCAACCTGATCTCCATGGTAGTGCAGTACGCCATCGAGGTGCTTCAGGAGCAGCGCAGCCAGACCATCCACACTTCAGGGATCACCCATCTGCTGGAACACCCTGAGTACCGCAGTCTGGACAAGGCTAAGCCTCTGATGACCTACCTGGCGGAAAACCAGGAGGGGTCCAAGCTGCCGGTATCCATGGAGAACGGCCAGAATATGAATATTCTCATCGGGCCGGAAAACGTCAGCGAGGCGCTGAAGGATACCAGCGTGGTCATGGCCAGCTATGACATTGGAGATAATATGCGGGGCGTCATCGGGGTGGTAGGACCCACCCGGATGGACTACGCCAAGGTGACCGCCCGCCTGTCCTATTTCGCCGACAGCCTGACCCGGATGTTCGGTAAGGGGGAACTTCCCCCCGGCGACGGGAACGACCAGGAATAGGAGGAACATTAGTTCATGAGCAAGAAAGAAAATAAGGCGGAGCAGACCGCTCCGGAGCAGCAGGAGCCGGTGGAGCAGCAGGCTGAGGTTCAGACCGAACCCCAGGCCGAGCAGACCCAGCCCCAGGGCGAGGCTCAGAGCGAGAGCGCCGATCCCCTCCTCACTGAGCTGGAGTCCCTGAAGGATCAGGTGGCCCAGCAGGAGGACAAATACCTGCGCCTGGCCGCCGAATACGACAACTACCGCCGCCGTACCGCCAAGGAGAAGGACTCCATCTGGAACGACGCCAAAGCGGATGCGGCTGTGGCCTTCCTGCCGGTGTACGACAATCTGGAGCGGGCACTCAAGCAGGAGACCGCCGACGAGGCCTTTAAGAAGGGCGTGGAGATGACCATGACCCAGCTCAAGACTGTGCTGGAAAAGCTGGGCATCACCGAGATCCCCGCTCTGGGCCAGACCTTCGACCCCAACCTGCACAATGCCGTGATGCATGTGGAGGATGAGAACTTCGGCGAGAACACCGTCTGCGACGTGTTCCAGGCCGGCTTCCAGCTGGGCGACAAGGTCATCCGGTTTGCCATGGTTAAGGTGGCTAACTGATACGAAGCGCGGAGGCGTGCGGAGCAGCGCGGATGGACCGGAGCGAGGGCGAGCGGAGGACCGCACAGCGGTCCGCAGACCAGCCCGAGACGGAGCGAAAGCGACCCGGCCGCGCGTCCAATCCGCAGCGTGACAATATAAAACCAAATTAATTTTGTAAACAACAATCTTTTCATATATTAGGAGGAAACACATTATGTCCAAGATCATTGGTATTGACTTAGGTACGACTAACAGCTGCGTGGCGGTTATGGAGGGCGGCGACGCCGTCGTCATCCCCAACGCCGAAGGCAACCGTACCACCCCCTCTGTGGTGGCTTTTTCCAAGGACGGCGAGCGTATGGTAGGCCAGGTGGCCAAGCGCCAGGCGATCACCAACCCCGACCGCACCGTTATTTCCATCAAGCGTGAGATGGGCACCGACTATAAGGTGGACATCGACGGCAAGAAGTACACTCCCCAGGAGATCAGCGCCATGATCCTTCAGAAGCTGAAGGCTGACGCCGAGGCCTATCTGGGCCAGACCGTCTCCGAGGCCGTCATCACCGTCCCCGCTTACTTCACCGATGCTCAGCGTCAGGCCACCAAGGACGCCGGCAAGATCGCCGGCCTGGAGGTCAAGCGTATCATCAACGAGCCCACCGCTGCCGCTCTGGCCTACGGTGTGGATAAGGAGACCGCTCAGAAGGTCATGGTGTACGACCTGGGCGGCGGCACCTTCGACGTGTCCATCCTGGACATCGACGACGGTGTCATCGAGGTTCTGGCCACTGCCGGTAACAACCGTCTGGGCGGCGATGACTTCGATAAGTGCGTGATGGACTGGATGGCCGCTGAGTTCAAGAAGGCCGAGGGCATCGACCTGACCGGCGACAAGGTTGCCATGCAGCGCCTGAAGGAGGCCGCTGAGAAGGCCAAGATCGAGCTGTCCGGCGTCACCTCCACCAACATCAACCTGCCCTATATCACCGCCGACGCCACCGGCCCCAAGCACCTGGATCTGACTCTGAGCCGTGCCAAGTTTGACCAGCTCACCGCTCACCTGGTGGAGGCCACTGCCGGTCCTGTGCGCCAGGCCATGGGCGATGCCGGCCTGAGCGGCAACGACATCTCCAAGGTCCTGATGGTGGGCGGCTCCAGCCGTATCCCCGCGGTCCAGGAGATGGTCAAGAAGCTCACCGGCAAGGAAGGCTTCAAGGGCATCAACCCCGACGAGTGCGTGGCTCTGGGCGCGGCCCTGCAGGGCGGCGTGTTCACCGGCGACGTGAAGGACCTGCTGCTGCTGGACGTCACCCCCCTGTCCCTGGGCATTGAGACCATGGGCGGCGTGATGACCAAGCTCATTGAGCGCAACACCACCATCCCCGTGAAGAAGAGCCAGACCTTCACCACCGCCGCGGACAACCAGACCTCCGTTGAGGTCCACGTGCTCCAGGGCGAGCGTGAGATGGCTCAGTACAACAAGACTCTGGGCCGCTTCAACCTGGACGGCATTGCTCCCGCCCGCCGCGGCGTGCCTCAGATCGAGGTTACCTTCGACATCGACGCCAACGGCATCGTGAACGTGTCCGCCAAGGACCTGGGCACCGGCAAGGAGCAGCACATCACCATCACCTCCTCCACTAACATGTCCAAGGACGACATCGACAAGGCCGTGCGTGAGGCTGAGCAGTTTGCCGCTGAGGACAAGAAGCAGCGCGAGGCTGCCGATACCCGCAACCAGGCCGACCAGATGGTCTTCCAGACCGAGAAGGCCCTGGAGGAGATGGGCGGCAAGATGGACGCCGGCGACCGCTCCAACATCGAGAGCGCTCTGGGCAAGCTGAAGGAGACCCTGAAGGGCTCTGACACCGAGGCTATCAAGAACGCCACCGAGGAGCTGCAGAAGGCTTTCTACGCCGTCAGCGAGAAGCTCTACCAGCAGCAGGGCGGCCAGGCTGGTCCCGGCCCTGACATGGGCGGCGCCAACTTCGTCGGCGGCCAGGCCGGCGGCAGCAACGGCGGCGATGACGTAGTGGATGCGGACTACACTGTCGTGGACGACGACAAGAAGTAAGAAATAAGCGCGAAGGATAGGCACACAGGGGAGCTTGGAGCGCAGCGACGGATGCAAACCAAGCCGGATGGAATACGGCTGTTTGCGTCCGGAGACGGAGTGAAAGCGACCAGGTTGTGTGCCCAATCCGCAGCGTGAGAATGAAGGGAAAGGCGGGGGATGCCCCCGCCATTTCCCATGTTCATAACTCCACTTGTAAAGTTGGTGAACCATATGCCAGAACAGAAACGAGATTATTACGAGGTGCTGGGCGTAAGCAAAGGCGCCTCCGACGATGAGATTAAAAAGGCCTACCGGAAGTTGGCCAAAAAATATCACCCCGACATGAACCCCGGCGACAAGGAGGCAGAGGCCAAGTTCAAGGAAGTGAACGAGGCTTACAGCGTCCTGTCCGACGAGCAGAAGCGTGCCCGGTATGACCAGTTTGGCCATGCGGGAGTAGACCCCAACTATGGCGCAGGCGGTCCCGGCGGCGGCTTCGGCGGCTTTGACATGGGAGATATTGACCTGGGTGATATCTTCGGCTCCTTCTTTGGCGGCGGTGGGTTCGGCGGCTTTGGCGGCGGCGGAGCCCGGCGCAACGGTCCCCAGAAGGGGGAGAGCCTGCGGGCCAATCTGACCATTACTTTTGAAGAGGCCGCCTTCGGCTGCGAGAAGGAGATCAACCTCAACCGCACCGAGGAGTGCGACGAATGCCACGGCTCCGGCTGCCAGCCGGGCACCACGGCCGAGACCTGCCCCGACTGCCGGGGCACCGGCGTGGTCCGGGTGCAGCAGCGCACCGGCGGCTTCGCCTTCTCCAGCACCGCGGCCTGTACCCGCTGCCGGGGCACCGGCAAAATTATTCACAGTCCCTGTAAGAGCTGTGGAGGCAGCGGCAGCGTAAAGAAGAGCAAGCGCATCACCGTTACCATCCCCGCCGGCATCGATGACGGCCAGGCCGTCTCCCTGCGGGGCCAGGGCAACGCCGGCAAAAATGGCGGTCCCGCCGGCGACCTCATTGTGGGCGTGCGGGTCAAGCCCCATCCCCAGTTCCGCCGCGACGGCACCACCGTGCTCTATGAGCAGCCGGTGACCTTCTTCCAGGCGGCCATGGGCGCCGAACTGGAGATCCCCACCATCGACGGCAAGGTGAAGTACACCCTGCCTGCTGGAACCCAGACCGGCACCACCTTCCGTTTGCGGGGCAAGGGTATCCCCGAGCTGCGGGGCCGGGGCCGGGGCGACCAGTATGTCACCATCCGGGTCCAGGTGCCCACCTCCATGAACGCCGAGCAGAAGGAGGCCCTGCGGGTCTTTGCTCAGGCCATGGGGGAGAATGTGCCGGAAGAGAGCGGCCTGAAGGGCTTTTTTGATAAGCACAAGAAGAAAAAATAAGGTTTGGCCATCGGCCGGACATTTGAAAGCGCCTTTCTCCAGACGGGTGTGGACCGCGGGGAGGGCGCTTTTTTGTAATTATGAACATTTTTTTAACACAATGCAAACAATGAGGGGAAATTCTTGACGGGACAGGCGTTCGTTTCGTACAATACTCTCTAGCCAAGATGACGTATTCCATGCTCAGACCAAAACCAGAGAAGCCGGAGGTCTGGCTTTTCTTTGTGTACTGCTGTTGTGGGTGCAGATCCATTTACATAAAAAGGAGCCAACGTATGAAGAATCTGCCCTTGATCTTATGTGCCGGGGCGCTGCTGCTGACCTTGGGGGGCTGTCACGCGCAGTCCGGTGTGCAGAGCGTCCAGAGCGCCGACGGGAACCAATCCAGCAGCCTGGACAGCTCGGTAAATCCGTACCAGAGCCAGGGTGCCCAGGCGGATATCTCAGAGATCCAGCCTGAAGAGAAGTCCAGCCAGGGAGAAGGAGCACAGATGGTGACGCTCTATATTGGTATGGACGACCAATTTCAGCAGTACCAGGAGCCCTACGAGGGTACGCTGAATGAACAGGGCATGGTCCCGGCGGAGGGCGTAGTGGCCGAGATGGCCCAGCTCACCGGCTGGAACCTGGACCTGGCAGGGGAGATCACCACCGGGAAAGGTGGGATCACCGTCAGCTTTGGGGAGACCTGTGCCCTCTTCTCCGGACCGCCTCAGGAGCAGAAGGAGGAGTTCCACGTCTATGACAGCTACCAGCTGGACCAGACCATTCTGGACAGCGTGAAAAAGACCCTGCAGAACTGGGCGGTGGTTCCGGGCCAGGGCGATCCGGACAGCGTGGACGTCTACTACTGCGGGCCGGACGGCAAGGATCTGGTGCTCATCAACTCCGGATGGACCATCTCCTCCACCCAGCCCTATGAGCAGTTTCCACAGGGGAATTAAATCATGTGCAAAAAAACGCGGCGTGCCTTTGTAACAGGCACGCCGCGTGTGATATTTATAGGAACTTACAGGGAGAAGGTCAACCCGCAGGTAAGGGGGATGAGAGCATCCCCCAGTTCCTCCCGGAGCAGAGCCAGGGCGGTCTCACCGGTACAGTGGCCGGTGTATACCCGCCGTACCCCCTGTTCTTTCAGTGCCCGGGCAACTTGGCCGGGGTACTCGGGGGGACAGTTGAGGCCGGAGAGGGTGCTGGTGCTGAACATGTGCAGGCCGCCCACCACCGTGGTGACCTGCCGGTTCAGGGCCTCCTGTACCCCCTGGACGATGTTGACGATGCCCCCGTGAGAGCAGGAGTTAAAGACCACCAGGCCGTCCTCCCCCTCCAGCACCAGGGAGTGCTCATGGATGAAGTCGTCCTGGACAAACTGGTCGGGACCCAGCTTGCGCAGCAGATTGGTCTCCTGGCTGGCGAAGGGACCGCCGTGGACGGTCTCAGGTACCAGCCACATGCCGGGAACAGGCTGGCGCACCCCCTCCCCACAGTCAAAGCGGTCCGGGTGGCCCTCCCAGATATCCCGGTGGATACCGATAAAGCGGGGAGAGCCGGTGGAGGTGGAGAAATAGGGACCGCCGGCCTGAGGCCGGGCGTACACCTTGCAGGTGGGGTTTTCCTCCAAAAAGTAGCGCAGACCGTCTGCGTGGTCGAAGTGGCCGTGGGAGAGGACAGCCAGGTCCACCTGCTTGAGGTCTACCCCCAGAGCCTTAGCATTTTGGGCAAAGGCCTGGGAACAGCCGGCGTCCAGCAGGATGTTATGCTCCCGGTACTGGATGTACAGGGACAGGCCGTGCTCTGGGGTGAGCCCGCTGTCTTGCGGGGCAGTGTTTTCTACCAAGACGGTTACCTTCATGGGGATGCGCTCCTTTCATTCAATGGTCTGGGGACGGGTGAGATCGTGGATCCATTTGCCGGTGCGCAGACGAACCACGCCGGCGATACATTTGACCAGCTGCTCGGTACTCATGGCCAGGTAGACCCACAGGATATTGAGCTGGAGCACCAGCCCGGCCAGCGCGGCCAGGGGGATGGCGCACAGCCACAGGGGACACAGGTCGATCATGGTGGCCACCTTCACATCGCCGCCGCCCCGAAGGACGCCTACGATGTTGCAGTTGTTAAAGTCCCGCATGGGCATGATGCAGGCTTGGACCGTCATCATAATGGTGGCGGCGGAGCAGGCCGCGGGGGAGAGGTGGAACAGGGGGAAGAACCAGGCCGGGGCGGACAGATGTGTGAAGGCCAGCAGACCGGCTCCCAGAATGGTGCCTCCCGCTGCCGCCAGGGTGTTAAGGGCCAGTCCCACCTGATAGACGGTGTCCGATCGGCCCGCGCCGATCTCCCGGCCGATGATGATGGAGGCGGTGCCCGAGATGCCGAAGGCCACCACCATACACAGCTTTTCTACGTTGCCGGCTATGGTGTAAGCGGCCAGAATTTCCGTGCTGCCTGCCATGTGGCCCATGATAGTGGGGAAGATGGCGGTGCCCAGACCCCACATGGTCTCGTTGCATACCACGGGGGAGCCGTAGCGGAAAAACTGCTTGACGGTCCTCAGGCCCGGGCGCAGCAACAGCCCCAGGTCCAGGCGGAACACCCGGGAGCGCTGGGCGTGTACCACCACAATGACGATCTCCACCACCCGGGCGATGAGGGTGGCGATGGCCGCGCCGGTGACGCCCAGGGCGGGAGCGCCCAGCTTGCCGAAGATGAGCACCCAGTTTAAAAAGGTGTTGGTGCCCATGGAGGCAGCCAGAATGTACATACCGATGCCGGGGCGCTCCATGCTGCGCCAGGCGGCTACATAGACCAGGGTGACGCCGTTGAGCACATAGGACAGGCCGATGATCCGGCCGTAGTCTGCTGCCAGCAGGATGACCTCCCGCTGGTTGCCGAACAGGCTCAAAAAGGGCACGGGGATGAGCAGCAGCACCAGGGCAAAGGTGATAGACACCAGATTGACCGCCCACAGGGCCACGCCAACCACCCGGTTGATGGACTGCCGGTCCTGGCGGCCCCAGTACTGGCTAATGAGCACCGCCGAGCCGCTCTGTACGCCAAAGAAGAACAGCTGCATGACAAACAGGGGGATATTGGCCAGGGTGACGGCCGCCATAGGTACCTCGCCCAGCATGCCCACCATGAAGGTGTCGGCCATGGCCAGGGTGCTGGTAATGAGGTTTTGCAGAATAATGGGCACTGCCAGACCGCCCACCCGGCGGTAGAAGCCGGGGCCGCGGCGCAGGTAGGAAAACATGGGGGTGGAACCTCCTTGAATGTGGTGATTAGGACAAGCTGGTAAATAGCTGCTCCTGGGCGGCCTTCAGACCTTCCAGCAGGGCGTCAATGTCCTGGGGTGTGGTGTCGTAGGAGAAGCTGATGCGCAGCACGCCGTCCAGCTCCTTTTTGGGCAGCTTCAGGGCGGCATACACGTGGCTGGGCTTTCCCTTGTGGCAGGCGGAGCCGGAGGAGACGCAGATCCCCCGGTCGCTGAGAAAACGCACGATGACCTCGCTCTTATAGCCGGGGAGGGTGATGGGCAGAATGTGGGGGGCCTGTCCCTGGAGGACCACCTTAGCGCCGGGGACCTCCTGAGGCAGGCGGCGGGCCAGGTCGGCTTTCAGGGCGGCCATGTGTTCCAGGTCAGCGGACAGAGTTGCCTTGCCCGCCTGAGCGGCGGCGGCAAAGGCGGCAATCTGGGCGGTGGCCTCGGTGCCCGAGCGCAGCCCCTCCTCCTGTCCGCCGCCACGGATGAGGGGCGGGAAGCGCAGTCCCTTGCGGATGTACAGGGCGCCCACGCCCTTGGGAGCGTGGATCTTGTGGCCGCTGATGGTGAGCAGGTCCACCCCCAAAGCCTTGGGGGTGAAGGGCACCTTCAAAAATCCCTGGACCGCGTCACAGTGCAGCAGGGCCGGACAGCCTGCGGCACGGATGGCCCTGGCGGTCTCGGCCACCGGCTGGAGGGTGCCCAGCTCGTTATTGACCAGCATCATGGATACCAGCACTGTGTCTGGGCGCAGGGCGGCCTTCACGTCCTCCATGGACACCTGGCCGTCGGCGTTGGGGGCGAGGTAGGTGACCTCATAGCGCTCCCGCTCCAGCGCCCGGCAGGGCTCCAGCACGGCGGAGTGCTCGATGGCGGTGGTGATGATATGCTTGCCTTTGCGGCGGCCAAGCTCCACCGCGCCGCGGATGGCCCAGTTATCTCCCTCGCTGCCGCAGGAGGTAAAATAGAGCTCCTCCGGGGCGCAGCCCAGAGCTTTCGCTACCTGGGCGCGGTGCTCCTTCACCCCGGCGGCAGCCTGGCTGCCCAGGGCGTAGCGGGAGGAGGGGTTGCCCCACCCCTCGGTCATGGCCTGCACCGCGGCCTGTACCGCCTCCGGACGTACCGGCGTGGTGGCCGCGTTATCTAAATAGTGCATGAAATTCACCTCGTAAGATATGGAAAAAGTAAGAATATTCTATGGCCTGGAGCGGGGAAAGTCAAGGCATTCCCGCCCCGCTCCCCTTGCAAAGAAAAGCCGGATTGTATTATAATAAAAATCGGATTTGGAAACGAAAACGGGTCGGGATCTGGGAACTCCCGGGTCGGGAGGAGGAGCCCCCTTGTCACGTGGAAAAAACGCAGCCCGGTGGGCCGTTTTGGCCGTTTTTCTGGCCGCCTGCCTGTATATCGCCTGGAAGGTCCCCTATACCCACGACGACTGGGACTGGGGCCTGCCCGTGGGGGTGGAGCGGCTGGTGACCGCGGGGCTCAACAGCCGCTATGGGGGCACCGCTCTGGTGCTGGCCATGACCCGCTCGCAGCTCATGAAAACGCTGGTGATGGGCGCAGGTATGTTCCTGATCCCGTGGCTGGCGGCCCGCCTGACCACAGAAGATGCGGGGGAGCGAGCCGTATGGACCGCGGCCGGGGGTGCGGCCCTGTTTTCCATGCCCATGGTATCCTGGCAGCAGACCTTTGGCTGGGTGTCCGCCTTTGCCAACTTTGTGGCGGGTGCGGCGGTGATGCTGGGGGTGCTGCTGCTGTGGCAGAAGACCTTTTCCAAAAAATCCGAGCATTCGCTCCCGCTGGCCGGGGCGCTGTTTGTTTTGTGCCTGGCCGGTCAGCTCTTTGCGGAAAACCAGACCCTGGCTCTGACCGGAGCGGGAGTGGTCACCGGAGCTTACGCCCTGGTCTCACGGAGAGGGCGGCTGCCTGCCCTGGCGGGGTTGGCAGGCTGTGTGCTGGGCGCGCTGCTCATGTTCGGCAATCCCCTGTATGGCCAGCTGGCCGCCAGCGGTACCGCGGTAGAGGGGGTACGCAGTCTGGTGTTTGAACCGGGGCAAGGGCTGGGTTCTATGGCCGCCACCGTGGCGGAGCGGCTGTTCACCGTGGTGCTGCCGGGGCTGTTTGAGTATTACCCCGGCGTGTGCCTGCTGGTGTCGGCGGGCTGCCTGTGGCGGCTTCACCAGCGGGGCGTCCGTTGGTATTGGCAGGTCCTGCTGGGCCTGTGGTCCGCTCTGTACTGTGCCCAGTGCTGGGTTGTGATGGAGCACATACGCCAGCTGGACAGCTGGCAGTGCCCCTGGCAGCCTGTGCGAGTGGCAGGCGCGGTGATCCAGCTCATTCTCCTTCTGGCCGTTGTGGTCTGGGAGGGGGGAGAGAAGGGAAATGCCCGATTGCTGCTGCTCTTGGCGGCAGTTGGAATGCTGGCCCCCTTTGCAGTGGTGAAGGACTACGGCGCCCGGTGCGTCTTTCCCTCGGCGGCGGCGCTGCTGGTGCTGGGGCTGTCTCTGGCCAAGGGCATGGAGACCAAGCGCTGGGTTCAGGGCCTTGTCCTTGTCACGCTGGCACTCAGTGTGGGCTTCCACGTCCGGGCTTACCGTCTGATCGGCCAGGCAGAATGGATCCGCCAGAACCAGATGGCCCAGGCGGTGGCCAACGGCGACTCCAGTGTGATGCTGCCCACCGAGGGGTGGGATTTGAGCTACTCCTGGGGCCGCAACCCTCAGTCCCAAGTACGGGCAGACTATTTCCGGGCCTTCTACCACCTGCCGGAGGATATGGAGCTTATTTTCCTGCCTCCCGGCTCGGCGGAGCAGTGGCCTCAGATCTCGGAACAGATGCTCCAGGCCGCCCAGCGTTTTTCCTGAGCGGGCGGGAGTTTAAAATGATAAGCAGCCTATGAAAGAAGGGATTCTCTGTGACAATCAAGTCCGGTTTGTGTTATGTTGTGGGGGCTATGCCCCTATCCTGGTCCCTGTGCCCCCGAAAGGGTGCCGGTGACTTCCTGATCGCCGCCGACAAGGGCTATGAGGCCCTGGAGGCCTACGGTGCACCCCCCGATCTGGTGGTGGGTGACTTTGACTCTCTGGGCCGCCGGCCCAACCACCCCAATGTGATCCAGCTGCCGGTGATGAAGGACGACACCGACATGGTGTACGCCCTGCGGGAGGGCCTGGAGCGGGGCTACCGCCGGTTCGTGCTGCTGGGCGGCGTGGGTGGACGGCTGGAGCACACCTTGGCCAACCTCCAGTCGCTGGCCTGGCTCACCACCCAGGGAGCTCGCGGCGTGCTGGCAGGCGAGGGCACTGTGGCAACCGCCCTGCACAACGAGTCTATGACCTTCCCCCAGGGGCTGCAGGGCTTCCTGTCCGTGTTCTGCTCCAGCGGCGTGGCCAAGGGGGTTCGGTTGGAGAATTTGAAGTATGAGCTCAATGACCACACCATGTCCGCCGACTTCCCTCTGGGGGTAAGCAACGAGTTTGTGGACGCCCCCGCCAAGATCACGGTGGGCGACGGTACCCTGCTGGCCCTGTGGCGGGAGCAGGGGGACTTCTACCGCCTGCTGCCCAAGCTGTGGGACCGGGAGGAGGCGGAGTATGCCGGAAAGTGAGAAGGATCTGCGACTGGCGGTGCTCATCGATGCGGACAACGCATCCCGCACTGCCATGAAGGACGTGATGGCTGAGGTGGCGGTGTACGGCACCCCCACCATCAAGCGCATCTACGGCGATTGGACCAGCCCCAATATGAACAGTTGGAAGTCCATTCTGCTGGAGACCGCCATCACCCCCATCCAGCAGTACAGCTACACCACCGGCAAAAATTCCACCGACTCCGCCATGATCATCGACGCCATGGACATCCTCTATTCCGGCACCTGCGACGGCTTTGTGCTGGTGAGCAGCGACAGCGACTTCACCCGTCTGGCCACCCGGCTGCGGGAGGCGGGGATGAAGGTGTACGGCATGGGGGAGAAAAAAACGCCGAAACCTTTTATCGTGGCCTGCGACAAGTTTGTGTATATCGAGGTCATCCGTGCCGCTGCCAAGCAGGCCGCTGAGGCCGCCAAAAAGAAGGAGGAGGCCCAGGCCAAGAAGACGGCCAAGAAGGAGAACAAGAAGTGCCAGACCTCCAGCAGTCCTGCCCCGGAGGAGATCGTGGAGCTCATCGCCGAGTCGGTGGAGGACCTGTGCGAGGAGGACGGGCTGGCCCATATGGGCAAGCTGGGCAACCTCCTGCTGAAAAAGCAGCCCGACTTTGATCCCCGCAACTACGGCTTCTCCAAGCTGTCCAAACTGATCCGCGCCCTGGACCGCTTCCAGATCGTTCCCCAGGGGGAAGAGAATGTGGAATATTACGTGCGGGATATCTGTGCGGATAAATAACAAATTGGATTGAAAAACAGCGCGTTCCGCTCCGGAACGCGCTGTTTTTTATGCGTAATGGTAGCGCTTGCGCTGGGAGATCAGGAAAGCCAGAGAGACCAGAACAGCCAGTCCCTCGGCGGCAACCACCGCCCACCAGATGCCGTCCAGGCCCCAGAGCAGAGGCAGCAGCAGGACCATCCCGCCCCGCAGCAGCAGAGTGCGGGCAAAGGAGATGAGGGCGGAAATAAGGCCGTTACATAGTGCGGTGAAGAAGGTAGAGGCATAGATGTTCACGCCGCAGAACAGGTAGTTCAGGGCAAACAGACGAAAGCCGTGTACCGTCAGCTCCAGCAGCTCCGGGTCGTAGCCCACAAAGGCGGAGGAGAGGGGATGGCTGAGCAGCTCCGAGGCGGTGACCATCACCACAGCGGTCACCCCGATGATGACGGCGCTTTTCCGAAAGACGCTTTTTAGCTCGCTGCGGTTGTCTGCCCCGTAATGGAAGCTGACAATGGGGGCGCTGCCCACGGAGAAGCCCAGGAAGGCGGCGATAAAGACAAAGTCCACGTACATCATCACGGAATAGGCGGCCACGCCCGTCTCTCCAATCAGGCGCATCAGCTGGAGATTGTAGAGAATGCTGACGATGGAGGAGGAGATGTTGCTCATCAGCTCCGAGGAGCCGTTGGCACAGGCCTGGAGCAGCTGCCTGCCGTACAGCTTGGTCTTACCTAAGCGCAGGCCGGAGCGCTCCCCGGTGAGAAAGTAGATCAGAGGAATCACGCCGCCCACACAGTAGCCCGCCACCGTGGCCAGGGCGGCCCCTGCGATGCCCAGATCCATCAGGGCGATGAACACATAGTCCAGTCCCATGTTGGTCACGCCCGCAGCTACCGAGAAAAACAGCCCCAGCTGAGGCCGCTCGGCCACCACAAAGAAGCTCTGAAAGAGGACCTGGAGCATAAAGACCACGCTGCCTGCCAGCATGATCCGGCCGTAGGCCACGCAGTCGTCAATGAGCAGGTCGCTGGCGCCGGCCAGCCGGGCGATGGGCTCGGTCAAAACCACGCTGACCACGGACAGGATACCGCCCACCACCAGCACCGTGTAGATGAGCATGGAGAAGTACTCCTGGGCCAGCTCCTTGCGGCCCTCGCCCAACGTGCGGGCTACAATGGCGCTGCCGCCGGTTCCCAGCATAAAGCCAAAGGCGCCAATGATCATGGTGACTGGAAAGATGATATTGACGGCGGACAGGGCCAGGTCGCCCACCAGATTGGACACAAACAGGCCGTCCACCACGCTGTAGATGGAGGCCACCACCATCATGACTACCGAGGGTAGTGTGAAGCGCAATAATCGGTTGTAGGTGAAGTGGTCGGATAATTTGATTTTCATAAAAACTCCTTAGGGTGTCTTGGGCGGATCGAGAATCAGGGTGGATTCCTGCCGCAGGGCGTCCAGCAGAGCCTCATCCAGATCCAGCAGAGCCTGACGCTGATGAGGGGAGAGGCGCAGAAAAGCCCGCTCCTCCATGGCAAACACCGGGTCGGTCACTTGGCAGAGAAGCTGCTCTCCCTGAGATGTGACCCGCACCAGCTTGTTTTTCCGGTTGTTGGGGACGTTCTCCAGTTGGAGAAAACCGCCCTGCTCCAGCTGCTTGAGGGCGGAGTGAATGGTCTGCTTGCTGAGAAACAGCTCTCCGCACAGCTGACTTTGACTGACACAGCCACCCTGCTCCCGCAGGGTGTAGAGGATCCAAAAGGCGGTGTCGGACAGTCCAAAGTGCCGGGCCAGACGGTGGTAGATTTCATTGTTGGCCTTGTATAGACTGTTGTAGCGGCGGATAAACTCGGAGAAGGTGAGTTCAGACATGGCAGCCTCCAAATAGTCCGAAATCGGACTTAATATTGCCATACCAGTATAGTCTGATTTCGGACGGTTGTCAAGGGGCAGCTCCACCTTGCTTTTTATAAGAAAACATGGTATACTGATTTACCATTCATCTATGGTTTTCCGGAAAGGAGGTGCCCTATGGCAGAGTCGGTCAAGGTGGTGGCCAAGAACAGCAAGGCCTACCACGACTACTTCATTGAAGAGAAATATGAGGCCGGCATCGAGCTTGCGGGCACCGAGGTCAAGTCCATCCGCCAGGGCCATGTGAACCTGAAGGACTCCTTCTGCCACATCAAGGACGGGCAGATGTCGGTCATCGGGATGCACATCAGCCCCTATGAGAAGGGGAATATCTTCAACAAGGATCCTCTTCGCCAGCGCCGGCTGCTGATGCACAAGCGGGAGATCATGCGCCTGTTTGCCCATATCAAGCAGGACGGCTACTCCCTCATCCCCCTGAGCGTCTACTTCAAAGGCCCCCGGGTCAAGCTGGAAATTGGCCTGGCCAAGGGTAAGAAGCTCTATGACAAGCGGGAATCCGCCGCCCGGCGGGACGCCAAGCGGGAGATGGACCGCACCATGAAATCCCAGAATACCCGGTATTAAAGAGTTTGCGGAGGCGTCTCTCCGCTGAAAAGGAGTGTTTCCAATGGCACAGAATCCTATCGTTACCATCGAGATGGAGGACGGCGGCATCATGAAGGCCGAGCTGTACCCCGAGGTGGCTCCCAACACCGTCAACAACTTCATCAGCCTCATTCAGAAGGGCTACTATGACGGCCTGATCTTCCACCGGGTCATCCCCGGCTTTATGATCCAGGGCGGCTGCCCTGACGGCACCGGCATGGGCGGCCCCGGCTACTCCATCAAGGGCGAGTTCACCCAGAACCGCTTCCCCAACGAGCTGCGCCACGACCGGGGCGTGCTGTCCATGGCCCGGACCATGGCTCCCGACTCCGCGGGCAGCCAGTTCTTCATCATGGTGGAGCAGGCTCCCCACCTGGATGGCCAGTATGCCTCCTTTGGCAAGGTTATCGAGGGTATGGAGGTGGCCGACGCCATCGTGTCCACCAAGCGGGACTGGAACGACAAGCCCCGTCAGCCTCAGCGCATGAAGAAGGTCACCGTGGAGACCTTCGGCGTGGACTATCCCGAGCCTGAAAAAGTCTAATTTAAAACGGAATCTTCTCCTCCCCCTCGGGGGAGGAGAAGTTCCCACCTCATTCTCCCGTTACAGCAGCAAAGCTGCAAAGTGAAGTCCGCCGGGAGACGCTGCAATTTCCCAGTCCGCCAAAACCAAATCGAAGCCCAGCGCCAGCGGGTTCGATTTGGAGAGGAGAGGCAAGGGAGCGGCGTGAGGAATAGCCGCCTTTGGCGGGTGTTCCGAATAGAGCGGACTTTGTCTCGACGAGGGGGCGTACCGGTTTCGACGGGGACGCGGAAGTGGGAATAGCGGGCGGTGGCGCCTGGCCACCTTAAAACGGGCATTCTTTATAAATTAAAGAACAACGATAATTACGCTTACGCTGCCTAATTAAAGGCGGCCGTCTGACCCGGAAGGACCACGAGCCGGAATCAGGCGTCGTTTAGTGGTGCACGTGCGCCGGCAAAGCTTTGCGCCGGCCATGCATGATGAAGCTTACCTGACCCTCAGGCGTGACGGCTTGCCTGGGGAGAGGGGAACAGGAGGAGCAAGACCTCCGCAATAACCGTCTGCGCCCGGAGAAGTTCCCATGGAAGAGTTTTCGGACGGGGGTTCGACTCCCCCCGCCTCCACCACTGGCGAGCCAGACGAACTCAACGCCAGCCATATACATGGTGAGCGGTTTGTTCGTTTTGGTTTGCCCGCTACAATAGCAAAAATAGAAAAGGCCTTCGTTTTGGGGTTCCCCCCTGAAACGAAGGCCTTTTCTCATATCATAGCCATAACGCATTTCGTTATTTTCTCACAAATGCCAGCGGAATTCTAAAATCATTGTTAGAATTTACCGCAAAGGAGCATGGCTATGATTAGGATTTTACTGTCCACCCGGCTTGGCGAGCGGAGGTGGACTCAGGCTGACCTTGCACGGGCAACGGGTATCCGGCCATCGACAATCAATGACCTCTACCACGAAATTGCCGAAAGGGTCAATCTGGAGCATCTCGACTTGATATGTGAGGCGCTGGGTTGCGAGCTCTCCGATCTTATCGTCCGAGAACCAAACCCCGAGCCGATGACAAGATCCAGAACCGGCGCTCAAATACATATCAAGCGATAAGCCGCTCCCAGGCCTCGGACGTTTATTCGTCCGAGGCCTTTTCCTTTGCTGGAATCGTGTAGACAGTTGTCGCGTCCAGAATATCCCCGGGCTGACAGTTCAGCTCATGGCATAGGATCTGGATTGTTTCAAATGGCACATCCAAATGCCGGCGCATAGCCCATACGCTCTTTGTCGGCAATCCGAACTTCTTCCCGACTTGTGCATCTGTCAGGCCGAGAACATCTTCACGCTTCAAAAACGGGTCAAATGAAATAATTGTCCGCCGGATTCCGTGCTCCTCGAAGTTCTTGTACATGGCAACCTCCTAAATCTCCGTCCCATCCGGGAAAACAAAACGAATTTCGGCAACGCATCCAAGCACTTCTGCCATCTTCCTGATATCCTTTTCGGTAAAATTCCCTCTGGACATTTTATTGGACAGATTTTGCCTGGTCTGGCCAGATGCTTCGGCCAGATCTCCCATGGTCATATTACATCTCTTCATGATTAGACGGATTTTCTCAGCAACCGAAATATCCATGCTATCACCTCCACACCTGTACTATACACCAGAAAGTGTCGCTTGTCAAAATAAATTTTACATTTTTCATTATAAAGTGTAAAATAACTGTTGACAAGTGACACGAAATAGTGTATTATAAGCTTGTAAGGCAGAGGTGAACCGCTCCTGAGACGGGGAGCCTCTTACGAAAGGAAGTGAGGAAATGACCGACTTGAACGTAACTCAGGCTCTCTTAAAAGCAATCCTTGAACTCATTGAGAAGTGCGAGACACTGGAAGAGCTTCGTGAGAGCGTAAAGCGTATCATGAACGAGCAATAAAAAAGAGCGGCCGCCCCTGACAAGAACGCCGCTCTTCCGCCCCGAAAGGCGAGCCGGGAGCCTTACCCCGGCCGCTTTGATTATAACCGAGTAAGGCAAAAAAATCAAGGAGGAACGCAAAATGATGATTTCCGAGTTTATCGAGCGTACCGGCTTCCAGCCCACCGCTGAGGAGTACGCCAAGATCGAAGAGGCTTACTATGACTTCGACGGCGACAAGAACGATTTCTGCAAGGCCTTCGTTAAGAACGGTGGCGAGCTGAAAATCTACAAGTCCAGGGCTGACGAAATTGCTCGGCTGCGCGGCTTGATGCTGGAAACCGAAAAGCAGTACAAGAAAGATATCGCCGACCGTGACCGCCGCATTGACCAGTTGACTGCTGAACTCGACAGAGAACTTGAGTGGAAACCCGCCAAGAACACCGGTACTAACATGGGGCAGGAGAGCTATGATCATCTGGCTTCCTCCGGGCGCGTGATGACCGACGAGGAAGCTAAGGCATTCATCGCCGATGAGTGCGGCTTCGCTCCTGAGAAGATCCACATTCTGCATGAGGCCAGTACCTATGAGGTCAACAAGTACCACCACCTCCGTAAGTCCGGCACCTTCGACCGCGCACCCATGTATGAATCCACCGACTGGAACTATGTCCGCTTCGACTGCGCGCAATTCATGTATGAACTGGTCAACGGCGAACTTCGCTTCTATTGCTGCTGACATTACCGCCCGCCCCGGAGGTCACGAGGGAAAAGGAGGACATTATGCACATCACCGGCTTCACCATTAAGCAGGCCGATCAGGTAATCGGCATCACTCCCATCCGAGAGCAGGCAGTAGGAGCAGCCAAGACCCGCGCCCAGCAGACCGGCGTCCCCGTTTCCGTTATCGCCCGTTTGGACACCGGCGCGGATCGGGAGGTCATCTTCCACCCTGATGGCACCAATGAACGCATTTGGGCTATTGACAAGGGGCAGCGCATTCAGCCGGTCGTTGGCGCAGTTTATACCAACCGCGGCGGCGGTTGCTTCCGGTGCATAGCACCGGCCGACAACGGCCCCATGTTCTGGAACGCGGCCGGCGGGTGCAGCAATGCATCAGGCGTTTTCCAGAACATCGAAAGCGGATGGACATTCACGGCCAAGGGCGTTATCCAGTATATCGATGGGAGCATCGAGTGGGATCACAGTGTCGATGGGCACTTCGAGCAGCTGTAACCCGATCGGAGAAAATATCGGATCAATATATCAAACCTGACCTACCGGGCCTACGGGGAGAAAGGAAATTACCATGACCAAGACCGAGTATATGACCACCATCAATGAGAAGATGACCGCCGCCGAGGCCCTTTGTGCCGACCTCCGCAAGCTCCGCATTCTGCAGAAGCTCGCCAAGGACATTCCCAACGCTGCAGAGCTGGTCTCTGCCGAGGTCCTGTCCCAGACCATAACTGCCAAGGAGACTGAGCTGAAGGCGGTACGTGGGGAACTCCAGAAGGCTCGTCGGATCGTCAAGCACCTGGAGGAGATCGAGGCCATTGAAAACGGCACCGAGCAGGTCAAGGCGCCAGCTAAAAAGACCCCGGCATCCAAGGCGGCAGGAAAGCCCGCATCCACGGTCAAGACCCCCAAGACCGCTAAGGCCGCTACTCCGGCGGCCTGACGGGGAGGGTGGCGAGAAATGAGAAGACCCATAAGAAAGAGAAAGACCGTCTGGGCGTATTTGGACGGTAAGAAACTGGTCGACGTGGTTCAGTCTGCCTTGGATAATAACATGATGGTGGATGAACTCAAAGCCAAGCTGGTCGCGGAAAACCCCGGTCACGAGGTCACATTCAAAGTGCAGTAATTCGTATGCCGAGTCGGGCGGCAAATCCCGGCAGAAAGGAAATGACCATGGAAAAGAAAAACCTAACCTTTACTTTCGACCCTACCGACCTCGGCGCGATGCGCGCTTTGATGGATGAGCATGGCCGCAGCGACACGATGTTTGTAGGCGTCAATACCGAGTTTGAGGAAACGACCATTTCCATTTTCCCTGAGAAGATTATCTATGTGACCTATCAGCATAACGGCTGGGTACGCAAGAATGTATACTGGCGCGACGGCACTCGCGAAGAACTATTCGATGGGCGCTGGAAAACCCGCTCCGATGAAAGAGAGGTCTGACATGGAGAATAAAAGCTGGACCGTCGTCTACCAAAACAGGTGGACAAATCAGACCGTCACCGCCGCGGTGTTCGCGCCGACTTTGGAGGAGGCGATGCGGCAGGCCCGTGCCAACGCCGAAGTGAACGGTTGTAAAAACTGGCGCATTGAGTCCATTGAGCCGCACGAGGAAACGCTGGCGCGGATCCTCATTACCGAGTTTGCCAAGGAGCAGCAGGGCAGGCACTTTGCCTGCCCCCGCTGCGGGAAGATGGCGATGGATGCTGAAAGTGTCACGCGAAACGCACTCAGCCGCCGGGCGACGGTCTATATCTGCGACGCCTGCGGCACCGAGGAAGCGTTGGAGGATATGCTGGGGAACAGGATGCCGCTGGTCGCGTGGGCTATTGCACAGACCCCGGAGCTATGGAGGTGCGAATGAGCAGAGATTGGACGCCCGAGGAGTTGGCAGAGGCCAGCGCCGCTATGAAAGCCCAGGGCAATATGAGCTACGAGGAATTCTGCGCCTACCTGGAGCGATGTACCGAGAAGGTCGTGGTCATTCACCTGGCCGATGGCGATACCATCGCCACCAGGATTCACGGCACCGAGCAGGACATCCAGGACTACTATCGTATCGGATCCCGCCTCAACATGGGCACAGACGAAGACCGCTTTGTGGGAATCGTTGCAGTCGACATCAAGGAGGCCTGTGGGAATTCCCTGTGACGGGCCCGTAGGTGTGTTGCAACGGTATGAAGCAGAGGAAGGCTAACGTCTACCCTGCTATGGAGAGAAAGTTGCTCTACAGCGCTCTTAGACAAAATATGTACATAAGAAAAAAGAGGGGGGGTACAAGTTGTACCCCCCTAAAAAGTTCTGGCCGCGTCCATCCGGGCGGCCAGCAGCTCCGCTTATTTTGTGCCCAGCGCCTTATTTACCATCAGTGCAACCTCTTCCCGGGTCGCAAAACTGCGGGGCCTGGTCCCCTCGGTGATGCCCTTGGCCTTGGCCTGCTCCAGATCCTCCTGGGCCCACTGGCTGGCTGGCTCCTTGGCCTTGCGGGCCATCCAGTCTTCCATCATCCGGTCAAACCACGCCTGTTCCTCCGTCAACTCCGGCTCCTCCTCTCTCACCGTCCAGCGCAGCACGCTGTTGATCCGCCGGTTTTCCGCGGTCTTGGAGACCGCCCCGCCCCGGCTCTGGTAGTAGCTCCCGCCGCCGTCCAGCTTGAGCACGTCAGCGAATCCAAGCCCCCGGAACACCCGGGCGGCCTCGCCGCTGTCCAGCAGGTTGGCGGTCTTGGACTGCCAGCCCATGACGTACACCATGCCGTCTCCCTTGAGGCCCACCAGCGTGTGCCAGGTGGCCCGCAGTGGAGAGGTATCCCAGCCCTGCCCCTTGGCCTGGGCGGTGGTGCAGGCTTTCCCAGCCCGCAGCACGGGGATGCCGGACACGGCGTAGTCCGTCCCCTCCGGCACCGTCCGGATCTCCTCCACCCGGGCCTTGCCGCCAGAGATCAGCAGAGTGGAGATCGCCTTCCCGTACATAGGGTTGGCATAGACCCACCGGCCAGCGTCAAACGTGAACCGGTCCCACTGGAACCGCCCGCGCTCCTGGCAGTAGTGCCGCGTCCACTTGCCCGCGGCCTTGTAGTCCGCCACCAGATGGCCCGCAGGCAGGGTGAAGGGCTCGCCCGCCTCGGAGTAGTTGGCAAAGTACCCCGCGTTGGCGCAGTTGTCTCCGCACTCTCCCTTGGGCTTGTCCACCAGTTCCACCATCAGATTCTCCACCTGCACCGCAGTCATCAGGACCTGCCCGCTGTCCTTGGCCTGGAGGTCATACACCTCCACCAGCGCCGCCGCCAGCCCGGCCGCCGCCTGGTCGGCAAACTGCTCCGTCAGGATGATGGGCGTGTCGTGGGTGCTGTCCATAAATCCCAGCTCGATCAGGGTGGCGGGCATGGTGGTGTAGTTGAGCACATACAGGCTCTGCTCCGCCAGAGGCTGCGCCCGGTTGCCCCGCAGGCCAGTGGCCGCCACGGTATAGCGGTACGCCGCATCCCGCACCACCTCGCTCTGTTTCTGGTGCTTGGGGGCCACATAGGCCACGATGCCGCCGCCGGAGCCGCCGTTGATCCCGGCGTTGTGGTGGATGGACAGATAGACGTCCGCCTTGGCCCGGTTGGCCGCCGCCACCCGCTGGGACAGGGTCACATCCCGCCTGCCGGTCACATCGTCCACCCGCATCGTCCGGCAGTCATACCCCGCCAGGATGGCCTCCAGTTTGTCCGCCACCCGGCTGTTAAGCACCCACTCCCGGGTCTCCCCGGGGTCGATGCTCTTGAGGCACCGCTTGCCGGGTGTGCTCAGGCAATGTCCCGCATCGATGCAGATCAGCATGGGGTCACACCTCCTGACCGGCCTCCAAGGCGGCCTTGCGCTCCTCGTCCTCCTTGACACCGGCGGCCACAGTGGCGGCGAAGGCCTCACGGTCGTGGCCCGCGAAGGCGTCCACCAGGGCCTCATAGTGGCCGCCCACAAACTTGTTGATGCCCTGCTCCGTCATGCCCTCAGGGATGGGGTGGGCCGACTTGTGGTGGGCCAGGGCAACGGTCAGGTCGGGCAGGTCCAGGTCCTCACAGGTCTGGAAAATGTCATAGATGTAATTGGCGTTCATGTTGTTATCTCCTCTCATGTCTTTTTTGTGTTGGTACGTTAAGTTCCGCTGTTGGTGCGCTTTTCGGCTTTTTCAGCCTGCGTCCCGAAGTAGAACGCAATGACCACGGTGAACACGGTCAGAAACTGATCCGCGCTCACCCCACCGGAGCAGGTCAGCCAGGCGAACACCGCCGTCAGGATCAGCGTCACCATACTCTTGATGGTCAGCAGGTTCCCCAGCCGCTTGTACAGCTGTTCCATGTCTCTCACCCCCTCTCCTTCTTCAGGTCACGAATGTCGTGCTCCGCCTCGGTCATGCGCCCCTCCAGTTTGTAGGTGCGCTCCACCACCTTGTTATGTTCGCTGACCTTCCGCTCCAGCTGCTCGATGCGGTAAGTGGTCAGCTTATTGGCCACCAGGATACCGCCGAAGGTCCCCGCCAGGGTGCCGATCAGGCTCATCCCGGATACCGCCAGAGTCGTCCAGTCCACTTAACCCGCCTCCTCGCCGGTGATCTCCCGGTACTGGGCCTTGTCAATCCATCCCTTGATAACGGCACTCTTCACCAGTTCCTTGTTTCCGGTCTTTCCATACAGTCTTTTGATAGTCTCAAACATAGCCGTTCCATCCTTATTTCTTATTTCATCAGAGCATCCATGCACAGAATATCCACAGTTTCGGTCAGACTTGCGATCTGGTTTTCGGTATAGGTTCTCTGGCTCATGGAGACGGTAATTCTATCTTCGTAGACAGCATCCGCATTCTCGGTGGCCGGAGTGACCTCCACCGACTCCTTTTTGAGCCCTGCCCGAACAGTATACGCCTTGTGAATGTATCCGCGCCCACTGGCTGCCGCGTCCGAGCTCTGGACCGTATCATACACGGTGATCGTCTCGCAGTTGTCCTCCGTGAACGCCGCGTCCAACTCCTCCATGCCAGCGTCAGCCGGGAAGATGAAATTCAGCGTGTCCCGGTTGGCCCCCTGCACATACCGGATCTCCCCAGTGATTAAGATGGGAGCCATGGTCGTGCCGTTGGAAAGTTTGATGTTCATGCAGTTTCCTCCTTATCCAATAATTTGATTTGTTTGTTCGTTCAACAGAAGCGTTTCCGGCAATGTAAATGCGGGACAAACGCCAAGGGATGAGGTCGGATAATTGTCTTCTGGATTTCCATATTCATTGATGAAAAAAACATATCGATCAGATATACGGTGAATAGTTCTAGTCCAGATACTGTCCTTTGCCCCATTGTAATATCCTTGTTGATACAGTGAGATATTAGGCAGAGGAGATCCCTCGTAATTATTTGCACTACTGTCGGTATGTCCTCGTTCTCTTAGGGACAGCAAAAACACAGGCCTTGAGTCGGTCAGGATGTCATTTCTATCTGCGGTTGACGTACGTTTAATCTTTGTGCTTCCTAGAACACTCTGAACTCCTGCGTCCAAGCTATTCTTATAATCATTGATGAGCCAGTTGTCTATGTCACTACCGCTATATTGAACATCAAACGTCTTGCTGTGAAACTGTTTTTTGACACCAGCTTCTTTCCGCACCACAAGCGTCCGTCCATTACCATTCAAAGAACTTTCATAGTTATGCTTAGCCACATAGAACTCCGCAGGTTTTCCGCCCTCATTGATTTTGATAATGGCCCCTTCTGCGTATTGGGACAGAGGTTTCCCACTCGTAAAAAACAACCGTGCCACACCGTTCACGCCGATATATCCCTTTTTGACCTTGTGGGCGCTCCCCCCTACACCCACATACATCTTCCTGACCTTCCGGGCCTTGCCGTTCACGCCGACATAGATTTTTTTCGCCACGTCAGCTCACCTCACTCATAAACCAGATAGATCTCACCGGACGCCAGGGACGAGGATCCCGCCGTCAGATCCGCCGTCCCCGCCCGGATATTCCGCACCTGGGCCGTCCCCA
>OHAD01000927.1_pt1 | contig 31051 bp, 28 predicted proteins | sample 1577011 | NCBI WGS metagenome assembly OHAD01 (sample SAMEA3541510, study PRJEB24748) | human gut metagenome | biome: human gut; feature: human-associated habitat; material: faeces | place: China | collected 2012 | reverse complement strand
AAAACGGCCACTACACCCTGATGCGCCTGCTGGAAAGCTCAGGAGAGCTGCTTCCTTATGGTGCGGCGGTGTTCGGTCAGGCCACGGCCTCTTATGTGGCGGAATTGTTTTTCACCTGCATGATACTGGCTGTCAAACTGGCATTGCCCATTCTGGCAGCGGAAGTGCTGGGGGAAATCGGCATGGGTATTCTGATGAAGGCCATTCCCCAGATCAATGCATTTGTCATCAACATGGAGTTGAAAGTCATCATCGGCCTTGTGCTGCTGTTTGTGTTTTTGACTCCGTTCAACGAATTTCTGCTTCAGGCAGAAGCCCAGATGCTCACCGAAATGGAGCAGGCGGTGCGTCTTTTGGGAACAGGCGGTTAGATCCCTTTTCCAAGGGTCTGAGGAGGTGAGGGGGCTTGGCCGACAGTTCCAAAACGGAAAAAGCCACGCCAAAAAAACGGCGTGACGAACGAAAAAAAGGCAATATCTTCTTTAGTAATGATGCTGTTTCCGTGATGGTGCTGCTGGTAAGCTTTTGGGTGATCCGGCTGACGGCCTCCGGTGCCGTGGATCAGCTGGAGAGCTTTTTCCGGTATTGCATGGGCCTGGCCACCGGCGGAGCCGGAACCATGCCCAACGAACAGGGCGGAAACCTCCTGTATCAGCTGCTGCTGGTGTTTGTAAAAACAGCGGGGCCGATTCTGGCCACGGCGGCGCTGGTGGGGGTGGCCGTTACCTTCTTCCAGACCAAAATGCTCATTTCCGGCGAATCCCTCAAACCAAAGTGGAGCCGTCTCAATCCCCTTCAGGGAGTCAAGCGGCTGTTTTCTTTGCGCAGCATCATCGAAGCCCTGAAAGGGCTGCTGAAGATTTTTCTGCTGCTGCTTCTGATCTATCGTTTTATCTCCGGCGCACTGCTTTCTTTCACCAAATATCTGGGCGCCGATCTCCCCAGTGCCTGCGGCCATCTGTTTGACGAGAGTTTTCAAATGGTCAATCAGATCATGATCGCCTATATCGTTTTGGCCGGGGCCGACATCTTTTATCAGTGGTGGGATTACGAACGGCAGATCAAAATGTCCAAGCAGGAGATCAAGGAAGAATACAAACAGATGGAAGGCGACCCTCAGGTCAAGGGCAAGATCAAGGAACTGCAGCGGCGGATGGCTCAATCCCGCATGATGCAGCAGGTGCCCCAGGCCGATGTGGTCATCAAAAACCCCACCCATTTTGCCGTGGCTCTGCGCTATCGGCCCGATGTGGACGAAGCACCGGTGGTTCTGGCCAAAGGGCAGGATCATCTGGCGCTGCGGATCATCAAGATGGCGGAGGAACACCAGGTGACGGTGATGGAAAATGTGCCGTTGGCCCGGGCTCTTTATGCCTCCACAGAACTGAACCGGCCCATTCCCCCGGAGTTTTACAACGCGGTGGCCGAGGTGCTGGTGTATATCTATCGTATGGATTCCTCCCTGAAACAGGGCGGGAAGTAGGAGCCAGTAAACTATGAAACGAATACTCAATAGCGCCATATCGTTGATGGTGGTGGTCATCGTATTGTTTTTGGTGATCCCGTTGCCCACATTTATGCTGGATGTGCTTATCATCATCAACATCTCCCTGTCCATTATGATCCTGATGATCACCATGAACATCGGGGAAGCGCTGGAGTTTTCCATATTTCCATCCCTTTTGCTGATCACAACTCTGTTCCGGTTGGGACTGAATGTGTCCTCCACCCGGTTGATCCTTTCCAACGGCGGCAATGCCGGTGTTGTGATCAAATCTTTTGGTCAGCTGATTACCCAGGGCAATATCGTCATCGGCGTGCTGATCTTCCTGATCATCGTGCTGGTGCAGTTTATCGTTATTACCAAAGGCGCCGAGCGCGTCTCCGAAGTGGCGGCCCGGTTCACCCTGGACGCCATGCCCGGCAAACAGATGGCCATTGACGCCGACCTCAGCTCCGGCCTGATCGACGAAAAGGAAGCCCGTCTCCGCCGGTATAAGATCCAGAAGGAAGCCGATTTCTATGGCGCCATGGACGGCGCCACCAAGATCGTCAAGGGCGATGCGGTGATGTCCCTGATTATCACCGTCATCAACTTTGTGGCCGGTCTGATCATCGGTATCGTTCAGGGTGGCGGCGACTTTGCCACCGTGCTCAATGTGTACTCCATTGCCACCATCGGTGACGGCCTGGTTTCCCAGCTGCCGGCCCTGATGATCTCCACCGCCACCGGTATGATCGTCACCCGGTCGGTGTCCGACGGCAGCCTGAACACCGATGTGGTGGGTCAGTTCAAGGCCCAGCCCCGGGCGATTCTGTCCACCGGTGTGATTCTGGTGCTGCTGGGATTCATCCCCGGTTCTCCCACCGTGCCTTTGGTGCTGGTGGGCAGTGCCTTGGGCGCCGGAGGGTATGTGGGCAGTAAGCGCATGGAGCAGAAAAAGCAGGCCGAGGAAGCAGCGCCGGAAGAACTACCGGCTCCCACCGAAGTCCAGGCCCCCAGCGAAGCCGACTATTTCAAAGACATCAACAATGTGTATTCCCTCCTGGCCATCGAGCCCATTGAAATGGAGTTTGGATACAGTCTGATCCCGCTGGTGGATGAGCACAGCGGCGGAAAGCTCATCAGCCGCATCGTTATTTTTCGCCGGCAGTATGCCCAGGATATGGGATTTGTCATCCCCTCGATCCGCCTTCACGACGGGGCCTCCCTGGGCACCAACCAATATGTCATCAAGATCCGTGGCGAGCAGGTGGCCAGCGGTGAGATTCTGGTGGATTATTACCTGGCTCTGGAACCCGCCTCTCCCGGCGGTGAGATCGACGGCATCGAGACGGTGGAACCGGCCTACGGCATCCCCTCCCGGTGGATCTTGCCGGAGAACAAGGAAATGGCGGAGATCTATGGTTATACCGTCATCTCCCCCCTCACCGTGATGCTCACCCATTTGTCGGAAACCATCAAGAGCCACGCCCACGAGCTGCTCAACCGCAGCGAGACCATGCAGCTGGTGGAGAACCTGAAAAAGACCGAGCCGGAGCTGGTAAACGACGCCATCCCCAATGTGGTCACCTATGCCAATCTGGAAAAGATCCTCCGTTCTTTGCTGCGGGAGGGCATCCCCATCAAAGACCTGAGCACCATTCTGGAGACCATCGTAGACGCCGGCTCCACCACCAGGGATATGGATATGATCACCGAGCAGGTCCGGGGTGCGCTCAGCCGTACCATTACCCGGAAGTTCTGCCAGAACGGCCAGCTGCGGGTGGTGACCCTGGATGCCGATGTGGAAACCAAGATCCTGGCCGCCTTGACCAAAAACGATCACGGTGTCTATCTGGCCCTCAGTCCGGATATCATGCAGCAGATCATTGCCCAGCTGGGTGAGCTGCGCAAAAAGTTCAACGAGCTATCTCAAACTCCCATTTTGCTCACAAGCCAGGTGATCCGGGTGTATGTGAGCCGGATGGTTTCTCAGTTTTATCCCGATATGTATGTGCTCTCCTTTAATGAGATCACCAGCAATGTGCAGATACAGGCCATTGGCAATGTTTCTCTGGGGGCTCAGCCCAAGCAGGCCTGAGAAGCGATGAGAGAGGACGGTGACGGGCATGCATCAGAAAAATGAAGAAGGGCTCAGCCCGGCATCGGCCGGGAAAACAAAGCAGGAACTGGATCAGATGAACAACGAAGAGCTGATGGCTCTTTATAAGCAGACCGGGGACAATGACATCAAATGGGCCCTGGCCATGCGCTTTCAGGAGCCACTCCGCCGCATTGCCATGCGCACCTGCGGCGCGTATGGAGGAATGAATCAGCTGGAAGATGTGATCCACGAAGGGCTGCTGACGCTGCTCAATGCCATGGATCGCTTTGATCCGGAAAAGGGCGTCAAGCTGGAGACCTATGTGGCCAAGCGGCTGCGAGGAATCGTCATCGACCTGGGGCGAAAGCAGGACTGGATGCCCCGGCAGCTGCGTCAGAAATCCAGCCGGATCAACCGGGCGGAAGAAGAACTGTCCATGACCCTGGGACGGGAGCCCACAGACCGGGAAGTGGCCGAACATCTGGGGCTTTCCCTGGAGGAATACGAAAAAGATCTATCGGATACGGCGGGAGCCAATCTGGTGTCCTTTGAGATGCTGCTGGACGCTTACGGCAATGTGTCGGGAAGGATGCTGGAGAGGAGCAATTACGAAGACCCGCCGGAGGAGATGTGGGAGGAAAAGGAGCTGCGGGCCGCCCTGGTTCAGGGGATTCAGCAGCTCCGGCCCAATGAACAGATGGTGCTCTCCCTCTATTATGAAAAAGAATTGACGATGAAAGAAATCGCTCAGGTGTTGGGCGTCAGCCCGCCCCGGGTTTCTCAGATCCACAGCCACGCCATCCAGCGGCTGCGCGTATCGCTGAAAGAACAGTTGGAGCAGTAAAGATCAGCACAGGAAAGGATCGGAAACAATGACCAAGGGATTTTACAATCTGACCTCCGGGATACTTTCCCAGAGTCGCCGGCTGGATACGGTGGGCAACAACATGACCAACATCACCACCCCCGGTTACAAGCAGGAGATCTACACCGACACCACCTTTGACGAGGTGCTCATCAGCCGCATCGGCAACAAGGACAAACGGGATTCCACACCTCTGGGGCAGGAAAGCTATATTCTGGCCCCCAGTGAGCTGTATGTGGATTACCAGCAGGGCACACTGGAAGAGACCGGCCAGACATTTGATTTCGCCATCCAGGGCAATGGTTTTTTCGCCATCCAAACGGCAAACGGTGTGGAATACACCCGCAACGGACGGTTTGTGCTGGATGAGGAAGGCTACTTGTGCCTGCCGGAGCACGGAAGAGTGCTGGGGACGGACGGCGCACCCATCCAGGTGATGAGCGACAACATCCGGGCAGACAATTATGGTCAGATCTCTTATGCCGATGGCAGCGGTGCTGTGGGCCGGTTGGGGGTCTTTACCTTCCCGGACACCGCTCAGCTGGTGAAGAATGAAAGCGGTTTGTTCGGCACAGGAGGCCAGCAGCCCACCTTGGCCAATGAACCGGTGCTTTGGGGCTATGTGGAAAATTCCAATGTGGATATGATCCAGGAGATGAGCCGTATGATGACCGCCCAGCGGGCCCTGCAAAGTGCGGCCCAGGTGCTGGGGATCTATGATGAGATCCTCACCAAGGCCACCACAGAAGTAGGCAGAATGTAAGGAAAGGGGAAGAGCGGGCGATGATTCAGGCATTTTACAGCGGCGCCATCGGGGCGCAGCAGCAGATGAAAAAAATGGAGATCCAGGGCAACAACATTGCCAATGTGAACACCTATGGATATAAAAATGAGCAGCCGGCTTTCGGCACATTGATGTACGGCATGGTCAACGGCGTGGACGGGGCGCAGCTGCCCAAGGGCAGCGGGGCCGCGGTGCTGTCGGCGGTGAATGATTACCGGGAAGGGACTCTGGAAGAAACCGGGAAAAGCCAGGATTATGCCATTGTGGGCCGTGGATTCTTTGGACTGTATGATCCGGCCACCGGCGAAGTGTCCTATACCCGGGACGGTTCCTTTGCCCTGGGCTCTTTCCAGGAGCCTGATGCAAACGGCGTGCTCCAGCAGGTCTTTTATCTCACCGATGGAGAGGGCCGGCAGGTGCTGAATGTGGAAGGCTATCCCATCCAGGTTACCGATCCCTCGGCAGAGCAGCCGGTGGGCGTCTTTGAGATCCAGTACCAGGACGGGCTTCTTCATGCCGGAAGCGGAAGGTTCCTCACCAGCGAGGAAAGTGGTCAGGTGTATCTGTCCGCCTCGGAAGTGCGCCGGGGCTGGCTGGAAACTTCCAACACCGATTTGGCCGGAGAGCTGGGAAAGGTGATCGAGGCCCAGCGGGCTTACAGCTATGCTCTGCGGATGGTCACCACCGCCGATGAGGTGGAGACCACCATCAACAATCTGGCCAACTAACAGACAGGGAGGCACACTGTGAAAGGTTTTAATGAACTCAACGGCCTTGAGCTGGATACGCTGCGGGAAATCGGCAGCATCGGCACCGGCAATGCGGCCAATGCCCTGTCCAGTATGTTGGGCTGCAAAGTGACGATTGAAATGCCCGAAGTGAAGATCATGGGCTATAACGAGGCCATCGACTGGATCGGCGGCCCGGAAACCGTGACGGCGGGGGTGCTGGCTCGCCTGGAAGGGGAAATCAACGGCATTATCTTGTCCATTCAGCACATGGAGTTTATCAACTTGGTTCTGCAGCATATGATGGGAAATGGAGTGGAAGATTACCAGCAGCTGGATGAGCTGGGAATATCGGCCCTTCTGGAAGTGGGAAATATCATGATTTCCGCCTTTGCCAATGCCATGGCCGGTTTGACCGATATGAAGATCCGCCTCACCGTTCCCGCCTTTGCTGTGGATATGCAGGGGGCGATCATCGCGGTGCCCATGGCGGAATTCGGCGGTCAGTCCGATTACATTATGACCATCGGCGCCAACTTCATCTGCAACGGGCGGAAGGTGCCCTGCCGCATTCTTCTGTCTCCGGATGTGCGATCTTTGAATTTCCTGCTGAAAAAGCTGGGGGTATTGGATGAAGGATAAGCTGGTAGTTGGCATCGCCGATATGAAGATGGCTCAACACAGCGGAGAATTGATTACCTATGCGTTGGGTTCCTGCATCGGCATCTGCCTGTATGACCCTGCGATTAAATTGGCGGCGCTGGTTCATATCATGCTGCCCATCAACATGGAGACCGGCCGCAGTTCCCCCATGAAATATGCCGATACCGGCATCCGGGAGACCGTGCGGCGGATGGAACAGCTGGGGGCCAGACGAAACCGGATCGTGGCCAAAATTGCCGGAGGGGCAAAGATGTTTGAAACCTCCGGAGGTGCACTGGGCAATATCGGGCAGCGAAACATTGAGAGCGTTCATATGGTGCTGCGGCGGGAGATGATCCGCCTGGCCAAGGAGGATGTGGGCGGCAAGGCGGCCCGCACCCTGAGTTTCGACGCCGCCACCGGCATGGGCCTGGTGCGCAGCTATGGCAGCCCGGAACGAATTTTGTAACTTAAAATTGTATTGATATGGAAGCGGGGGATCGATGCCATGGAAAAGGAAAAAAACGGAATCTTGTTGGAATCGGGAACCAATGAGATCGAGATCATGGAGTTTACCATTGACGGGAATCTGTATGGGATCAATGTGGCCAAAGTCCGGGAGATCATGATGGCGGAAAAGGTGCATCCCATGCCCCATTCCCATCCGGCGGTGGAAGGGATCTTCAAGCCCCGGGATACCGTTATCACAGTGGTCAACCTGCCCAAGTACCTGGCCCGCCGGGATGTGGAGAGCCGGGATAAGGAACTGTTTATCATCACCAATTTCAACAAGATGTTCATCGCTTTCCGGGTACATACTGTGGTGGGCATCAGCCGGATCTCCTGGGAGGACATCCAGAAGCCGGACAACACCGTTTCCGGCGGACCCGACGGAGTGGCCACCGGCATTGCCCAATGCGATGGAGAATTGGTGACCATTCTGGACTTTGAGAAGATCGTGGCGGAGATCGCCCCTCAGACCACCATCCAGATCAGCGAAGTGGAGGCTCTGGGCCACCGGGAACGGAGCGAGTGCCCCATTTGGATCGCGGAGGATTCCATCCTCTTGTCCCGCATGATCCAGGAATCTTTGCAGAAGGCCGGTTATGTGAATCTGCACTCCTTCCCCAATGGGGCGGAGCTGTGGGATGCGCTGCAGGAGTGCAAAAACTCTCCCGATTTGAATCAGCAGGTGGCTTTGATCATCACCGATCTGGAAATGCCCCAGATGGATGGCCACCGGCTTACCAAGCTGATCAAAACAGACGATGTGCTCAAGAAGATCCCCCTGGTGATCTTTTCCTCGCTGATTACCCAGGAAATGTATATCAAGGGCAAGCAGCTGGGGGCAGATGAGCAGCTGAGCAAACCGGAGATCGGCCATCTGATCGGTGTGATCGACCACCTGCTGGGCCGGGAGGATGCAGGAAAGGGGAATAGAGCATGAGCAGCAAATATATTGTGCGGCAGCCTATCAAGGATAAGGACAACAAAATCATTGGTTATGAGATTCAGTACCATGGGGAAAATCAGGCTTTCGGCGGGGATAAAGGCCCGGCCGCCAATGATTTTGCCGCCGCCGATACCATTTATAATTTTCTTACCCAAAACACCGAAAAGGTGCTGCGGGGTACGCTGAACTTTATGACCTTCACCACCACGCTGCTGATGAAAAAGACGCCGCGTCTGTTTTATAAAGACGAGCTGGTGATCCAGATCGATGACAGCGTCATCATCCATCCTCTGGCCATGCACATTGTGCAGCAGTATGTAAAAGAGGGCTATAAGGTGGCGGTGAACGAATTCCAGTTTGCCCCCCGGTATCTGGCCCTGCTGGACAGCATCGACTACATCAAGCTCAGCCTGGGCAGTATGTCCATGACGACTTTGAAAAACATTGTGGACATTGCCCACAGCATGGATAAACAGTGCATTGCTATGGGCATTGACAACGAGGAGCTGTATCAGAAGGCGATCAAGCTGGGTGTGGATGCCATGGAGGGTACCTATGTGGCGGCCAAGCTCACCACCCAGGCCCACAGCAGCGGATATCTGCAAAGCAACTTCTTCCGCCTGATCATGGCCATCAGCGCCGAAGAGCCGGATATCACAGAGATCGAGAAGATCATCTCGGTGGATGCCACATTGACCTATGGCCTTTTGAAAATGGTCAATTCCTGCTATTTTGCTCTGCGGCACGAGGTAACCACCGTGCAGCAGGCCATCGTCATTATGGGTCTCAGCGAGCTGCGCCAGTGGGCTTACCTGCTCAGTGCCAGCAATGCGGAAAATCAGATCGAAGAAGGGGCAGAGGAATTTCTGCGTATGTCCTTCATGCGGGCCAATTTCTGCAGCAATCTGATGAATTACGCCAAGAATATGCCCATTTCCAAACCCGATGCCTATATGATGGGTATGTTCTCTACTCTCAATTACCTCATCGATGCGCCCATGGAGGATATTCTGAACCAGATCCCCCTGCGGCAGGAGGTGAAGGACGCTCTGCTGAAAGGAGAAGGCCGGTGCGGTATGCTCTATCAGCTGGCTCTCAGCTATGAGCAGGCCGACTGGGGCAAGATCGATAAACTGGCCGAAGAACTGGGCATTCCCACCAACCTGCTGACCAGCCTGTATTTCAACTGCATGGAAGAGGTCAACCGGGTGTGGAGTGAGATCACAAAACCGGCGCCCCAGATCGCCAAGGAAGGCGAAGAGGGCAAACAGGAAGAAAAGAAATAAGTTTTTTTACATAAACAAACAGCGCGGAAGAAAATCTCTTCCGCGCTGTTTTTGTTCCAAGAAGCAATCAATCAGTGAGTTTCCTGTTCCAGTCCAGGGATTTTTCCATGGCGGGGAGCTTCCATCACCTGTTTGCAGGCGTGAATCACCTGGGCGGTGACATCGCTGTCGAATTTGGCCTGGTAGAAACTCATCATGGGTGTGTATGTGCTTCCTTCCAGCACCACATATTTGGGAGGGAGGTTGGAAAGGGCCAAGGCCTTCACATCGGCCAGGCACCGGGGACACTCACACAAGTGGAACATACGCACATATTTCAGCAGTTTTTCTTCCACCAGCGGAAGCATCACATTGACAAAGCGGGATTCATCGGGCAGGATTTCTTCCGGCTTGATCAAAGAGGCTTCTTCCGGGGTGGGCAATTTGTTTGAGATAGGTTCCTCTGTGGGGACCGGCTCCTTCACAGGAGCTGGCTCTTCCGCGGGAACGGATTCTTCTATGGGAACGGATTCTTCTATGGGAACTGGCTCTTCTATGGGAGCCGGTGCTTCCGCAGGGGTCGACTCCTCCACAAGGGCCGGTGCTTCTACGGGAGCGGGTTCTTCCGCAGAAGCCGATTCTTCCACGGGGATCGGTGTTTCTGTGGGAGCCGATTCTTCTACAGGGGCAGGTTCTTCCACAGCAGTGGGCTCTTCCGCAGGAGCACCTTCGGATTCATCCAGCGCCAAGGCGCTTTCCAAAGCCTCCCGAATGGTTTCTTCCAAGGCTTCATTGTTGGCCCGGGCCACTTCCAGTACAGGTGGGGTGAGACGGCGTTCTTCCCGCGGGGGCGCATCGTGATGGGGGACAGTGTTTCCCTCGGGAGCTGATGTGGGAAGAGTTTCCTCCGGCGCTTTTTCATTTGCAGCTTGCTTTGCAGGCTGCTGAGGTTCCGGAGTGGATGGATGGGAGAGCAGATTGAGCACATGGTCGGTTTTGCTGCTCCGGCTGCCTTTTCTGGGGGCCATCAGCGCACCTCCTCAGCAGAAGACTCGCCCAGGATCTCCTGGCACAGAGCTTCAAAATCCATGGCGGGCTTGGAGCGAGGGGCGTAGTCCATGATGCTCACCCCATGGGCCGGTGCTTCGGCGGCCGATACGCTGCTGCGGATCTTCGCCTGGAAGACTTTGGTTTGGAGCTGGGCGGCGATCTGTTGGGCCAGCTCCAGCATTTCCCGGCTGAGATTCAGCCGGGCATTGAAGCGGTTGAGCAGAATGCCCAGCACCTGGAGCCGGGAGTTGTAATAATTGCGCACGCTTTCAATGGTCTCTTTAATCTGAGACACGCCCAGCAGGCTGAGCACCTCCGGGGCCATGGGAATGATCAGACTGTCCGAGGCAACATAGGCATTGACCGTCAGGATATTCAAGGCAGGAGGGGTATCAATGACAATATAATCATATTGGTCCTGGATCTTGGAAAGGGCGGCTTTGAGGAGAAATTCCCGGCCGGGCTTGTTGAATTCCAGTTCAGCAGCGGATAGCAGGATGTTGGAGGGCAGAATGTCACAGGTATCGGTTTGGCGGATCACCTCTTCCGGCTGGGCTGCCCCACGGAAAATATCATAGACTGTAGCACAGTGCTCAATATCCAGTCCCAGACTGAACCCCAAACTGCCCTGAGGGTCTAAATCCACGCCCAGAACCCGGGCCCCCCGCTGGTGGAGGCAGGAAAGCAAAGCGGCACAGACGGTGGTTTTTCCCACACCGCCTTTTTGATTGGTAATGGCTGTGATTTTGGTGGGCATAGCCCTTTCGCTCCCTTCGCATCCTTCGGCCAATAAAAAATTGGCCCGCGCCAAAAGAAAATACCCTGCGGGCCCTTAATTTTTCGCCGGAATAGGACGATATATCAAGTGAAAAAGAATAAACTTTTGTGGTTTTTCCACATTTATTTTACTGAATCACCGTTCATTTGTCAATCAGACGCCGGTATGGGGAGAATCATTCATCTTCCGGCGGCCATGTAAAGGAGTGGAATACAATGGCATCGATTTCTAGCATCATGGGTAGCTCTTCCTCCACAAGCAGCATCTATGGAAGCCGCAACACCAACATCATTTCCGGCCTGGCCAGCGGCATGGATACCGAATCCATGATCGAAGGTATGGTGCAAAGCTACCAGCAGAAGATCATCAGCTTGCAGCAGAGCAAAACCAAGCTCCAGTGGCAGCAGAGTGCCTATCAGAGCATTTCGGATAAATTGGTTGAGTTTTCTAGAAAATACAGCTCTTACAGCTCTACAACCAACTTGAACAGCCAGTCGTTTTTCAAAAACGCCGTTATTACCACAACTGGTGGCAAATATGCCGATCTGATCACGGCCACTGGCAAAAGCAGCAGCCAGATCACCATCAATAGTGTGAAACAGCTGGCTTCTGCTGCCCGTTATTCGTCCTCCAAACTGGATAGCGGTGCTGTAGGCTCCGCCGTGGACCGGAGTCAGCCGGTGGTAGTCAGCCAGATGAGTGGTTCTCTTACCATCAATTATGGTGCAAACCAGTCCATCGAGCTGACATTTGACACCAATGAGGATTTTTCTCAGGCCGATGGTACACTGGATGTGAATAAATTCCAGGAAGCTCTCAACAAAAAACTCTCCGAGCAGACTTTGAAAGATGACAATGGGGATATTGTCAGTGCGGATAAATTGATCGAGATCAATGTGGGCGCCAAGGGCACCGTTGAATTGAAAAACAAGGCCACCAATGGTGACAGCGTTACCATTGGCGGGGCTTATGGCAAATTTGCTGACATGGTTACCGACCTGGATTCGGCTGTTAAAGACGAAAGTTCCACCTTCCAGATGGACAGAGACAAGCAGGTGGTGGATAAGAGCCAGATCAAGGCCGAATACCTTAGCGGAAAAACATTCTCTGTCACCCTCAACGGCCAGACCAAAAAGATTACTTTGGGAGATGTGGTGCGCAAAGACGGTGAAGGATGGAGCGATGCCGTAAAGCGTACCGTGCAGGAAGGGCTGGATAAGGCCTTTGGCGAGAATCGCGTCCAGGTAGGGATGAACGGAGGCGCTATTTCGTTCCAGACTTTGGACAGCGAAGGTAAGGTTTCCCAAAGCGATACCTTTGCCATTTATGCCGAAGATTCTGCCGCTGGAGAGATCCTGTTCGGCGAGGGCAACACATCCTTGACCTCTTATGTGGATGTGTCCAAAAAGCTCAGCCAGCTGGGCACTTTTGATGCAGCAAAAGGCACTTTGACCGTCGGCGGCGCCACCTTGCAGGGCAAGGCCATCAAGGTGGAGAAGGAAGACTGGGTAGTAGAAGACGGAAAAATCTATGACAAAGACGGCAATCTTCTGGACGAAGAGGGATACCGGATCAACAAAGACGGCGAGCGGTTGTATGAGTTCGATATGACCGTCAACGGGGTCAAGATCGGCACTTACACCCAGGATACCGCCTTGGAGACCATCACCAATGACATCAATGCCAACAGTGAGGCCGGTGTGTCGGTGAGCTATTCCAAGCTGACCAATGAATTTGTGTTCACGGCCAAATCCACCGGTTCTGCGGAAAAAATCGACATCGGCGAGGGGCTGGGCCAGGCTCTCTTTGGCGATTCCAGCAACTACGAAAAGGGAACTGATGCTGTCTTTACCGCCACGGTCAATGGGAAGCAGATGGAATATACCCGCAGCAGCAATACGGCGGATCTGGACGGCATGACCGTCACCTTTGAAGGCACATTCAATGTGGATGGCACAGAAAAAGGGGCCGATGTCACCTTCACCACCAAGACCGACACTGACACGGTGTTCAATGCCATCAAATCCATGGTGGACGATTACAACGCCATGGTCACCGAGATCAAAAAGGCCTATTCCGATATGCCTTTGCAGAAGACCAACGGCTCCAAATATGAGCCTCTGACTTCGGAAGACGAAGAGGGCATGACCGAAAGCGAGATCGAGGCCTATGAAGAAAAGGCAAAGACCGGTATTTTGTTTATGGACCGGGATCTGTCTTCCCTGTACAGCGCTCTGCGGGATGCTGTGGTATCCAGCGGTGCTGACGGTGCCTATCTCCGTTCCATCGGTATCAACACCAGCTATGAGGACGGCCTGACCACCATCAGCCTGGATGAAAAAGCTTTGCGGGAGGCTCTGGAGACCGATCTGGATGGCGTGGCCAATGCCTTCAATAAGAGCAAAGAAAATGGCGCGGCCACCGATGGCCTGATGACCAAGATCCAGGAAGTCACCGATCGTTATGCAGCTACTACCGGCGCGGTCAAGGGTATCCTCATCGAGAAGGCCGGTTCCAAGTATGCTCCTACTGCGGCTCTGGATAACACCATCCTGGATCAGATGAAAGAGCTGGATAAGCAGATTTCCACCTGGCAGAGCAAAATGTCCGACAAAGTGGATTATTATACCAACAAATTTACCCAGCTCGAAATGCTCATCAACCAGATGAACTCCCAAAGCTCTGCGTTGGCCGGTTTGACGGGCGGCAGCTATTGATCCTGAAAAGGAGAAAGGACAGCTAATATATGGATATGCGAGGCTATCAGCGGTATCGGGAAGAATCGCTGAATACCATGACCCAAGGCGAGCTTCTGCTCTTGCTGTATGACGAGCTGGTCAAGCGACTGCGGCAGGCTGATTTGGAGATGGGGAAGCAGAATTACGAAAATTTTGAAAAAGCAGTGGATCGGGCGGTGGAGATCATCCACTATCTGTCCGACACCTTGGATCACCGCTATCCCATCAGCGGGAATCTGTCTCGTTTGTATGAATATTTTTGCTATGAACTCAGCCGCGTGAAAGCAGGCCGGAACCAGGAAGAGCTGATGCGGGTGACCCGCATGGTCAGCGAACTGCGGGACAGCTTCCGCCAGGCCGAAAAGACTTCCGGGGAGCATTAGACCATGGATGAGCAAGTGCTGAAAGTCGCCATGAGCGCGGAACAGAAGATGTATACGGCCCTCAGCGAAGTGATGGAATTGACCGGAGAACTGGCCGATGCATTTCAGCGGCAGGATCAGGTGTCGGTGCAGATGTTTCTGGGAATGCGCCAGGAACCCATTGACCGGCTGGAAAGCTGCAAGGCCATGCTGGAGCGGCAATGTCTCCAGCTTCCCCCGGAGCAGCGGCAGATATTGCGGGGTATCCTGCAAGGCCAGACCCCGCCGCCCCAGGCTCAGGCCCTGGGAGAGTTGGTTCAGAAAAACAAACGGCTGCTGGATAGAATTCTGGAAGTGGACCGGCGGCTCAATTTGAGGATCGGCGGTGAACATTCCTTTTACCGCCAGCAGCCGGGCAAGCCCTGACGGCCTGAAAAATCCCCTGCCCGTTTGGCAGGGGATTTGTTCTTGTTTCTCATAGGGCAGGTATCAGTTCTGCTGGGGCAAAGTGGAGATGCACCATAGCGGCGCACCGGAAGAGCGGGAATGGGAGAGCTCATCGATGATCAGTTGAGGGTCCCAGGCGATCAGACTTCGCTGACGGCTGTTGGGGTCGGCCACCAGGATTTTTCCTTCCAGTGTCACCCCGCGCAGCACGATAAAATGACCGCCGGAGGTAAAATGGCCTTCTCGCATCAGAGCTACGCAGACCTGGCCGGAGGCCAGGGCCTGGGTGAGAGAATCGGCTGTCAGATTTTTCAGCGGCGAGACGGTGAGACCAAAGGCGGCCCCCGCATTTTGAATGAGGGAATGATAGGAGCCGCTGCCCTTGGCCCAGTGGCCATGCTGTGCGGCCCATTGGGCCATCGTGGTGGGGGTCATCGTTTCATCGGTGAGGGTGGCGATGATCATGGCCATGGAGGTAGGACCGCAGCCATAACCGCCGATGTCGTCCGAGCCGTAGGGCTGGGAGGCCCAGGGCTCTTCCGCCTGGTTGAAATAGACCATGTCCACATTGCCGCCAGTGAGAACCTCCCGGCCTTTTCGCTGGGCGAAATGAGTGACGGCAGGGGCTTCCTCCTGCTGGGTGGTCTGGAGGGTGGGATCGGTGGCCAGCTGGCTGGCCGGTGCCTCTTCTTGCGTTGTTTTCTCTGGAGCTTCCTCTTTTTTCAGGGAGGGAAGATGAATGGGCGGGATCTTTTCGATGAGCTCTTTTCCGGAGTCCAGCACCTGCCGGCCGAAAGACAGCACCGGCTGGGTGATGCGGTCAAACAGCTGGGGCGAGGCAAAGCGGCACACCAGCAGTTCCACTCCGCCGATGCAGAGCACCGCCAAAAGCAAAAGCCCTATGATGTTTATTTTTTTGCGAAAACGGGATTTGCGAGACAAATACAACACCTCAACTGGAAAAATCCATCCCAAGGGATTATACTGATATTATAATAAGGGAAGAGCAAAGCCGCAAGGCAGAAGATTTTCGTTTACATTGGGATGATAACCCAATAAGATCTTTCTGTATACAGAAAAAAGGAGCGCCTTATGCCGGAAATACGCTTGGAAGAGGTCAGCAAATATTATAAGCAGGAAAATCGAAGGATTGCTGCGGTAGAAGATATCAATCTGGTAATACGCCAGGGGGAGTTTGTCTTTGTCACCGGCAGCAGCGGTGCGGGGAAAAGCACCCTGCTTCAGTTGATCCATGGACATCTGCGGCCGGACCATGGTTCCATTTATCTCAATGACACCGACACCACGCATTTTCGCCGTTGGGGCCGGGAGCGTTATCGCCGGCAGTTTGGCTATGTTCCTCAGATCCCCCAGCTGATGCGGCAGAAAACCATCGGGGAAAATCTGGAGACAGTGGTGATGATCGGCCGTCGCCGCCGGGAAGGAATGGTACAAAAAGCCCTGGGCATGGTAGGGCTCCATGGCGTGGAAGACCGGTATCCGGTGGAGCTTTCTTTGGGCGAGTGCCGCCGGGTGGAGCTGGCCCGGGCCATTATCCTCAGCCCGCCGGTGCTGCTGCTGGATGAGCTTACCGCCAATCTGGATGAAGATGCCATCTGGGATGTGTTTCACCTGTTGGACGAGATGAACCGGCGAGGCACTACCATTGTCATGGCCACCCATGCCAAGATGTTTGTCAATATGATGCGCAAACGGGTCATCACCCTGGTGGATGGCAAAGTCTTTGGGGATGTGGCCAAAGGCCGCTATGGAGATATTATATAATCAGGAACGCCCCACAGGCGTTTGGGAAGGAGAACGGGCGATGGAGCAGCAAAGAGAAATGGAGATCCCCCAGGAAGAGGATCTGATCTATGCCCTGGACATCGGCACCCGCAGCGTCATTGGGATGCTGGGGAAGGTGAAAGAGGGCAAGGTCCATATTTTTGCCATGGAAAAGCAGCCCCACCAGCAAAGGGCCATGCAGGATGGCCAGATCGAGGACATCGGCCAGGCGGCCCGGGCTGTGGTGGAAGTGACCCGGCGTCTGGAAAAGACGGCGGGAAGAAAATTGCAAAGAGCTTGCGTGGCGGCGGCCGGCCGGGCGCTGCGCACCGAAGAGGGTACCGGTACGCTGGAGCTGTCCGGCATGGAAACCATCACCCAGGAGCAGGTGGCCCGTCTGGAAGCGGCGGCGGTGTCCGACGCGGAACGGGCCTTGCAGGGCGAAGGGGAAGAAGGGCAGCGGCGGCTGTTTTTGGTGGGCTATACCGCCATCCGGTATTTGTTGGATGATTATCCTTTGACCAATCTCCTGGGACACAAGGGACAAAAACTGGAAAGCCGGGTGGTGGCCACCTTCTTGCCCAGCGAAGTAATCGACAGCCTGTATGCTGTGCTGGAACAGGCCGGTCTGGAGGCTATGAGCCTGACGCTGGAACCCATTGCCGCTCTCAATGCTGCCATCCCCCAGGATCTGCGGCTGCTGAATCTGGCTTTGGTGGACATTGGCGCCGGTACTTCGGATATTGCCGTGTGCCGGGAGGGCACCGTGGTGGGTTATACCATGGCCACAGTGGCCGGCGATGAAATCACCGAGGCCCTGATGCGGGCCTATCTGGTGGACTACAATACCGCAGAACGAATGAAAATGGAGCTGGGAGAAATGTCCCAGATCACTTTTACCGATGTGCTGGGATTGGAACAGACCTATTCGGCGGAAGAGGTGATGGCCGCCGCCGACGGCGCAGCCCAGAATCTGGCCAGCCAGGTGGCAGAGAAAATTCAGAAGCTCAACGGCGGAGCGCCGTCGGCGCTGTTTTTGGCCGGAGGCGGCAGTAAGCTGTCCACCCTGCGGGAAAAATTGGCGGAGGCTCTGGGGATGGATTCCCGCCGTGTGGCGCTGGCCGGAGCCCATTTCAAGCGAAGTGCCCAGTGGGACAGCAGCGAAATGGAGGACCCGGAGTACACTACTCCGTTGGGGATCGCCATTTCCGCCGGATTGGGTCTGATTGGTGACAGCTATCGGGTATTCCTCAATGGCAAACAGGCCAAACTATTTCGGAGCGGCCAGTTGAGTGTGCTGGAAATTCTGATGATGAACGGCTATACCTATCGGGAGCTTCTGGGGCGCAATGGAAAGAGCGTGATGCTGGAAGTGGATGGGCGCCGGGTGGTTTTCCCTGGCCAGCCTGCTATTCCCGCTCAGCTGAAAGTCAATGGCAAGGAAGTGCGTCCCTCCACACGGGTCCAGGCAGGAGATCGGATTGATTTCATTCCGGCCCAGCCGGGAGAAGACCGGGTGGTGTTGGTTCGGGAAGTGATGGAGCGAGTGGGAGCCCGGCAGCTTTTGGCCCAGGGACGCCCTCTGGCCCCCGATGAACCGGCACCCCAGGGAATCCCTTTGCGCACGGCCGGGAAGGGGGAAAACAATCCTCCTGCTTCTCAGCAGCCTGCGCCCCAGGCGATGGAGCATATTGCTTCACCGGTGGAAACAGGGCCTCAGCCTTCGGCTCCCGTTCCTGTCGCACCGGTGGCAGCTGCACCGCCGGCCCGCCCTTTGCGGCTGACTTTCAATGGCCAATCCATCCTTCTGCCGGGAAAAGCCGACGGGAATCCCTATTATTTGATGGATTTGCTGGAGCGCTCGGGAATTGATTTTGAAAAGCTGGATCGGCCGGTGACCCTGCGGGTCAATGGGAGAGACGGCACCTTCCAGCAGATTTTGCAGATGGACGATCAAGTAGAGATCCGCTGCGATGAATGAAATGAGGCAATAACATGAACAAATGGAAAAAATGGCCTGTTTGTCTGGGGATGGCGATGCTGTGCACCGTGCTCCCTGGATGCTCTGGGGAGGAGAAAGACGAGGGCCTTCCGGCAGAATATTCTTTCAGCGACGAGGAAAAACTGCCGGCCTTGGGCATGGTGGAAGAAAAAGAAGGCACCGTGTGCACCGTGGAAACCGACCCGGAAACAGAAACCGAAAGTTATGTCTACACCGGCCTGGCGTCGGGAGGCGAAGCAGCCAAAGAATATGTCAACCAGATGATGGAAGAGTATGACTGTGCTGTGGTGGATGAGCAAGGGACGAAACAGCAGGAGCCGACCTTTACCGAAGAAAGCGGCAGTGTGATTTTGGGTAAAAATTCCCAGGATGAGACGGGAATGCTCCAGTTGAAAGTGGAATGGAGCAAAGACAGCTGCACAGTGACCCCCGCTTTGGTGGAAGGGATCACAGTGCAGGATGGAGCGCAGAACAATTTGACAGTGGATGAAGCGGTGAGCCAGCTGGAGAGTATGACCCCTCAGCAGTTGGGACTGACCGGGGATTCTATGGCGGCCTACCAGGTATATGCCCAGGAGGGCTATGCCATGGTGGACGATATCGGTTGTTTCTGCATCAATGTATACACACTGGATGGTGTAGGCTCTCACCAGATTGAGGGTACCTATCTGGTGCGTGTGGATGGAATGGGCATTTATCGCCTGAACCGGCAGACCAATCAAGTGGAGCCGCTGCAATAAATAAAATAAAAAACTGTCTATTGGAAAGCAAAAGCGCCTCAGGCCATCGGAAAGATGACCTGGGGCGCTTTTTGAATTCGGTTGCTTTACAGAAGTTTTACTGTGGGAGGGGAGTTTTCACACAGCCATGGTGGAAAAGCGGTGACTTTGTATGATACAATGCCCACGCTTGATCGATCCGTGTATTGGGATCGGTGCCGTTAGATGCTGGTATAGTGGAGGGCCCTTTGTTTATGAAAGAATCCAAGACGGCAGCTGTATGCCAAATCATCCAGAATGAGCAGATCAAAAGCGTGTATCAGCCCATCATTTCGCTGACCGATGGAAAGGTTCTGGGATATGAAGCGCTGGCCCGGATCACCCGCTCGGAGCCGGATGTGTCCATTGAGGAAATGTTTGTCCTGGCGGAGCAGTGCGGAAAGCTGTGGGAGCTGGAATATCTGTGCCGGAAAAAGGCCATGGCCGGGATCGGGAAGGATCTGGCCAGCCAGAAGCTCTTTCTCAATGTGGACCCTTATGTGATGTATGATCCCCGATTCCGGGAGGGAATGACGCGAAAGTACCTGAAAGAATACGGCATCTCTGCGGCCAATCTGGTTTTTGAGATCACCGAGCGCACCAACATTCGAAATGAGCATATGAGCCTGTTTCAGGAGCTGGTGAGCCATTACCAAAAGGAAAACTATCAGATTGCCATTGATGATTTTGGAAAAGCCTGTGCAGGGATTCAAAGGGTCATTGATTTGCATCCCCAATTTGTGAAAATCGATATGGATCTCATCCGGGATATCCACAAGTCTCCGGAGAAATCCAGGGCACTGAGGAGAATGGTGAAGTTTTGCAAACCTTTGGGCATTCAGCTCATCGCCGAAGGCATTGAGGAGCGGGAAGAGCTGCGGGAGCTGATCCGGCTGGGGATTTCGTATGGCCAGGGCTATTTGATTGCAAAACCTCAGGAAGTGCCGCAACCCATTGCTCCAGAGATTTTGCAGCTCATCCAGTGGGAGCGGCGTATCGCCGCCAAAGGAGCCGCTGCGCCGGGGTTCCAGGTGCAAAGGGATTCCTTTACCCGGCTGCCGAGAAGCGGCGGGTAAAGGGAACACAAGGAGAAAGAAAATCCAAACAGGATCAAAAATTAAAAAAGAGCCGCCTTCTGGCGGCTCTTTTTTTGCAAGGGATCAATTATTTCCGTTGCTCTGTTCGCTGAGAGTAAAGCGGCTGATCAGCTCTTTCATGATCTGGGCCTGGCCGGACAGCTCTTCGCTGGCGGCAGCGCTTTGTTCAGCAGTAGCGGAGTTGGTCTGCACCACACTGGAGATCTGGTCGATGCCTTCGGCAATCTGAGAAATGGACTCGGCCTGGTTGACCACATTGTCTACCACCTGGTCGATGAATTCCACAGCAGAGCCGGTGAGGGATGCAGTCTCTTCCAAAGCAGCGGAGACTTCTTCGCTGAGGCGGCTGCCATTTTCCACATTGAGAGCGGAGTGTTCGATCAGTTCCTTGGTCTGCTTGGCAGCCTGATTGGACTTGGAAGCCAGATTGCGCACTTCGTCGGCCACGACGGCAAAGCCCTTGCCGGCGCTGCCAGCCCGGGCCGCCTCCACTGCGGCGTTCAGGGCCAGGATGTTGGTCTGGAAGGCGATGTTTTCAATGGTAGCAATGATCTGACCGATCTGCTCATGGCCGTCCAGAATGGTGGACATGGCTTCGCGCAGCTCATGCATCTTCTCGTTGCTCAGAGCCACCTGAGTGCCGGCGTCATTGGCCTTGTCTTTGGCGGTCTTGGCAGCGTCGCTGTTATTCTGCACACCGGAGTTGATGTCGGCCGAAGTGGCGGACAGTTCCTGCACAGCACTGGCCTGTTCGGTAGCACCCTGAGCCAGAGCCTGGGCACCGGAGGACACCTGGTCGGCGCCGGCAGAGACCTGGGCTGCCGCAGTGTCGATCTGACGGAGTGTGTCGCTCAGGCTGTATTTGATGTTCTGCAGGGATTTCAGCACAGAGGAGAAGTCTCCCTGGTACACCTCATAGTGCTGGGAATGGACGGCAAAATTGCCTTGGGCCATTTCGCCGGTCACATGGGCAATGTCGGAGAACAGGGTATTGAGGGAGTTCACAATGCTTTCGGTGGAGCGGGCCAGTACCCCCACTTCGTCCTGGCTTTTGACCTGAGGAGCCGGAGTGGTCAGGTCGCCTTCCTCCAGCAGGGACAGGCGCTTGGCGCAGGCACGGATGGGAGAGGCAATGCCCTTGGCCAACCGGATGCCCAGCAGAGAAGAAACAACCAGCACAACCACCAGCAGCACACAGATAATGATGATGCTCCGATAGGTAGCGCCCATCAGGTCGCTGGTGTAAGAGGTAACAGCGATGCTCCAGTCGTCGGTGCCCGGCACAGGAGCATAGCCGATGTACTTGCTGATGCCATCAATGGTATAAGTACCAAAGCCGGTCTTGCCTTCGCGCATCTTCTCATGGATGGAAGCCAGAGCGGACAGAGAAGAATCAGACTGGGCCTCTTCTTCGATGTTTTCTGTGGCGATGGTCTCCATGACCACATCGGCGATGGTGGTACCGGTCTTATCCAGCATATAAGCACCGCTGTGCTCGCTGGTATGGATGGAAGACATAATATCACAGAGAAATTCTTCAGGGGGGACAAAGTACACAACGCCCGTCACTTCCGAGTTGGGCACGCCACCCTTCCACACAGGAGCGGCCACCATGATGGACAGTTCACCGGTGATCTTGCTGATGGTCGGGGTGGAGATGGAAATGTTGCCTTCTATCGCACTCTGGAAATACTCCCGGTCGGAATAATCATTGCCGTCAAACAGGCTCTTGCCGTTTTTGTCCAGCAGATTGCCCCGTTCCATATTATAGGATTCGGCCCAACGGTTCACCAGTTCCTGTTTCTGGGCCGTGGTCACAGTGTCGTCACTCAACTGAGGCACCATGCCCAGAGAGGCGGTCACATCCTGATACGAGGTCAGCTCATAGGACACACGGTCGGCGGCCAGTGTGGCCAAGGATTTCAATTCCTCTTCCAGCAGGGACTGGTTGCTGGTGTAGACGGAAAAAATGCCTACGCCGCCGCACAGCAGTGCTGCCACAGCTACCAGTATGAGGAAACAGGCGGTGATCTTTTTCTGGATACTCTTCATAACAGAAGTTCCCCCCAAACAAAATACTTTTAAACACCACACAGATACTATCGACACAAAACGACAAAGGATAAGACGCTAAACAAAATTTGCAAAAAAAGATGCAAGATATGTGGAAAATTCCGGGGGGAGAGGGAAGTTAATTTTGGGCAGCTTTCCGGTCGGCCCGGAGCAGATCCACAAAGAGGATGCCCAGGGGGATGAGGGTGAAGAGCAGGGCCCGGCCCAAAAACAGCCGGCACAGCACTGTGGCGATGACACCGCCCAGAACGAAAAGCACCAGCATGCTCAGATGGCACAAAAGCCGTCCCACATGATCCCAGTTGCGATGCCGCACCGCCTTGGCAAAGAAGATGCCCATCTGACGCACATGGTTGGTACAGAAGGTGGTGGCCATGGGGATGCCCTGGGTTTTGCGGAAGGTGTTATACTGCATGGAGCAGATGAAATTGATCACCACCTGGGTGATGGCAAAGGGGGTGCTTTCGGGAAGCAGGCCCAGGAAAACAACGGCCACCATTTCCACCAAAATAAGGAGGGTATCCCAACGCATCCAGCCCAGCTGTTCCATGGTGGAGGAAGCGGCCTCGGACAAAACGGCCCCCAGGAAATAGGCGCTCATGGGGATGAGAAAATAAAGGGCATGCCCCCACTGGGCCCGGCCCAGAGCCATGGAAAAGAGAACGAAGTTGGCGGTCTGGGCATTGCAGAACACCCCGCCGCGGATGGAATAGGTAAAAGCGCCAAAAAAGCCGCCTACTCCCATCAAAACAGCAAAGACCCAAAACCTCTGGGCCTCCACTTCGGCGGAGTCGGATTCGTACAGCTTGATTTTTTTCATGGAATCATCCTTTGCTTGTGTGCGGGAAAGGGATCAGGCCTTGCCCAAATAGGTTTTCATTTCCGGGGTAGGGGGGATTTTTCCCTTTTTCAGCATACGGGCCATCCGCCCGGCCATGCCGCTCTGGGAGCCATCGCTGGTGGCGCCGTCCCGCAAGGCCAGCAGGCACATCTCCGCGGCCCCCTGGAAGTCACCCCGTTTTTCCAGCACCATGGCCAGGCGCTTGTAACCTTCTCCGTGGGTGAAGATCCAGTCTCCCTTTTCCAGCTGGGGCAGGATATCCCGCCGCAGGGAGATGGCCTGGTTGCACAAAAGCAGAAATTCGTCGGCAGCCGGGCCTTCGAAAACGCCGCTGCTGCGCAGGGCGTTATAGGCTTTGGGAATCTGGGTGACCAGAAGGGAATAGCGGGAGCGCTGTTCCATGATCTCCTCCCCATAGGGGGTTTGCTGGTTGAGGGCCGCAAACGGGTCCGGTGTGGTTTCGGCCGGCGCTTCCGGTGTGCTCTCCGGGGGAGCAGGGGGTTCGGGAGCGGGTTCTTCCGTCACTTTTTCCTCCACTGGCTCCGGCTGAGGAGTCTCTGGGGATGCATCAGGATTTTCCGGTCCGGTGAACATTTTTTTGATGGACTGCAAAAAGCTCATGTTGATTTCCGATCCTCTCTAAAAGTAAGAACAAAAAATAACTGCCTTCCGGCATTTCAAATCTGTGGTCGAGTTTATTCGGTATCATAGCTGTTCTGCGGTTATTATACCATAGCGGCAAGTCTATGCAGACTTGCACGCCGCCAATGCGGTGTAAAATCGGCTTTGCCGATTTTGGCTATGGTGTAACATCAACAGCAGTCGTTTTGTGAGCAAAACGACTGAATACACAGTATCCTGCCGCACATGTACGGCAACTGTTGATAATATACCATGACGCCAATGCGGCATGGTATATTGGCCGTGTTTTCGGTTGTCCCCCAAGGGACGAGAAAACGGCCGCAAAATCAGTATAATAGCCGCTTGCGGCTATTATACCACGAAAAAAGAAGAAGGAGCAACTTTTCTGACGGAGGAAGGAAAAGAGAAGGGGATTTGCTGGGAAAAGGCCGCTGTGGTCTTTTTTCCCGCTGGGGTTTGTGGTATAGTACCCCCTGGCGGGAAAATCTCTTTCCCGGCAAATTTTTGTTTCGCGAGGTGTTCTATGGCAATTCTCACTCAGATTGGCGTGGTGCTGGGAGTGTGTCTTGTGGGAGAACTGGTGGCCCAGGTCCTGCCGTTCCCCTTTCCCTCCAGCGTCATCGCCATGGTGCTTTTGTTCGTCCTGTTGTGCGCAAAAGTGATAAAACCCCATCATATCCGCCAGAAGGGGTATTTTCTGCTGAAAAATATGGCGTTCTTCTTCATTCCTGCCGGGGTGGGGATCTTGGAGAATTTTGACCAGTTGAAAGCCAATCTGCTGCCTTTTCTGGCCGTGTGTGTGCTCACCACCTTCATCACTTTTTTTGTCTCGGCCATGACGGTGCGGGCCATGATGGCTTTGCAGAAAAAAGGAGGAAAATAACATGAAAGAAGTATTGCAATCTCCTTTGTTCGGCATTGTTCTGTCGGTGTTTGCCTTTCAGGTGGGGCTGTTTTTCAACAAAAAAACCGGCTCGCCTCTGTGCAATCCGCTGCTCATTGCGGTGGCGCTGATCATCGCCGTCATCAAAATCTTTCATATTCCCCTGGAATGGTACCAGAAGGGCGGCGATGTGATCGCCATTTTCCTGGCTCCCGCTACGGCCTGTCTGGCCCTTTCGGTCTATGGACAGATCAAACAGCTGAAGCGGCACTTGCTTCCGGTGGTGGCCGGCTGCTTTATGGGCTCCTGCGCTTCGGTCATCAGCGTCATTGCCCTCTGCCGTCTCTTCGGCCTGGACGAGACCATGACGGCCTCCCTCATCCCCAAATCGGTGACCACCCCCATCGCCATGGAGCTTTCGGCTCAGGGAGGGGGCGTGCCTGCCTTCACTGTGGCGGCGGTGATCTTCACCGGTATTCTGGGGGCCATTACAGCGCCTTTGCTGGTGAAGCTGCTGCGAGTGAAGGAACCGGTGGAAAAGGGCGTGGCCATCGGCACTTGCAGTCATGCCATCGGCACCACCAAGGCCCTGGAAATGGGTGAGCTGGAAGGGGCCATGAGCGGCATCAGCATCGGGGTGGCCGGCATTGCCACAGTGATCATCTGCCTGTTTTTGTAAAGGGGGAGCATGGTGAAGGAATACAGCTTCTATGCCCTTTTGCTGCGGATGAAATACATCCAGCGCTGGGGGCTGATGCGCAGCAGCATCCCGGAAAACCTCAGTGAGCACGCTTTGGAAACGGCGGTAATCGCCCACGCTCTGGCAGTGATCCAGAATACCTACCTGGGGGGCGGTGCCCAGCCGGAACGGGTGGCCACCATGGCCCTGTTCCACGACGCTTCCGAGATTCTCACCGGGGATCTGCCCACACCGGTGAAGCACAACGATCCGGCGCTGCGCCAGGCCTACCGGGCCATTGAGGACCGGGCCAGAGAAAGTCTTCTGGGCTTTTTACCCGATGCCCTGCGCCAGACTTACCGGCCCATTTTCTTCTGCGAGGAGCAGGATCCGGAGCTTTACCGCTATGTGAAGGCGGCGGACAAGATCTCCGCCTATCTCAAATGCATCCAGGAGAAAAAGAGCGGCAATGACGAGTTTGAAAGCGCGGCCCGGCAGTTGTACCGCTCCATTCAGTCCCTGTCCCTTCCGGCCGCCGACTATTTTATGTCCCATTTTGCCCCGGCCTTTTCCCTCACCCTGGACGAGCAGCAAAGCGCCGGGGTAGAGTTTCAGTAAAGTCAAAGGGCCGAAAAGTTGCGGAATCCGGGGAAAACATAGAGGGATGCCGGGTTTTCTCTGGGGAAAATGGTGCAAAGCGCTTGCACTTCCGGGGAAAATACCGTACAATGGATAGGAAAACAGAAGAGAGAAGAGCACACCGGCCTTTTTGCGCTTTGGGGGTTCTTCTCTTTTTGGCTGGGGCCTTCGCCGCACCCGGCAGCTGCGGCAGAAGAGAGACAAAATATGGTGAGAGTTGCCGGAGAAGAGGGATTATCGTGATGAACTTCAACAAAAAGACCGTGCGCGATATCGATGTGCGCGGCAAAAAAGTGTTGATCCGCTGCGATTTCAACACCCCCATTGACGAGAATGGGCATCTGACCGATGAAAGACGCATCCAGGGAGCTCTGCCCACCCTGCGCTATCTGATCACCAGCGGCGCCGCTGTCATCGTCGTATCCCATTTGGGGCGCCCCAAGGGCCAGTATAACCCCAAGTACACCCTGAAGCCGGTGGCCAACCGCCTGTCCGAGCTGCTGAAAATGCCGGTGACTCTGGCCAACGATGTGATCGGGGAGGATGCCGACCGCTTGTGCGCCGCCATCCAGCCCGGTGAGATCGTCATGCTGGAAAATGTCCGTTTCCATAAGGAAGAGGAAAAGAACGATCCGGCTTTTTCCCAGAAGCTGGCTTCCTATGCCGATGTGTATGTGAATGACGCTTTCGGCACCTCCCACAGAGCTCACAGCTCCACCGCCGGCGTGGCGGCTTATCTCCCCGCCGTCTGCGGCTTTTTGATTGAGAAGGAAATTTCGGTGATCGGCAAAGCCCTCACCAACCCGGCCCGCCCCTTTGTGGCCATCACCGGCGGCGCCAAGGTCTCTGACAAGATCGGCGTCATCAACGCTCTCATTGATCAGTGCGACACCGTCATCATCGGCGGCGCCATGAGCTACACCTTCCTGCGTGCGCTCAGCGGCGAGGTGGGCAACTCCCCCTGTGAGCTGGACAAGCTGGATGTGGCCGCCGATATCCTCATGCGTGCGTTGGAGGGCAATGTGCGCCTGGTGCTGCCTGACGATGTGGTGGTGACCAAGGAATTCTCCCCCGATGCCGACGCCTATGTGGTGGATGCCCGCCATATGCCCGACGGCATGGGCGGCATGGACATGGGCCCCCGCACCATTGAAAAATTCAAGCGCTATCTGAAGGATGCAGGCACCGTGGTGTGGAATGGGCCTTTGGGCGTGTTCGAATTTGATAAATTTGCCGGCAGCACCCGGGAGATCGCCCGGGCCGTGGCCGAATCCGGGGCTGTGTCCATCATCGGCGGCGGCGACAGCGCTGCGGCCATTGAGCAGCTGGGCTTCTCCGATCGGGTGACCCACATCTCCACCGGCGGCGGCGCTTCCCTGGAGCTCATCGAGGGCAAGGAGCTGCCGGGCATTGCCTGCTTGATGGATTCTGATGAATAAAAAGGCCCGGGATAGAAAAAGGGAAGAGAAACAAAAAAGAGGAAATCTATGAACAGAAGATACCGCAAAACCATTATTGCCGGAAACTGGAAGATGAACAAGACTCCGGCAGAAACCAAAGAATTCATCGCTCAGCTCAAGCCCCATGCGGCCCGGGCCAAGTGGTGCGAGACCGTGCTGTGCGTGCCTTATATCGATTTGCCTGCGGCGGTGAAGGCCGCCAAGAATACTCGGGTCTTTATTGCGGCCCAGAATATGCACCATGCCGAAAGCGGCGCCTATACCGGAGAAGTGTCCGGGCCCATGCTCTGCTCTTTGGGAGTCAAGTATGTGGTCATCGGCCATTCGGAGCGCCGTCAGTATTTCGGCGAGACCGATGAAATCGTGGCCCAGAAGGTGAAGGCCGCTCTCAGCTGCGGCCTGCGCCCCATTGTGTGCGTGGGCGAGTCCATGGCCCAGCGGGAAAAGAACCTGACCCTGGATCATGTGCGGATGCAGATCAAAACCATCTTCTTTGGGGTGGACCCCAAGGATGTGAAGAAGATCGTGGTGGCCTATGAGCCCATCTGGGCCATCGGCACCGGCAAGACCGCCACGGCGGAACAGGCCGACGAAGTGGGCCGGGCCATCCGGGAATGCATCCGGGAAATCTATGGCGCCCGCCATGCCCGGTCGGTGACCATCCTCTATGGGGGCAGCATGAACCCCCAGAACGCCGGAGAACTGCTGGCCATGCCCGATGTGGACGGCGGCCTGATCGGCGGCGCTTCTCTGGATTGGGAGAAGTTTGTGGATGTGATGGAAAGCGCCAACCAGTAATGGCCTTTGGGAAGGAAACAGAATGATGAAAAAACCGATTGCATTGATTATTTTGGACGGCTACGGACTGGCCGCAAAGGGAAATTGCAATGCCGTCTGCCAGGCCAGCACTCCGGTGATGGATCGGCTGATGGCAGAATGTCCCTGGCAGCCCATTCGCTGCTCCGGCCTGGATGTGGGCCTGCCCGATGGCCAGATGGGCAACAGCGAAGTGGGCCACACCAACATCGGCGCAGGACGCGTGGTCTATCAGGAACTGACCCGGATCACAAAGGAGATTGAGGACGGCACCTTTTTTGAGAATCCGGAACTGGTGAGCGCTTGCCAGAAGGCCAAGGAGAAGGGCGGCAGTGTGCACCTGATGGGCCTTTTGTCCGATGGCGGTGTTCACAGCCACATCACCCACCTGTATGCTTTGCTGGAACTGTGCAAGCGCCAGCAGGTGGAAAAGGTTTATGTCCACTGCTTCCTGGACGGACGGGATGTGCCCCCCTCTTCCGGCCTTTCCTATGTGAAGGCCCTCCAGGAAGAGATGAAGAAAATCGGCGTGGGTCAGATCGCCACCATCAGCGGCCGGTATTATGTGATGGACAGAGACCGGCACTGGGATCGGGTCCAGCCGGCCTATGAGGCCATGGTGCTGGGGAAAGGCCCCTTCTTTGCCGATCCCATCCAGGCGGTGGAAAAGAGCTATGAGCAGGGAGAGACCGACGAGTTCATGAAGCCGGTGGTCTGCTGCAAAGATGCCGGGATCAGCCACCGTGATAGTGTGATTTTCTATAACTTCCGTCCTGATCGGGCCAGAGAGATCACTCGTACCCTTACCGATCCGGAGTTTGACGGCTTTGTGCGGGAAGGCGGACTGGTAGCGCCTTATTATGTGTGCTTTACCCAGTATGATGCCGCTATGCCTGGAGTACAGGTGGCCTTTAAGCCCCAGGTGCTGGAGAACATCCTGGGCCAGGTGGTCAGTGAGGCGGGCATGACCCAGCTGCGCATCGCCGAAACCGAGAAATATGCCCATGTCACCTTCTTCTTCAATGGTGGGGAGGAACGGGTATTTCCCGGAGAAGACCGGGTGCTCATCGAGTCCCCCAAGGTGCCTACTTTCGATATGAAGCCGGAAATGAGCGCCTATGAGGTCACCGATGCGGTGTGCAGCCGTATCGAAAGCGGAAAATATGATCTCATCGTTTTGAACTTTGCCAACTGCGATATGGTGGGTCATACCGGTGTGCTCCCGGCCGCCATCCAGGCGGTGGAAGCGGTGGATACCTGCCTGGGGCGGGTGCTGGCCTCCTTGGAAAAGATGGGCGGCGCAGCCCTGGTCACAGCCGACCACGGCAATGCCGAGCAGATGGTCTGCCCCGATGGCACTCCCTTCACGGCCCACACCACCAATGAAGTGCCTCTGATTCTGGTGGGCAAGAAGGCCGGGCTGAAAGAAGGCGGCCGCCTGTGCGACATCGCCCCCACTTTGCTCTCCATGCTGGGGCTGAAAAAGCCCGGAGAAATGACCGGCGAGAGCCTGCTGACAGAAGCATAGGCTGCGGGGCCAAGGTTTTTCCCGAATTTTACTCTGGGAACCCCTTCTTTCTCCCCTTCGGCGATTGACGGGGAGGGAAAAAGAGGATACAATATCCTGGTGAACACAGAACGAATATCAAAGAAAAGAGGAAAACACCGATGAAAAAGTACATTGAGATCACCGATGTGGTGGGCCGCGAAGTGCTGGACAGCCGCGGCAACCCCACCGTGGAAGTAGAAGTATATGCCATGGACGCTGAGCAGAACAAGCTGTTCATGGGCCGGGCCGCTGTGCCCTCCGGCGCCTCCACCGGCATTTTTGAAGCCTGCGAGCTGCGGGATGAGGACAAGAGCCGCTATATGGGCAAAGGCGTCACCAAGGCTGTGGCCGCTGTCAACACCGAGATCGCTGAGTGCCTGATGGGCCAGAATGTGCTGGATCAGCCCCTTATCGACAAGATGCTCATCCAGCTGGACGGCACGGCCAACAAGTCCCGCCTGGGCGCCAACGCCATCCTGGGTGCTTCCCTGGCCTGCGCCAAGTGCGCCAGCGAAGCTCTGGGCATGACTCTGTATAACTATGTGGGCGGCTGCAACGCCAAGACCCTGCCTGTGCCCATGATGAACATCCTCAACGGCGGCGCTCATGCCACCAACAATGTGGATATTCAGGAATTCATGGTTATGCCTGTGGGCGCCGGCACCTTTGCCGAGGGCCTGCGTTGGTGCGCCGAAGTGTTCCACACCCTGAAGAAGGTGCTCCAGGGCATGGGCCTGGCCACCGCTGTGGGCGATGAAGGCGGCTTTGCTCCCAACCTGAAGAAGGACGAGGACGCACTGAAGGTCATCGTGGAAGCCATCGAGAAGGCCGGTTTCGAGCCGGGCAAGGACTTCATGATCGCCATGGACCCCGCTGTGTCCGAGTGGTATAAGGAAGAGGACGGCGGTTATTACCTGCTGCCCAAGGCTGGCAAGAAGATGACCCGTCAGCAGATGGTGCGTATGTGGAAGAACTTCGTGGAGAAGTATCCCATCATCTCCATCGAGGACGGCATGGGCGAAGAGGACTGGGAAGGCTGGAAGATGCTGACTCAGGCTCTGGGCGACAAGATCCAGCTGGTGGGCGACGACCTGTTCGTCACCAACACCGAGCGCCTCAAGAAGGGCA
>OHAD01000921.1_pt1 | contig 31198 bp, 41 predicted proteins | sample 1577011 | NCBI WGS metagenome assembly OHAD01 (sample SAMEA3541510, study PRJEB24748) | human gut metagenome | biome: human gut; feature: human-associated habitat; material: faeces | place: China | collected 2012 | reverse complement strand
AATGTTGAAAAGCGATGAGGAGAAGACCCGGGAGCACTGTATGAAAGCGTCTGCAGAGGAACGGCTTATTATTCTTCAATGCGCGATCTCTGCTGCTCCAGGGCTGGAAATAGCAATATATGATTCGATTACCAGTGGCTCCGGATATCGGACACTCCTGCGGATGGGGCGGCAGATACCGGCGGGCGAGGACGATTTCTACGCGTATCGCCGCAAAACGTTGGCAGAGATAAGCAGATATATGAGGCTGCTGGGGAGGTGGAAGGAATGAAGAAAGATGCGGAGGACAGCATCCCCAAAGCGGCAGTGCTGGAGCTGATAAAAGAGATGGGCGGCTGTGATGCGGGCGATGAGTTTGCCAGGGGATGGGATGCCGCCTGTGATGCGTTTTACAAGACTATCATGGAGAGGTTTTGAAATGAATAGAGCAGAAACGACAAAATTAATTCATTATGCGTGGATATGAATTTGGGTGGAGATATCAAACAGAAACTATTGACGGGGAAGCTACCGAAGAAGAGGTAGAAGAAAGGACATGGAGATGAATGATAATTGCAATAGAGCGTGCTGGAACTGCTGGTATGACGAGTTTTGTGACTGGCATCCGGCGGGCGATGAGGAAGTGTGCGAGGAGTACATAGCAGATGACGAGGGTTAAGTGGTTAGATAAATCAGCCATAAGCGGGCGGCAGAAGAGGAAGAGCGGATGAGAGTAGCGTTGATCGATGTAGATGGACACAATTTTCCGAGTCTGCCGATTATGAAGTTGTCAACGTGGCATAAGCGGAAGGGCGATGCCGTGGAATGGTACGATCCGCTGACTGCATGGATGAATCCACCGGATAGGGTGTATATGAGCAAGGTCTTTACATTTACACCAGATTATCCGCATCCGATAAATGCCAGAGAAATCATAAAAGGCGGGACCGGCTACAATTATCCATCGGGCGGCGTCAGCTTGCCAGATGAAATTGAGCATATTTATCCCGACTATGGCCTGTATCCAGAACTGTGCAAAGATACAGCATATGGATTTCTGACTAGAGGATGTCCGCGCGGATGTAACTTTTGCATTGTGGGGGAAAAAGAAGGAAAGTGCAGCCGGAAAGTGGCAAATCTGTCCGAGTTCTGGGCAGGACAGAAGAATATTGTGCTATTAGATCCAAATATGTTTGCCTGTCGCGAATGGAAAGATTTGAGCCAGCAGCTCATTGAGAGTGGAGCGTGGGTTGATTTTTCACAAGGATGCGACATTCGTATTATGACGGCAGAAAAAGCGCAGTATCTCAAACAGATGAAGATTAAGCGGATTCATTTCGCTTGGGATCGATACGATGATAAAGACAAAATCGTTCCGCAGTTCGAGGCATTTAAACGTGTGACAGGCTGGGATTATCGTAAGATGGGCGTGTATGTGCTTTGTGGATTTGATACAACACTGGAACAGGATTTGGAACGGATTTATACTTTGCGGGATATGGGATATACCCCATACGTGATGATTTATGAGAAGTACAAACTTCGGCGAGGGGATGATTTGATAAGGTTGCAACGATGGGTTAATTCCAAATATGCGTTCGCATCAGTCAAAAAATTTGAAAACTATAAGGCGTAAAAGGCGAAGCGGCTGCCGAATTGCCGGGCGGATCGCCTGGGCGAGGATGCGGGCGGGCAGTTGAGGTTCGCGTAGAAAAATAGAGTGAGGTGGTAAGCACAGTCGATAGAGCGTCTTACATCCAGCGCGGAGGTTTGAACTCTTTCGTTCCGATTTGCCTGGTTTGGGGATTCTACGCCCGGATATTCCAGGGAATATGAGACATCTTTCAAAAAGGGTGTCTTTTTGTCGTTGTTTTTTGGGCAACATGTGTTATACTGAAAGAAAAATGTCGAAGGGGAAGATTACATGAGCGGAAAAGTTATTTCATTCATTAATATGAAGGGTGGAGTTGGAAAAACAACTTTATGCATTGGAATTGGAGAATACTTAGCTACATATTGTAAAAAGAAAATTTTATTTATTGATTTAGATCCACAGTTCAATACGACACAAAGTTTAATCAATGAGTTTGACTTAGAAGATGAGTATATGAACGAATATTCTAGTGGAGACAACAATAAAACAGTAATGAAGCTATTTCAATCACAACTTACACTTGCAAAAAAAGTTGACATTCCAACGCCGGATGATGTGTTAGTAAAATTGAATGATAATATGGATTTGCTTCCTGGAACTATCAATTTAATTCTTGTAGAAAGTGATAAAGATGGGACTAAAGCGAGAAAAGTAAAGCGTTTTATCAATGAGAATAAATTGAGAGATAACTATGATTTTATTTTTATAGATTGCCCACCTACCATTAGTGTATATACAGATGCAGCATTAATAGCTTCGGACTTTTATTTAGTTCCAAATCGAATTGATAGATATTCTATTTTGGGGATTAAATTATTAAAACAGGTAATAGATCGCTTGGATGACAATGAACATATAGGAATTCTCCCGTTAGGTATTGTATATACTATGATTAGAGATTTGACGCAAAAAACACTAATGCTTAAAGAAACATTTGAAAAAGATGATATCGTTAAAAAAATTGGATTGTTTTCAAATTCAACCTCTTTTGTTAACGACTTACTGGTTGGATTGCAGGGGAATATTTCTTCAAAGTATAAAAAATCGCGAGAAGAGATTGCTGTGCTTTGCGATGAATTTTTGAAAAAGGTGGAACAGTATAATGAATAATAGTGAATTTTTGTTTGAAAAAATAGTTAAAGATCGATTGAAGAAAAAACAGCTTGATATGTTAGATATAATAAGTTTGTTTTGTGTTTTTATTATATCAAGAAAATATATTAAGACCAATGTAGAAGTTAGTGAATTTATTGAACAGACATTAAAAGAAAAGTTTCCACCGTATGTGGTTAAATCACGTACTTTAATGGCAGCGAGAACTTGCAGGGTATTGCTAAATATTGAAGAAATCGATGGTGATAAAGTTTTACATATCATGCGTAAGATTATGAAAAATTCGGAAGAGATTTCAGAAAAAGATAAAGTTATAAAAAGATCTCGTAAAGGAAATGAAAATGATAAATTAGAAAAATGGTTAAGAGGATTTGGCGATGCTGAATAGATACTATGAAGCAGATAATTGCAAAAAAGACATTGAAAGATTTTGCAATATGGTATGCGGTGATAAAAGAATTCAGAAAAGTAAGATTACGTGTGTGGCCAAAAACGTGCTGTTCTTAAAGAAGTTTTTTTATTTTTATGTAGATAATAATCAGACGCATTATTATAGTTGCTTGATAAATGATATGCTAGTATTAGTACATTCATTATCTCAAAATTCAATAAGAATATATTATGTAACATTTCGTTCATTGATCGAAAATTTAATAAGAGTTTTATTGAAATATGATGATATGAATGCAACAGGTGTTAGGAATATGTTTACAGAATTTGCGGAAAATAGTTGTAAGGAATATTATAGCTATTTAGAGGGAGAATATGGAAAATGCTGTAATGTTGTACATAGTAATGCCAATTTTACACTTCCGATGTATAGTTTCTATGAGGAGTTATTGCTGGCAGATGAAGTGAATGATAAAATAATAGATGCGTTTTGTGATAGTATGATGACATTTTATAAGAAGCTAAAAGATTTCTTGATAGATAATAAACCTGATGATATATGGGCGGCTTTTCGTAACAACAATGAAGTTCTTTATACACTGGTTGGACAAAGAGATTATGAGCGTTTAGAAGGAAAGATAGAAAAATAGTAGTAGATTTAGTAAATGGGGCCGCCACTGCGTGGCTCTTTTCATTTATTTTAAGCTCGATGAGGTGAAATGAGAGCAATCAGCGCCTGTAGAATTAACAAAAGCATATGCATCTTTAATATCGGGGCTGTCGTATTAATGTGCGGCAGCCTTTTTCGATCCCCAAAAATCCAAACGTGCAGAGAACCCCTCTCACCCTACCATGATAAAATAATGGCAGAATGCCAGAAATAAGGGAAGTGATAGGCATTGAAGGCTTGTGAAGTAAAATAGAGGGAGGTGGTACCGTTGGAGAAAAAGGTGCTGCTGCAGTATTGCGAAGTCATGGAAGAGATAAAAGATATTAGAAGACGCATCCGGGAACTGGACAAGTTCCTGGAAAATCCGCCGATTGTGGCGGACACAGTAAAAGGAAGCAGGGCGGATTTAACGATAGGTCCGATCAAGGTCAATGGTTTTCCAGATCCGATGCTGTATAGAAAGAAGCGGGCGGCGGAACGTTACCGGAAACTTTTGACAGCCAAGGAAGCGGAGCTTCTGGAATTAACGACAAAGGCAGAGGAGTACATAGAGGCGATTAAAAAGCCTGATTTGAGAATTATGTTCCGCTTCTATTATCTGGAGGGATTGACATGGATTCAAGTAGCCTATCGACTGAACCGGATGTTTCCAAAACGTCGGGTTAAATATACGGAAGATGGATGCCGGATGAGAAATTCCCGATTTTTTGAAGAAAAATAAAAATGTTCGGTCGTGTTCGCTATAAAAGTAGTAGTATGGTATTAAGCATTCGTGTGACGGCTAATGTGGACGGTTCACGATGACGGAAAACTCCTCCGTATGTACTTCAATCCCCGCTGGACAGTGACCCCGGCGGGGACCCCCTGGGGCGTAGCTCAGTCGGTTAGAGCAGCTGGCTTATATCCAGCGTGTCGAGGGTTCGATTCCTTCCGCCCCGATTTGACGGTTGTTTGGCGGAGCAACACGCCGATCCACTTGCGTTGGAATCATAATAATATCCTTTGAGAATGGCACCTGTCGCGAGATGGGTGCTTTTCTTTTGCTTGATTTTTCGAGACATTTTTATGTATAATGTAACATTATACAAATGTGCGTGAAAATAAGCAAAGGGTGAGGTGTAATGGATTTGGCAAGTTCAAGTAATGCAGCATACAATGCAATGCGTAGTTTGGTGTTAAGCAATGCGGAAACAATGAGAAACATTATTTTTAGTATTGTAATAGGAATTATTAGCAGCATCATTGTCACGCAGATTTATAGGTGGAAAGATGCTAAACGTGAGAAAATAGTATTTCTTAGGGAATTATATCTATTTTCATCTGAGGCTAGCACACAAATAATTACTTCTTTACTACAGGCAGAAAAGACGATGACGCTTGAACAGGTTCGAGATTTTATTGACAAATGTCCAATTTATTATAGCTGGATTAAGTTTAAGCGTGACGAAATTAAAATAGTGAAAGCGGTTCATAATGAAAGCCGAAGTATTCTTATAGATATAGCAACGGTTTCTGTTTATGAACAGTATAGTAGAAGTGCTGAATTTGTTCCAAGTGATAGAGAAAAATATAAAAAAGATGCTGAAAGACTTGAAGAAAGTTTTGAAAGAAGAATAAAGTCATTGATAAAAAATAATGATAAACTGCGAGAAATACTTGAAAAGTATGAAAAATTCACAATTCTTGATAAAAAGTAATTGATAAAAGGGCCACCCCGTGTGGCTCTTTTCTTATACCAAAAAACAAACACGAATGAGAGGTGGTGGTGCATGGCCAGAGCGCCGGACGCCAGAATGGAACAGGCCAGAGAACTGTTCCTGGAAGGTAAGAAACTTATTGAGATTTCTGAGCTTCTGGAAATCCCGGAAGGGACAATCCGAAGCTGGAAAAATAGATATGACTGGGACAATGCAACGTTGCAAAAGAAACGCAACGTTGCGAAACGGAAAGGCGGTCAGCCAGGAAACAAGAACGCTGCCGGGAACAGAGGCGGTGCGGCTCCGGAGAAAAACAAGAATGCAGTTACCACGGGAGAGTTTGAAACTCTCCTTTTTGATTGCCTGGATCCAGAGGAACAGCGTCTTGCACAGGCGGTCCCGGAGGACAAGCAGAAGCTCCTCATGCAGGAGATACAGCTTCTGACAGTCCGGGAACGTCGTATGTTGCACCGGATTGAAGCACTCCGCAAAGCGGGAGAAGAGCCGGTAAAGGATAACCGATATGAGATAGAGATCCCGCCGGGCATGACGGTAACGGGATATAAGGCTGGTATAGAAAAGGGGAAAATATCAGATTTAGGAGAATATGAGGGCGTTTTGGGACAGATCCAAAACATCGAGGCTGCGCTGACCCGTGTGCAGGGGCGGAAGCAGGCTGCCATCGACGCATTGCACCGTTATGGTGTGGATGATGCCCGCCTTGAAATCGAGATGATGAAACTTGACCTGGCGGCGTTGAAACTGGGAGGTCAGGAGACTGAAGTCGAGGACGATGGCTTTATTGACGCACTGAATGCCGAGGCTAGTAACTTGTGGGGTGATGCGGATGACGATTAAGCAGCGCATCACCGACATGCGAGAAAAAGTGAATGCCATGAAAGACCGGCGCGGAATTACTGCAAAGGTCCAGGTCTTTAAATTCCAGCCGTTCTCGAAAAGACAGAAGCAGGTTCTTACCTGGTGGATGCAGAAAAGCCCTGTGAAGGACTATGATGGTGTTATTGCAGATGGAGCCATCCGTTCGGGTAAAACGGTTTGTATGTCTCTTTCGTTCGTGTTCTGGGCGATGGAGAACTTCAACGGTCAGAACTTCGCCATGTGCGGAAAGACAATTGGTTCCTTCCGGCGAAATGTTCTGTTTTGGCTGAAGCTGATGCTCAAGAGCCGAGGTTATCAAGTGACGGACCATCGGGCTGACAATCTAGTGGAGATCACCCGAAAGAATGTTACAAACTATTTTTACATCTTCGGCGGCAAGGACGAACGTAGCCAGGACCTGATTCAGGGTATTACTCTGGCAGGAGTTTTCTGTGATGAGGTTGCGTTGATGCCGGAGAGTTTTGTCAACCAGGCAACCGGCCGATGCTCTGTAGAGGGTTCTAAGTACTGGTTTAACTGCAACCCAGATGGACCTTATCACTGGTTCAAGGTTAACTGGATCGACCGGCGCAAAGACAAGAACCTGTTGTATATCCATTTCACGATGGATGACAACCTGAGTCTGTCGCAAAAAATCAAAGCACGATACCGGAGCATGTATTCTGGTGTTTTCTTCAAGAGGTATATCTTAGGACTCTGGGCGATGGCCGAGGGCATCATCTACGACATGTTCAATCCAGACAGGAATGTAGTTGATGCGGAGGCAATTGCAGAGGACTACCGACAGAAAACCGGTCACGAGTTCTGGATGGGCGACCAGTACGTCAGTTGTGACTATGGTACCCAGAACCCGACGGCCTTTCTGCTGTGGAGTAAGGGAGCCGACAAGAAATGGTACTGCCGCAGAGAGTATTATTATTCCGGCCGCGATAAAGGCCGGCAGAAAACGGATAAAGAGTTTTCGGATGATTTGACCGCTTGGCTTTCCGGAGAAAAGGTCCGGGCGGTGATTCTGGATCCTGCTGCTGCTTCGTTCAAGGCGCAGCTGGAGAAAGACGGATACAAAGTTAAAAAAGCAAAGAATGATGTTTTGGATGGAATCCGATTTGTAGCAACCTTGCTGCTTTCGGGTTCTATTTTTGTTGATAAATCCTGTGAGAATCTGATTAAAGAGTTTGCATCCTATATCTGGGATGCAAAGGCAGCGGAACGCGGAGAAGACAAACCGGTAAAAGAACATGATCATGCGCTCGATGCTCTCAGGTACTTTTGTTACACGATTATTCGCAAGGGTGGCGGCATCCGGATATTAAAGTGAGGTGATATGAATGGACATTGAAGTGATTAAGAAGCTGATACGGAAGTATCAGGAAGGGCATTCGGATTTTATGGCGAAGGCTGAAGTGGCGAGGCGGTACTACGAAAACGAAACAGATATTTTATTCCCGCCGTCGAAGGAAGAACGAGAGAAAAAAGAAAAACCACTCCGAAATGCAGATAACCGGATTCCATTTAACTTCCACGGCATGTTAGTCGATCAGAAAGCTGCTTACATGTTCACGGCACCTCCAATCTTTGACCTCGGAGAAAAAGAGGAGAACAAAAAGCTTTCAAAGTTTCTCGGGGACAAATATGCGAAGATTTGTAAGGACTTGTGCATCGAGGCATCCAATTGTACGGTTGGCTGGCTGCATGTGTGGAAGGACGGAAAAGGTATATGGAAGTATGCGGTGGTTCCGGCTGAGCAGGTTATCCCGGTCTGGACTAAGAGCCTAGAAAAAGAGCTGCTGGGCGTATTCAGATGCTACCAGGACATTGACGAAGAAACAGGGGATGCCTATACAATTTACGAATACTGGAACGAAACTGAATGCGCTGCATATCGATTAAAAGCCGGAGACGAGATTGGGCAGCTGATGCCGCATCAAATGTTCCTGGTTGATCCTTCGCTTTGTGAGTACTCGAACACTTATCGGCATGGAGTTGGTGAGGTTCCATTCTTTCCTTTTTTCAACAACAACAAAGATACCAACGACTTAAAGAACATCAAGCCGCTGATTGACACCTACTGTAAAGTATTCAGCGGGTTTGTAAATGACCTGGAAGACATCCAGGAGGTAATCTTTATACTGACCAATTATGGCGGTGCGGATTTAGGCCAGTTCCTGAGGGATTTGAAGGACTACAAAGCGATACAGATTGATAACAATGGAGATGGCGACCATTCAGGCGTTTCGACTTTAACGATTGAATTGCCGGTGGAGGCCAGGGAGAAGCTGCTTGATATTACCAGAAAATGCATTTTTGAGCAGGGCATGGGGATCGATCCGGATCCGCAGAACTTCGGGAACAGTTCTGGCGTTGCACTGCAGTTTTTGTACTCCTTGATAGAGCAGAAGGCAGGACTGCAGGAAACGGAGTTTAAAACAGGCTTCGGAAGTTTCATCCGCTGCATCTGCCGATTGTGTGACATCTCAATCAAGGATGACACGATTGTCCAGACCTGGACAAGAACCAGTGTGAAGAATGACCAGGAGCTTGCACAGATTGCATCACAGAGCAAGGGCATCATCTCAGACGAGACCATTGTGGATCATCATCCGTGGGTGGAAGACCCGGAAAAGGAGATGGAGATGATTCAGAAGGAAGAATCAGAAGTAGAAGAAATCTCACAGATGTTCCCGAAGAATGAACCTATCGACGATCCAGACGGCGGAGGTGGTGATGATTAGTGGCCTACTGGCAGAAACGGCAGGAAGCAGTCTATAAAGCTGGCGAATTTACGGTAAATCAATATTTCACAAAACTGGAAAAGGCATTCAACCAGGCTAAGAGAGAACTTCAGAAGACAGTAGAAAGCTTTTATTGGCAGTATGCAGAAGAGAACGGACTCACCTATGCGGAGGCCCAGAAACGCCTCAGCAAAGCCGAAATAGGTGAGATGCGTGAGTATATTGACCTTGTGATGCAGAACATTGGCAAGTACAACCAGAAGGTTAACAACATGTCCATCAAGGCACGTATGACGAGATACCAGGCATTGGAGGCGCAGGTTGATGCGATTCTCCGGGAACTGTATGCGGTTGATTATGAAGCGGACGCGGGGAAGATGATGAGTGAGGTCTATGCCGATACTTACCACCGCATCTGGTATGATTCAGACCGGTATCACGGCTTTCACGCAGAGTTTGCGCAGATTGAACCTCGGACAGTCGAGGAGTTGCTTAAGTACCCGTTCAACGGCGCGGATTTCTCCACGAGGCTCTGGAAGCAGAAGGATCACCTGCAGAGTCAGCTCATGGAGTCGCTGACTACCATGATGATTCAGGGAACTGCTCCACAAAACCTGGCAAAAGACTTTGCCAAAAAGATGCAGGCCAAGAAGTTCGATGCCTACCGCCTTCTGCACACAGAAAGCTCGTTCGTGATGAGCGAGGCCACCCATGCCGGATATAAAGAGGATGGAGTTGAGAAATACCAGATCCTCGCAACACTCGACAGTAAGACATGCGGGATCTGCGGAAGGCTGGACGGAAAGATATATCCGGTATCGGAGGCGGTGACGGGGAAGAATAAGCCGCCGTTTCATCCGTTTTGCAGGTGTACGGATGTGCCGTATTATCCGGATACCCCGACAGAGGGAATGAAGCGGGCTGCCAGGGACAAAGATGGCAACGGCATTGAAGTGCCGACGGATATGACGTATGAGGAGTGGAAGAAGAAATATCTGGGGGATGCGGAGCAATCAGACATAATGGATATTGCAAAAACTGTTGAATCTGCTACAATGGGAGCAGTAACTATGGAAGAGGTGCCTGATGTGCATTCAATCGGGAAAATCGATAAGGAAATATATAGGTGCGTAACACCAGACATAGCAACAGACGAAGTGATTATTACGGATACTCAAATAAAACACATACAAGAAAGGCATCCGAATGATTATGAACGGTTTTCGACATATTTCAATCGGATAGTTTCAGAACCAGATTACATCATAAGAGCAAACAGACCGAACACGGCATTGATACTGAAAGAAATCCGAGAGGCGGATGAAGTGTTTAAAACAGTTTTACGATTAATAACTTCAAAAGATAATCCGGAATATAAGAATTCTATTATCACGTTTATGAAAATCGATGAGAAAGAATGGAACAGATTGCTAAGAAACAAAGAAATCCTTTACAAAAAAGAATAAGATTGTTATACTAATCATATAATAAAAAGGCTTTACCCGAATAAATACTTGAGGTGGAAAATTTCGCACGGTCCACACGCCGCTGGTACAGACAAGGGGAAACTCTGAGGGATGCAGGAGAAACGTGCGCCTGCCAAGTATTTATTCGGTTAAGCATATAAAGATCATTTAGAACCATCGGTCAGCAAACCGGTGGTATTTTTATATCCATTTTTAAGGAGAAAGGACAATGAAGAAGAAAATAGCAGCATTTTTTATGGTAGCGAGTGTAGCAAGTTGTATGTCTGGCTGTTCAACGGCATCTACAGTGAACCACAATTTATCAAAAGATGCGAATGAATTTAATGTGTATCGCAGAATTACGGTTACAAATGCGAGAACAGACACGATTATGCTTCAGGCAGAAGGGTATATGGCACTTAGTAATAACAGCTCAAATGAATTAGTAGTAACGATCAAAACAGGAGCGGACCAGTATTATAAGGATTATATTTATCTGAATGACTGGACCTGCTATGTAATGGAGCAGACGGAGCCGAAAGGAACGGACAAGTATCATTATGAACTGGTATTTTATCCTGAAAGGCTGATTCCAGATGTTGAAATTAAATAAATCCGTTGCGACGTCGCAACAAACAGGGGGGGGCGATTATAATAGGATTTTTCAAGTGGATCAGATGGCTCAGACAGCATCAGTGCAGCCATCACTACCGCAAGCATTGGAGTCGGGATTCCGGTCCGTATGACGGATATGTGATGCGGTGTACTAAATGTAATAAGATCGAGCAGTAAGCACGCAGGAATGCGTGTTATTTTTATGCCCTGCCATAAGGCGTAAAACTGGGCACTACTCTGCCGGGAGTATAACCGGACGATCCCAATACCCGGAGAGCGGGAATAAAAATCTATGGAGGTAAGCACGATGGAATGGTTAAAAGAAATCTTAGAGAAAGCAGTCATTACTGATGGAAAACTGGATGTTGAGGCAGCCGTGAAAGCGATCAACGCGGAGTTTCCAAAGCACGCGGTACCGAAACAGGACTACAATGACAAAGTAAAAGAGCTGAGCACAGCCAGTGAGACAATCGAGGACCTGAAGAAAAATAATGCGGATAACGCAAAGCTGCAGCAGAAGGTCAAAGATTATGAAGTGGAGACGGCAAGGCTTAAAACGGAGGCGGATAATACCCGAAAAGAGTATGCACTGAAGGATAAGCTGAAAGAGGCGGGCGTCACGGATGCAGACTACATCATCTATAAGCAAGGCGGTCTGGATAAATTTACCTTTGACAAGGATGGAAAGGTTATTGGTCTGGATGATGTTCTGAAACCGATGAGGGAATCTTCTCCACACCTGTTTAAGAATGCCGGCGGTGCTGGTGGATACGATCCGGCTGGCGGCGGAAAGCCGCCTGTAAATAACCCGTTCGCGAAAGAAACGTACAATCTGACGGAACAGGGACGCCTGTTCAAGCAGAACCCGGAGCAGGCACGGCAGATGGCGGCTGCAGCTGGGGTAAAACTTTAAGAAAGAGAGGAATTTTAAATGGCAGGAACAACCTTACAGGACGTTATTGTCCCGGAACTTTTTAATCCGTATGTGATTAATCGTACGATGGAACTGTCCGCGCTGTACCAGAGCGGAATTATTGCAAATAATACAGAGTTTGATGCCCTGGCTTCCCAGGCATCCCCGATGGTCAATATGCCGTTCTTCGAGGATTTGACTGGAGAGTCTGAGCCGATTATTGAAGGCGCGGATCTTGCAGACAACAAGATTACATCAAACAAGGATGTAGCGGTAATTCTTCGCCGTGCAAAGATGTGGTCGGCAACAGACCTGGCAGCGGCACTTGCGGGAACAGATCCCATGATGGCAATTGGTACTCTGGTCGCCAGATTCTGGGAGCGTGATATGCAGAAAGAATTGATCGCCATCCTCAAAGGCGTGTTTGGTACCGTACCGGCAGGTGGATCTGGAACTCCTCCGGCAGAAACCAGACTGGCGTCTAATATTCTGGACATTTCTGGTCTGAGTGGCGCGAAAGCAAATTGGTCTGGTTCAGCATTCATTGATGCAGAACAGAAGCTAGGCGACGCAAAAGCGCAGCTGACCGGTGTTTGTATGCATTCTGCAACGGAGGCATATCTGAAAAAACAGAACCTGATTGAGACGGTGCAGCCGTCCAGCGATGTTGCATTCGGTGTGTACCAGGGAAAACGAGTTATCGTCGATGATGGATGCCCGGTCGATGGCGATGTGTACACGACATATCTGTTCGGTAACGGAGCTGTAGCGCTCGGAAACGGTCATCCGGTGGGCGATGTGCCGACAGAGACCGATCGTGCGAAACGTAAAGGCTCTGGTATCGACTATCTGATCAACCGCAGAACTACGATCCTGCATCCGAGAGGAATCGCTTGGCAGAATGCGGAGGTTGCTAAGACAGAAGGCCCGTCCAGAACTGAGGTTGCAAATCCGAAGAACTGGAAACCGGTCTACGAGCCGAAGCAGATCCGTATCGTAGCGTTTAAACACAAACTCGGATAAGGGGGAATAAGATATGGCAGTAAAATCAGTACAGGCCGTCATTAATGGCACGACCGTCACACTAACGTATAACAGCAGCAATGGAAAATATGAGGCGACGGTTACGGCGCCTGCTAAATCGAGTTATAACGTAAATAGCGGACACTATTATCCAGTCACTGTTAAAGCTACGGATGAAGCAGGAAACACAACGACAAAGACAGATTCAGATGCTACACTGGGCGCGTCGCTGAAGTTAAAGGTAAAGGAGAAGGTAGCTCCGACGATCAGTATCTCCGGCCCGACTACAGGTTCTTATCTTACTACAAGCAAGCCGAGTATTATCTGGACGGTTACGGATGCAGATTCAGGAGTCAACCCATCCATGATCGGAATCACAATCGACAGTGGCTCTAAGATTACCGGAGACGGAATCAAGAGAGAAACTGTTTCTGGCGGCTACAGATGTACGTATACGCCAACTACGGCTCTTTCAGATGGACCGCACACAATTAAGATTGATGCATCTGACTATGACGGTAATGCGGCTGTTCAGAAATCTGTTAAGTTCACAATCGATACCGTGCCACCGACATTGTCGATTACATCACCGTCCGATAAGCTTGTAACCAATAAGACAGAGATTACGGTCACCGGTAAGACAAATGACGTTACTTCAAGTCCGGTAACATTAACCATTAAGCTTAACGGTGGTAATGCGGAGACAGTCGAGGTTGGAACAGACGGATCATTCAGCAAGTCCCTGACCCTGTCAGCCGGAGTCAACACCATCACCACGGTGGCAAGGGATGCAGCGGGCAAGACCACGACTGTAGTCCGTACCATAACCGTCGATCAGACTGCTCCGGTTATTAAGTCTGTTACCATTGCTCCGAATCCGGTAGATTCGGGCAAGACCTATCTGATCAGCGTGGAGGTTACTGATTAAGGAGGCATCATATGGTTACACGTCTGGAAGGTTTGATAAATGGAGAAAGCGTAATCTTTAGCCGGAAAGATGGGGATGTGTGGGAATGCACATTCCCATCCGTGGAAGGCTGTGAGCTCATAATTGAATTAAAGGCATATGATGAGGCCGGAAACTATTGTTATTCAGCCAGATACATTTTGCTGTTCGATCCAGATAGCTTAGAATTGCGCTTGATTCCTCTAACAGATTGGCTGGAAAAGAAGCCGGAGGATTTGTGGCTTGAATGCACGTATCCGTGCGATTGTGTTTTGGCCAAGCTGTTGGATGAGACCGTGTTGGAGTGCGTATATCCGTGTGACTATTGGCTGGAGTATCTAGGAGGTGAGACGAACCATGATTGATTTTATTCTGGGCGAAAATAAATATGTAAAATTCGCAGTACGTTCCAGAAAAGAAGAAAACTTCTCGATTAATTCAGCATCCTGGGAGCTGTACCACAACGGGATGCTGGAAGACTCAGGAAACTGCGATATTCTCAGGAATGAAACAGAGTTACACCTGCAGATCATGCTTGCCCCGAAGTGCCGATCACGCAAATATCAACTATGTATCACCTACCAGACAGGCAACGAAACCAGAAAACACACAGAGAGCATGGAGGTGCGTTGATGGCTGTCTGCATCGGTGGGGTGGCGCTGAGCAGAAATCCGGTCTCAACGAATGAGAGTTTCATTATTTCTGTCACGGTAAAGAATCATCAGTATCTTAAAAAATACCGACATTCAGATTTGAAAAAGTACACACACCAGCAGATACGTGAGATGGGCTGTTACAGAGCGTCGCAACACAGTAAACTAGCAAAATATCGGCACAGTGAGTTGGCCAGCTACACAAATCTCCGGATTCGCGAGAAGGGAGACGAATGGTAAGAGAAGAAATGTTAAAGCTTGTAAAAAGCAATTTAAAACTGGATACAGAAGACTACGATTTGCTGATTTTGGATTGGATACAGGAAGCGATTTCTTTCTGCAATTTAAGGCCAGAAGTTCTCCCTGAGTTTCTGGAGCCGTTCATCCGGAAGAAGGTAAAGGCCATCATTGATTATGAGACCGCAAAAGGAACAGGCTACCAACAGGACATATCTAGCATCAAGGAAGGCGATGGAAGTATTACTTACGCCACAGGTGGTAGTAACAGCCGCGATGGTATTTACGGTCTGTCTGATGCGGATAAGTCGGTCTTACGGCGGTTTAGGAGGTTGAGAGGTTATGATTAACCCGTATGAAATGATGTACGATTCAAGGATGGATGTGTACCGGTATCAGGATACGACAGGCAGCGATGGCTTCGACATGTCCGGCGAGACCTGCGTAGCTTCCGGCATTAAGTGCAGATACAGCATTTCTGCGCAGAGTAACGCCGGAGTTCCTGTTCCGGGTGTTCAGACCAGCAATCAGCTGTTCTGTGGCCTTGGCACTGATATTCGCGAAGGCGATAAGGTAATTGTCACTCTCATAAGCGGGCAACAGGTGGCGCTGAGGGTTGGTGAAGCGCATCCATACAGCTTTCAGTATCAGTGCCGGGTGGAAAGGAATGAGAAACTGTGAGCTCGAATTATCGACGGAATAAGGCAGCTGTTGAAGATTTTCGGAAGGCTTTAAAGGCTGAGATGGATGATTTATCCGAGATCGACAAAAAAGTGCTGAATCAGGCGGTAAATGAGGGTGTGAGGTGGTTAAAAGAGAGGACTCCGGTCGGCTTACACCCGAACCCAGTTACATTTACGGTTAAGCATGGACCAAAGGCCGGAACAGTTGTAAGCTTTACGACACACGGCACCGTCGTGGGTGGTTTGCTTAGAAAATCCTGGAAGTCGGCACCGGCTTCAAAGTCCGGATCCACTGTAAAGAAAGTGCTGGTCAATACGGCTGAATATGCGTCCTTTTGGAACTATGGCCATCGTGTTGTTACGAAGAGCGGCGGACCGACAAAAGGCTTTGTAAAAGGCACGTACCTGCTTGAAAAGGGCGTGTCATACATCGACAAGCGGTTGGCTGTACTCTTCGAGGCGGAACTTGCGAGAATTAGAAGGGAGCACGAGAATGGGGATTGACACACTGTATAAGGCAATTGCGGCAGAATGCCGGGCGGTTATTCCAGGGCTGAAACAGGTATACAGGGATAACATTCCGCAGAACATGGAACTTCCTTGTATCCTGGTTCTTACCGTGTCCACGGAGCCAAGCAGGCGGCTGGATAACCGGCAGAGGATGAAGCAGAGCTTCGATGTTCAGTATTTCCCAGTGGCAGAGATACAGAACCGCAGAAAAGAATGTGAGACAGTAAAACAGGAGATGCTTAGGCACTTCGATGTAATCGGAGCTGATAGCGTCTCCTTTTATGTAAGAGAAAGAGATACAAACATAACTGATGACGTTCTTCACTTCCTATTCAGCGTTACTTATACAGAGTATAGGGCAACAGATGCGCCTAGAATGGAAGATGTGAAGACGAACGTAGAAATGGAGGAATAACTATGGCGGGTACATGGGAAAACCAGAATAAGGTAATTCCGGGTGCTTATATCAACATCCGGACAAACACGCCTCTGAGCATTACAGCTGGAGACCGCGGAACCGTGGTTATCGCTCAGGAGTTTAGCAAGGGAACGGATGCATCCCTTTACGAAATTACTGCATCAGAAATGAATTATCCGGAAGGTGCAACGGTAGCGGATAAGAAGCTGGCAGAACTGGCGCTGTTAGGGGCAAAAACAGTGCTCCTGTACAAACTTCCGGCCACTCACAAGGACGAGGCCATTACGGCAATGTTAAAGACACTCAAGACGGTTGATTTTGATGTACTGGTTTATCCGTATGCAAAATCCAGCACTTCCAGTTCAACTGCTCAGCAGACAATTGCTACATGGGTTAAATCCATGCAGGATGATGAGGGCAAGAATGTAACGGCCGTACTGCCGAATTACGAGGCGGATTCAGAGTATACCATCAACAGCGTGCAGGGCGTTACCCTTTCCGATGGTTCCACTCTGACGGTGTATGAGGCGGCTGCTTGGGTTGGCGGCATCACAGCCGGTGCAAGTGTTACTAAGTCAAACACGGCGCAGAAGTTCATCGGTGCGATTGATGTAACACCAAGAATGACTCGCTCCGAACAGGAGGCAGCCATTAAGGCGGGTAAGTTCCTTCTGGATGTGGATCGCAGCCAGAACGTCACAGTGGTGGCGGATGTGAACTCTTTGACCACTACCACACAGGATAAAGGCGATATTATGAAGCAGAATCGTTCTGTTCGTACCGCCTGCGGAATTCGCAGCGATATCCAGGCAGTGTGGGATGCAAGTATTAAAGGAAAGTATGACAACAATGCAGCAGGCAGAATGATTTTCAAAGGCATGCTTGTAGAGTATTTTACTGACTTAGAGAGACGTGGAGCGATCCAGAACTTTGACTCCGACAACGTGACTGTTGAAGCAGGCGCCGCCATCAATGCGGTACTGGTAAACTGCGGCATCCAACTTGTGGGAAGTATGGAGCTCGCGTACATCAATGTAAATCTGACGTAAGGAGGTTAAGACATGGCAGAAAATTATACAATGCTTTCCGATACCCTTGCAGGTTCAGAGGGAAGTGGATTCATCACGAGAAACGGCCAGAATCGGAAGTTTTATGAGATCTCTAAGGTGGATGCTCACGTAGAGCTGAAAATCGCAGAGAAGAAGCTTCTGGGCCACAGAATGAGTCAGCATAAGGTGGTAGGTGCTTCCGGCTCAGGCTCCGGAACCTTCTACTTCATGAACTCAGATGCACTGAAAGAGTTTCTTGATTACAAGAAGACCGGCAAGTTCGCCGGTTCAACCATGCAGTTCACGAACGAGGATCCGCAGTCCACAGTCGGACGGCAGACAGTGACACTTTTCCATGTAATCTTGTCCACAATTCCAGTTGCTTACCTGGAAGATGACAGCGAGGATCCGATCACGTTCGATTCAGACTTTACTTTTGATGACTGCGACTGTCTGGAAGCCTTCCAGCTTCCGGAGAATCTTAGATAGGGAGGATAAACATGAGCGAAGTAACAAGAGATTTATATGGTTTTTTACATCCGGAGATTACTCCGGAGAAAGAGGTCATCGTTTCTGACCGCTTCAAGGGGAAAGACGGAAAGCTTGTTCCGTTCGTAATCCGTCCGCTCGAACAGGAGATCTGCGACAAGATTCAGAAAGGCTGTATCAAGACGGACAAGAAGGGAAACAGCACCTTTGACCGTACCAAGTACGTGGATGAGGTCACAGCGGCCGCAGTAGTATTCCCGGACTTAAGCAATGCGGAGCTGCAGAAAGCCTATGGTGTTCTCGGGGAAACGAAACTTTTGAAGAAGATGCTTTATACCAATGAATATAATGCTCTGATAGATGCCGTTCAGGATCTGTCCGGTATGGACGATGATTTTGAGGACCTGAAGGATGAGGCAAAAAACGAATAAAGCAAAGTGATCCGGAGTTTTTGCTGGCGCACTTTGCTTTGCAAAGATTACACATTCTCCCGGGGCAGCTGGCAAGTATGGCTCACCGGGAGAAAGCTTTCATCGCAGCGAGTTGTGAACTGCGGGTTGAGTCAGAAAAACGCGCCGCGAAAGGGGTGAAGAAATAAATGCCAAGATTGAGAGCGGTTTTTGAGCTGGCAGAGAAAGGATTCGTTTCCGGAGTCGAGAGAATATCGAAATCTGCGGATAAAGCAGGACAATCAATAGAAAATGCCAGTGTGGCTGCGGATAAGATACAGACGAGCTTTGACAAGGCTGGAAAAAGCGGAAAGAAAGCGAAGGATAGTTTTGGCGGAGTTGGTGAAAGCGCAGATAAGGCCAGAAAAAAAGTAAAAGGTCTTGGGGATGAAGTTGACAGGACGAAGGGGAAAGCGGAAAAAGTAGCCAGTGCTCTTGGTAAGCTCTTCGCTGTTAAAACGGCTACGGATGTTGGCGGTAAGCTCTTAAATGCATCCGACAGATATTTAAATGCTAATACCAGACTTAACTTGATTAATAAGGATGATTCGGGAAATATCATCAATCCGAATCTTAAGAACGATGTCTATGCGTCGGCGCAGCGTTCCAGGGCATCCTACGAGAGTACGGCCGGAGGAATTGCGAGCCTCGGCTTGAATGCCAAAGGTGCATTTAAGGACCAGAGAGAGCTGATTGCTTTTGTCGAGTCCATCAACAAACAGTTTGCTATCGGCGGAACGGAAGCGGGTGCGGCAGCTGGAGCCATGACACAGCTGACACAAGCGATGGGCGCAGGAGCTCTCCGAGGCGACGAGCTAAATTCCGTCCTGGAAGCAGCCCCCAGTATTGCCAGAAACATCGAGAAGTACATGGGCTGGGCCGAAGGCTCAATTAAATCCTATGCGGAAAAGGGTGCTGTCTCTGCTGAAATTGTCAAGAACGCACAGCTTGCGGCAATGGAAGAGATAGATAAGAAATTCAACTCTATGCCATTGACCTGGTCGCAGTTGTGGATCCAGGCCATGAATGCAATACAGAAAGCATCAGCCCCGTTCCTTATGGCACTAAACTGGATTGCTAACAACATGGATATTATCGGCCCTCTCCTTCTGGGCGTGGCTGTGGGGCTTGGTGTTTGGGCTGTGGCTACATATGGAGCGGCAGCGGCTCAGTGGGTTTTGAATGCTGCAGCTGGCGTTTGGGCGGCATTGTGTGCTTTGAACCCGGCGACCCTTATGGTAATTGGTGTAATTGCGTTGGTGGCTGTGCTATATGCAGGTGTGGCCGCTTTTAATAAATTAACCGGATCGTCTGTCAGTGCGACCGGAATCATCGGCGCAGCGCTTTACACACTGGGCGCATTCGCGTATAACTCATTTATTTATCCAACCTGGAAAGGGTTTGCAATGCTTGCGAACTTTGTTGGGAACGTATTTCACAGCCCGGTTGCCGCGGTGAAAGTTTTGTTCCTTGATATGGCCAATACATGCATCAGTTATGTGTTGAACATGGCGAGGGCAATAGAAAATATCATCAACAAAATTCCAGGCGTTACTGTGAATATAACCTCTGGGTTGGAGGGATTGAAAAGTGCCGTCGAAACAAAGACAAAGTCAATAAAGGATGAGAGTGGTTGGAAAGAATATGTTAAATCTCCTGAATTGATGGATTACACGTCTGCAGCTGGAAAGGGCTATGCGAAAGGTTCCGCTCTCGCAAATAAGGCATCGAATCTTGTTAGTGGTGGTGGTGGCATTGGTTTTGAGGGCATCCCGTCCAGTGCCGGAATGGGAACATCCGGAAATCCTGCTGCAGTTAAAGGTACCGGCAAGAATGGAAGCATGAACGTGAAACTGGAAGACGAGGATATTGATTACTTGCGGGAACTGGCGGAGCGTGACTATGTGGCGCGCATCGCCCAGAACACTCTGGCGCCAAATATCCAGGTTACGTTTACTGGAGATATCAGCCAGGAAATGGACTATGAGAAGATTGGCCCGGCAGTGGCTCAGATCCTGCAGGATGAGATTGATACAGCACCGGAGGGATTGTACTGATGAGCTATAGTGTTTATTTAAAAATCAGTGGTAAAAAGTATAAGCTTCCGGTCAATCCGGAAGAAATCAAAAAGACTCAGAAGTTAAGTATTGAAAAATACCAGGTTCTTAAATCGGGGCAGGTTTCTGTCCCGAAATTCCCAGAGTTGTGGACATATGAGTTCAGCTGTGAGCTTCCTCATCAGGAAGTACACTACATGGAATCAGGCAGCAGAGCCGATCCGGATCGATATATCCGAGCCATCACGAAGTCCCAGAAGAAAAAGAAGCCGGTGCAATTGATTTACTCGAACGGTGAGACGGACGATGAGTCTGTTAAGGTGCTGATTGAGACATGTACGATTACGGAAAAAGCCGGGGAAGAGGGGGATAAATACCTATCTCTTTCTTTTGTACAGTATAAGGCCCCGAGTAAAAAGTATGTGGCGGTTGTAACCCCGGCGGCCACAGTGGCACAGCCCCAGACTCCGCAGCCTGAAAATCCAGCAGTCGAGCAAGGGAAGACCTATACCGTCCAGAAAGGGGATACACTCTGGAAGATTGCAAAGCAGTTTTACGGGAACGGAAGCCAGTACCCGAAGATTGTCAGTGCCAATTCAGACAAGATAAAGAACCCGAATCTGATTTATCCAGGGCAGACGTTTTCGATACCGTCATAAAGGAGGGAGATCATGCAGCTATGCGTCGAAACAAACGGGCAGATTCTGGAAATATCCAAACTCTGTTCAGAAATCAGCTGGAAGGATGAACTGAATAACGGTGCGTCCGTTCTTGAATTCTCCTACTTGTATGACGATGAACTGATGCTCCAGAACGGCGATGTCGTGCGCCTGACGAACTCTAGTGAGACAGATGGCATTTTCTTCGGTACGGTCTTTAAGGTAAGTATGGGTGAGAATCGCAAGGTAAAGATTAAAGCCTATGACCAGCTCCGGTATGGGAAGGCAAAGGACATCATCACCTTAAAAGGCGGGCAGGATGATGTTAGCACAGTAACACAGGCCATGTGTAAGTTTCTCAATCTGAAAGTTGGCGCAATGCCCGCAGTGGCCTATAAGGTACCAGTGGACAAGGTTAAGTATCAGGATACATGGATTGACGTGATTTATGGTCTCATCTCCGACACACTGCTGAACACAAAGACGGTAGAAGCTCCGCAGGGTATCTGGTACCGTCTGGCGGATGTGTATGGCGAGGTCCGGCTTGATAGCCTGTGGGATTTGCAACTGCCTCTTGTCCTGGGCGATTCATCCCTTGCCTATGGCTATAGTTGGGAGAAGTCCATCGATGATGAGTTTTATAACATCGTAAAGTTGTCCTGGATGGATGAGACAATCGGTAAGGCGCAGACAGCGCAGGAGTCAGACCAAGCATCCGTGAACCGGTACGGCAATCTACAGTATTACGAGCATCTGTCCGATAAGAGTGCGGATGTGGCAAAGCTGCAGGAGAAGGCGAAGAAGCTCCTGCAGCTCTACAACCACGAAAAAGAAACAATTAAACTGTCCTGTCTCGGAGATCATTCGGTGAGAGCCGGATGCAGCATCTTCGGCAGTGTGGATGATATCGGCTTAAACCGACGCGTGATTGTGAAGTCGGTTACGCATAAGTATCTACCGGTACATACGATGGAATTGGAGGTGATCGCTGGATGATTAATGAAAAGATTAAGCTGATAGTAGATGGCTTTCTGAACTCCGTGAAGCTTCCGGCCATCCTGGTCGGGACGTACAACGGTGCCGGAGTGCAGGTTGATGCTAAACTTACAATTCCATCCGGTCAGCTGTCCGGAAATATGAAGGCGAAGCTGACACCAGGCGATAAGGTCCGCATGCTTGCATCAACTGGATGGGAAGAGTTCTATGTCCTCGAAATCATAAACAAGCCATACGTGATGGGAGGGTAATTATGGAGAATGAATTAACAACTGATACGAAGCTTGAGACACAGACTTTTGCGAATCGGTCCTATAACGTTTCTCGAACTGCCGTCCGTGGTTTTGTCTCCGACCTGGAAGCATTGTCCCAGGCCATCCACAAGCGCCTGACGACACAGCAGTTCGAATATCCGATTTACAGCTTCAATTATGGCATTGATTGGCGGGATTTAATCGGGCAGGGGTCTGAGTATGTGCGGCCGGAGTTGAAGCGGATGATTCAGGAAACATTACTTGAAGATGAGCGGATCGCTGAGGTCGAGAATTTTAATTTTGAGTTTACAGGAAATATCTGCCGATGCACGTTCGATGTGATTAGCATCTTTGGAATATCGAGAGAGGGGGTGGAAGGCAATGTATGAAAAAATGACCTACGAGAGCATTCTGCAGAAGATGCTCAATATGGTGTCAGACGACGTAGACAAAAGAGAAGGTAGCATTATCTATGATGCACTGGCTCCGGCAGCTTACTTTTTGGCCGACCAGTTTTTTCAGTTGGATAATTTCGTAGATCTACTGCTTCCGGATACGGCACTGGGTGAATATTTAGACAGGGCTGTTGGTGGTTATGGAATTACCCGAAAAGAGGCAAGTGCGGCCATCCGGAAGGTAACGACCTCTGCGGCGGTGCCTATCGGTAGCCGATGGTCAATTGAGGGGATTGTGTATAGAATCGCAGATCAGACTGCTGAAAATGAGTATGAAGCGGAGTGCGAGACTGCCGGAAAGATTGGCAACACTTATTCAGGCCCTCTGGAAGCTCTGACGGCTGTGAATGGTGTTACAGCAGAACTGACCGACATTATCACGGATGGAACCGATAAAGAGACTGATGAGGCTCTCAGAGAGCGGTTCTTTGAAAAGGTGCAACAGCCGGCAACAACGGGAAATGCTTACCAGTACCGCCAGTGGGCGATGGAAGTCCCCGGTGTGGGGGATGCAAAAGTATTTCCGCTTGATTCCGGCCCCGGCACGGTCGGCATTCTGATAGTTGATTCTGAGTACAAGATTAACAGCTCGCTGGAATCGGTTGTGTCGGAGCATATCGAGACCGTGCGGCCAATTGGCGCATCGGTAACGGTATCGAGCCCAGTGGCTAACACAATTGCAGTTTCGGCAAAGGTGCTTCTGGATGGAACAAAGACAAGAGAGGAAGTTCTGGCAGCTTTTAAGGTAAATCTTGAAGGATATTTTAAAGCCATAACATTCAAAGAGTATCGCGTCAGCTATGCGAAAGTCGGCAGCTTGCTTTTGAGTACCGAAGGAGCGCAAGACTACGATGGTCTGACGCTCAAAGGGACATCCGGAAATATCACAATCGGAGAAAAAGAAATCCCCGTGATGGGTGCTGTGAATCTGGAGGAGGTGCGTACACTTGGACTTGAGTAGCGTTCTTCCATCCTATTATGACGATAACGAAACGATGCAGGAGTTGCAGGGGATACTATCGGCCGTAACAGAAGAGCTCGAAGGTGGACTGCAGAAAACTGTAGATGATTCTTTCTGGTCGGGAGCATCCGGAAATGACATGCTTTCCCGGTATGAAAAGATGTTCGGGTTGTCGTCAGATACCGACAAGTCGGGCAGATACCGCCGAGAGAGAATTTCTGCAAGGGTGGCCGGAGCTGGAACCACGACGGCATCTTTGATTCAGCACATCGCAGAAAGTTATACAAATGCCGAAGTCGAGCTGATAGAAAACTTTCCAGAGTACATTGTAACAATCCGATTCATCGGAACATCCGGTATTCCTGGGAATATATCCGATATTAAAGCCAGTATTGAAGAGGCGATACCGGCACACTTAAAAGTCGTGTACGAATATATCTTTAATACGTACGGTTCGGTCGGAACCTTTACTCACGGTCAGCTGTCGGCCTATACGCACTATAGGATTCGAAACGGACACTTGAAAACCCGTGCGATGGAACTGGCCGCATACCAGTACGAAGAACTTGGCCAGTTGACACACGAACAGATAACGAGAGGAGATTTACCAAATGGCAACTAATACAAAGAACTATAATTTCAAGAAGCCGGATGAAAGTGATTTCTACGATATCCAGGACCAGAACGGAAACTGGGATATCGCAGACGAAAAAATGGAAGAGTTGAGTGCTCCGACATTTGAGGACTACTCAGGTACCACGTCGGTACCGGAGGCATCGACGGCCATCGAAGCAATTAAATCTAAGAAAAAGATTCCGGAGATCTTGGCCAACATTAAGGCAGCCTTTAAAGGGGTGTGCCTGCTTGGCCACATCGTCAATAACTGTGTGACAGACAACGCAAAGCTTCCTCTATCAGCTGCTCAGGGCAAGGCCTTGATGGACCAGATTACTAAGTTAAATAGTGAACTGTCCTTTAATTATTTATATGGATATGTAGCATCCGATTTAAAATTATCCGACTACCCCAAAGATACCCGAAATATAATCCCGCTTGAAGCGTCTGATAATAGTTTAGGCAATTTGATTGAGCTATCAGATGATAAAAAATGGATTGTATTTAAACGGAATGGGAGGGTCAGATTTAATGGGTGTTTGTCTATCTCCTGGAATAATGACTTTTATTTGCAGGTTTCAGTTTGTAGAGAGAGTAACGACTCAAAAGGTACTCCAGTGCCTGTTGTAGGGGTAAGTATTAGAAGCCCTTTAAAGCAAGATAATACTTTTGTTTATGTTGACAGAGTTTTACGAGTAAAAGAAGGAGAACGGCTTTGTTTTGCTTTTATAATTCCAAATTGGTGCGATACAACGGGCGGCTTTATAAGTCGAAATAGCGATAGAGCAAGCTCTGGACTTATGGCAAACTATGTATCCTTTAACGATGAGATGTATGTCTGAAATAACAATTTCATAAAGAAAATTTTACAGAATCTCTCCGTTTTGGTACCTTAAAAGTGTCAGAAAGGAGAGATTTTTATATGGTAGAAGAGTTATTGATGAATGTGGTAAACGCAATGAGTAGTTGCCTGGATGAAGAGCAGTTGGACAAGCTGCAGAATGTCCTGTACATCAATTTCCACGATGTGAGAGTAGTAGAAGAGAAGAATGAGCTCCAGGCGACCGGCACCGACAGCGACACCGCAAAGATGCGGTTATTTGTGGCATCTAAAAAGGTGTCAGGGCGGCAGGACAATACGTTGGCGCAGTACATCCGGGAGGTTACCAACTGCCGGAATGCGCTGCGGAAAAATTTTGAGGACATAACCACGATGGATCTTAGATGGTACTTTGGTATGCTTCGGGAACGGAACAAAATCAGTATGATTACTTTACAAGGACGGATGCGTTATCTCAATAGTTTCTGGACATTTTTGCAAAAAGAGAATCTGGTTAAGGATAATCCGGTGGCACGCATTGAGTCGCTCCGGATCGAGAGCACCATCAAAAAAGCGTTCTCGGCGCAGGAGCTGGAAGCACTTCGGATGGCCTGTGTTCGTCCACGGGACAGAGCACTTATAGAGTTTTTATATGCCACAGGTGTGCGAGTATCGGAGTTATGCAGCCTAAATGTGGGAGATATAGATTTATATAAGCAAGAGTTTAAAGTGATGGGAAAGGGCAGAAAAGAGCGCCATTTGTATATATCAGACGGTGCGTGTTTCCATCTGTTTAGGTATTTGCGGTGGCGGATGGATAAAGAAAGGCTGACGATGGAGGAGCTGGCAAATAAGCCGCTCTTTGTGTCAGCAAAGAAGCCATACACTCGCATGACGGTGGCGGGAGTGCAGTATCTTGTAAAGAATCTTGGCAAAAAGGCAGGCGTTGGAAACGTTCATCCGCACCGGTTCCGTCGGACTTTTGCCACGGACCTTCTAAACCGCGGAATGAGAATAGAGGAGGTTATGGTGTTGATGGGGCATACCAAGATTGAGACGACACTGATATACTGCAATATAAAACAGGATAATGTCAGAGAGTCTTATCGTAAATATGCAGCGTAGATAGGAGAGAAGAGCACCTTTTTAGGTCGGCAGAAATGGTGGCTTTTTTGTTGTACGCAAAAATAGGAGATAGGAGAGGGTAGGGGAATAGGTAATGGACGGTGGCAAAAATAGAGTAAGTTTTTCGCTATTAAATTGTTATTTTAGTAAGGTATCCGGAAATTCTGGTGCATTCTGGAATGATGGTATTTGACACTGAACCATCAGGGTTAAAGTTAATGGTCATTCCAGAAAAGGTTACAGTATCTCCGGAAATATCTAATCGAGACATTGATAATTGTGCACCCTGAGCACTAGCACCGCAAAAACCGGATTGAGTATCAGATAAAAACATAACTCTTTTATAACCCTGAATTGTTGCATAAATAGCCCGATATTTAGATATGCCTGGAACAGTTAGGCTTTGTCCTGATGACAAAGTTCCATTCCAAAGTTCGACATCACTATTTAAAGGACGTATTGCTATTAGATTTTTACACAAACAGCATAGGCTGTAAACGTCCCTGTTCCCGTCCGCGTCGCATAGAAGCCGAACCAAGGCTCAATATCCGATGTATTTCCGATGCAAATGATGGTAGCGTCATACGAAGTCAGCATACAAGAGTCTGCGTTGTTATACGTGGCAGAGACGTACAAAACCTTATATCCAGAAGGTATCTCGATTTTTTCGTGCCAAAATCCGGTTTCTCCGGCTGTTATGTTCTTCTGAGAGGCGGTTTTAAACACAAAAAAATTTCTGGTAAAGTCCAGGTCACTATTTATTGAAGTTCCCAGGCGACCGCATTTTTCCATATTTGGCCATCCTTTGTATAGTCAATCCTGAAGTTGGCATCCAGTTTTATAAGAACAGTTATTCTTCTACTGGCGTTAAAAATGGAAATGTATGGGGTGTCATCGCTATCAGAACACAGTGTTATTTTGGAGTTTTTACCATTGTAAGTGAACAGGTCACTATTTTGCGGTGCTACTCACAGATAAATACCCACTCAAAAATGTAGTCCGAAGAAATATCTAAATTATGGGTGCTTTGTATTACTCCGTAATCAGAAAGGTATCTTGTTGGAATTTGAGTGCCATCGATACACCTGAAAAAAGGAGGAAGTACCTCCATCATAGATATCGGTTTGCATGGTAGGGCAAACAGGGAAATATAGGGCGCAACATGGTCGGCTTTGACTGTAAAGTTAAAATACACATGAACGACTTTTCCATATTTACGGACATAGTTTGCTTTAATAATTTCGCAACCCCAGTTAGTGACTTCGTAGGATTCGATGGACAGCTCACTATTTACTGTAATAAATATGTGATGATTTGACCACTTATATATCCTGATGAAATTGTCTTTTCAGGCATATCGGCGAATATTTTTCCACCACTTATTAGGATGGTTCCATATTGTTTCAAGGTGGTAACATTGTCATTTGTTCTAACGCTTCCGGGTGTTCGAACTTCAAGAGTATCGCTTAAATGTGCCAAAGCTGGGATATTTCTTAAGTCATCCGTTGCTTCACCGTAATATTTATCAAAATCATCAACAAGTACGTTAAGCCTTATCACTACAAGTTTTCCGAAGATGAAAACTTCTATTCTTGAATAGGTTTTATTTATTTTGTCTCTGAAATAGGATACAGGAACAAAAAAAGCCTCACTATTTAATGGGGACAACCCTTTGGCATATTATCCTATTTTTAAATACGTAACTGCTTTTAAAGCCAAATTATTAAATATCTGTGAACTACCTTTGAACAAGATACGAAACGTTACGGTTCCGGTATTCGAATCGAACGAAGCCTGAATTGTGCTTTTCCAATAAGGATCATCCGTAAATGTGTTTGCCACTGTCGTTCCATGTGTGCGACCATTGCCTGTTAAGATAAGTATGTCGTATACTGCAGATTCAAAAGCCAAACTTACCATATTTGCGCCGATTAAACTATTGTGCTGATATTTATAGTTCGTATTTATTGCGCTTGGAATTACATTTATCCATAGTGTTTTAGGTGTGGCATTGTTCCAGCGGGCAGAGGTCTCACTATTTAAAGGAATAACTGAATTTGAAAATACTGAGCCGAAAGGCTCTTTATTTATGTATCAAAAAAGAAAGAGAGGAAAAAGAACATGGAAAAAATCAAAATCACAGGAACGGATCAGATGTATGAGATTCAGAGCATCGCCCTGACGGCAGCGCATGTACTGCAGATTGTCTTTGTGGATGCGTTGCCGCCATCTTGGGGCGAAGACCTTGAACTTTACACTGCGGGTAACGTATTGGCCACAACACTCTCCGGGTGGACCACTGTATACCGCATTGATGGCCAGACGGTGTATCTGTCGGATGATGGCAGTGTCTACACTCCGCCCACAGATCCAGAGCCGGTTACTCCGACAGAGCCATACGTGCCGAGTTTGGACGAGCTTAAGGCCGCCAAGAAAAGAAAGATTAGTGCTGCCTGCGAAGCTGCCATTTATGCCGGAGTCTATGTCAAGCTGTCGGACGGCTCGGCGGAGCACTTTAGTCTGACTGAGCATGATCAGCTCAACCTCTTCGGCAAGCAGGTGCAACTTGCATCAGGAGCTACAGAGCTTGAGTATCATGCGGACGGCCAGCCGTGCCGGTACTACACGGCCGAGGATATGCGGACCATCACATCCACAGCGATGGCTTATGTGTCTTATCACACAACATACTGCAATGCGCTCAACATGTGGATCTACGGAGCAAGTAATGAGACAGAGTTGGGCAAGATTGCATATGGTGCAGATGTGCCGGAAGAGTACCAGAGCGAAGTCTTTAAGTCTTATCTGTCTGCAGGAGGCGAGGCGATTGAAAAAGCTAGTAAGTAAATATCTTTTTTTATTTGTGGTTGGGGGCTTGCTCTATGTATTGATAGAGCATCTGTGGCGAGGTTTTAGCCATTGGACGATGTTTGCTCTTGGCGGTGCTTGCTTTGTGATTCTGGGGCTTATCAATGAGATTATCCCCTGGCAGATGCCACTCTGGCAGCAGATGCTTATCGGAGCAGCAGGAATCACAGTGTTAGAGTTTTTATCCGGTTGTGTTGTCAATCTCTGGCTTGACTGGCATGTCTGGGACTACTCAGGCATGCCAGGTAACATTTTGGGGCAGATTTGCCCGCAATATACGATTCTATGGCTACCTGTCAGTCTGGCCGGAATCATCTTAGATGACTGGTTGCGGTATTGGTTCTTCGACGAATCGAGGCCGCATTACAGAATATATTAAACGAAAGGAGACGAGAACATGAAAAGAAGTAGCTACATGGGGATCCAGGTATTTGCGACCGGAGTAATCTCATACCTCAGTGAGAAGCTGGGGGTGACATTTTACCTGCTCGGGTTGCTGCTGTGTCTGATGCTGATTGATTATCTGTCAGGTATGGCGGCGAGTGCAGCGGAGGCACTTGGGCATCCGGATGATAAGAGGTACGGCTGGAGTAGCCGGAAAGGTGCAATTGGAATTATTAAGAAGGTTGCATATCTTTTCGTGATTGCGGTGGCGATGGTAATTGACTACGTAATCATCCAGACATCTGGAGCGCTGGGAGCATCGCTGCCCAATACAATGCTATCCCTGCTTGTGACAGTGTGGTACTTGCTAAATGAGGCCCTGTCGATCACTGAAAATGCCGGGCGTATGGGTGCACCGGTTCCAGAATGGCTTTCTAAGTACATCGCAGTACTTAAAAACAAAATTGATAGCAAAGGCGACGATAATAACAATCAAAAATAGGAGGATGAAAATATGACATGTAAAGTACACGGAAATGTAAACGCAAACGATGCTCACAACTACAGTGCAAAGAAAGCCGAAAAGATGGGGCATCTGGAGCTCACCGTAGATCCGGAGTGCACCTGTGATGTAGGATGCACCGGCCCAGCTAAGGAAGGAAAGGGAAACACTCCGGTAGGCCCGGGAACCGAGGGAAAACGCCCAGGTCCGGCAGATGATTGTAAGTAAGAGGAGGTGATCCACCTATCTCCCCAGACAGTCGGGGTGATGGCTGCCATTGCGACATCGCAACAGTGAGGCGGAGCGCTCCGCCTCTTTTGTATTTGGAAAGGAAGGCTAAGACTATGACTTTTACAGAAGCATTTAAAATTATGAAACAGGGCGGAAAGGTAAAGCTGCCAAGCTGGGGAGGCTACTGGTTTTGGGATTCTGAGAAAGAAACAATCATGATTCAGTGCCGGCCGAAGGATGATGGCAAAGGAGAGCTCTTGGACATCAGAGAAACACAGCACGTTGAGTACACAATGTTAAATATGCAGTCTGATGAGTGGATGATAGCTGATGATAGCAATTGCCCAGTACTTGGTGGCGTAAATACATTTTCATTTTCGGACGCAATTAGACATCTTAAAAGAGGTAAGAAAGTAGCACGTAAAGGATGGAATGGGAAAAAACAGTATATCCAGTTAGCAACATTGATTTCATATAAAACCGCTGGCGCTGAAATTGTCAACTGCAACCATGATGCCATTGGGAATAAAGCAATTGCATTCGTAGGTACTAGCGGAGTGCAGATGGGATGGCTGGCATCCCAAGCAGATATGCTGGCCGATGATTGGGTATTTGCAGAATAGGAGGGCACTATGAGAGATATCACATTATGCCATCCGCGTCTCCAGGCGCTGACTGCGCAGCT